>Ga0114964_10003679_pt1 | contig 10289 bp, 10 predicted proteins | sample C_131016_MF_Meta_FD_92638 | JGI IMG/M metagenome (GOLD analysis project Ga0114964, IMG submission 92638) | Freshwater microbial communities from Lake Croche, Canada to study carbon cycling - C_131016_MF_MetaG | ecosystem: Environmental > Aquatic > Freshwater > Lake | place: Lake Croche, Canada... | reverse complement strand
TAAGGGGCTCCACCCTCCGGCGGTTCTTTTCTTTGACATGGATCCGGCTGCCGTCGACTGCAATGTGCACCCGGCCAAGCGTGAGGTGCGTTTCCGTGATCCGGCGGCGATCCGTGCCGTGGCCCTGCAGGCGGCTCGATCCGCATGGGAGAATGCCGCACCGCATGGGAAATTCACGCCTGGTGTCGGCTCAGACCCGCTCTTTCCCCCTATCTCGAAGTCAGCATGGGTGGCGGCATCCGATTCCCAAAGAGAGTTTAAGGATCAGGAGGTGGAATCAGGTCGCTTGGCTGAGTCACCTACTGCGTTTTCATCCCCAACTTCTAACTTTCAATTTCCTACTCCTCAAGCGGTTCAATTTATTGGATCGCTGGGCGTTCGCTACCTGCTCTTTGAGGAACAGGAGAGCCTGATGCTGATCGAGATCCGGGCGGCCCGTGAACGCATTCTTTATGAGCGCTATCTTGCAAGGTTGACCACTGGAGAGTTGGAAAGCCAGCGCCTCCTCTTGCCTGAGGTGCTTGCCATATCCCCCGCCGATGTCGCGTGGATCGAGGCCCACGCTGAAATTCTACTGAAAGCTGGTCTCTCGGCCGAATCGTTCGGTCAGGGAAGCATCAAGGTGGATGCTGTGCCGGCAGATGCCAGCGATCTTCCGGCCATGGAAATCGTGATCAGACTTATGGACGAACTCAGAACTCAGGGTGATTCATACGCCTTGGATCAAGGCACACGCGAGACTCTTGCCGCCTCCGTCAGTCGCCTGGCAGCTGCCGGAGCAAAACTCCCTGCGGGTGAGGAGAGCGCACGCATGCTCCTCAGGGATCTTCTGGCCTGTAATCTCCCTTACGCCACCCCGAAGGGACGCCCTACCATGAGTCAACTATCACCCGGTGAACTAGCGCGTAGGTTTAGCGCATAGGTAGTGAGGGTGCTAACCAGATTCCTATTTACGACTTCATAATTGTACTCACTCACTCCCGTGAGGCTCGCCCTTCGGGTCCGCCTACGGCGGCTACAACTCGGCCATCCCATGGCCTCGTTTCATCCTTCATATTTCATAATTCATCCCTCATCCTCTCCTGCGGATGCCCGAGCAACTTTTTATAGAACCGGCTACGATCGACGATCTGCCTCAGTTAGCAGATCTTCTCTTTGATCTTTTTTCCCAGGAGGCGGATTTTATTCCTGACAGGGAGAAACAGATGCGGGGTCTCAGGCTCATTCTGGAACAACCGAACCGGGGGCGGATCTTCGTGCTGCGTAACCAAGCTCGGATCATCGGGATGATCAATCTGCTGATCACCATCAGCACGGCCGAGGGAGGTTTTGTTCTCATCCTCGAGGACCTTGTCGTCCACAAGGATCACCGAAGTCAGGGCTACGGGAGTCGTTTGCTGGAGCATGCGCTAGGCTATGCTAGGGCTAAAGATTTCCTGCGCATCACACTCCTGACGGACAAGTTGGAGGAGGGTGCCCGATCCTTCTATGAGCAGCATGGCTTTAAGCAGAGCGGAATGGTACCGATGCGCTATTATTTCTCGCCCCATGAGAAGAAAACTGTTTCCGCTGACAAGATTTCATGAATGGTGAGGAGGCATCCCAGGAGGGAGTTGTGAACCTGGGTTTTGCCCGTGTCGATGCCTCACGGCGTGAGCGTTGCGGCCGCGCCGAAGTGATTTTCGGCGAGGGAAAGACCCCGGTGGAGATAGCACGGATCGCCTCCACCATCCACGGGCGTGAGGGGCATGTCCTGGTTACCAGGATTTCGGCCGACCAGGCGGAAGTTGTCCAAACCCAGCTTACCGCGGCCATCTACCATGAGAGGGCTCGTTGCCTGACACTCGGAAAGCCGCCGGTGAATAACTCCTCCGTGACGGTTGGCGTCCTCTGCGCCGGCACCTCGGACCTTGCCGTGGCCGAGGAGGCTGCGGTCACGCTACAGGCCTTCGGCCGGCGTGTGGAGAAGATCCATGATGTCGGGGTGGCTGGCATCCACCGATTGCTTGGAGAAATTGACCGCGTGCGTGCCTGCGGAGTCGTGATCGTGGTGGCGGGAATGGAAGGTGCTCTTCCCAGTGCTGTCGCGGGTCTTGTCGAGATTCCCGTGATCGCGGTGCCGACGAGCGTCGGTTATGGGGCCAGCTTTGGAGGTCTTACGGCACTGCTTGGCATGGTCAACAGCTGCGCCAACGGAGTCACCGTGACGAACATCGACAATGGCTTCGGTGCAGCCTGTGCCGCTGATGCCATTCTGAGGCTTCTGGAAAAGCGAGGACAAGCGGAAGAAAAATCCCTTTGATGAACAACGGGCTCGCCGCATTCGTTCTGGCAGCAGGACTCGGAACGCGTCTGTCACCGCTGACGAATATCCTCCCTAAGCCGCTAGTGCCGGTCTTTCACAAACCGCTCTTGACCTTCGCTCTGGATAGCCTGATTGCCGCAGGAGTGGGGCAGTTTGCGCTCAATTCCCATCATCTCCCGAATGCCTTCGCACCTGTCTTCGGTACCGATCCACACTATCGTGAGCGTCCCCTGAGTCTCTTTCATGAGCCGCTTCTGCTCGACACGGGAGGAGGTATTCGCAATGCCCGCTCGGCACTGGGGGAATCGACCTTTTTTCTCTACAACGGCGATATCCTTGCCGATCTGCCCCTTGCTGAATTACTGAGCACTCACACATCCTCCGGCGCCTTAGCAACGCTCTTGCTGAGGCCTTCTGAGGGTGGAGGTGTCGCCAATGTGAACTTTGACAAGACCTCCGGCCGAGTGCTTGATCTCAGGGGAGTGTTAGGTAAGAACCCAGGTGAATTGACTGTCTATTCCGGGATCGCAGTCTTAGAGCCTAGGATCTTTGACTGGATTCCGGATGAGGGGCCTTACTCGATCATCGATGCCTTGCTTCAAGCGATGCGATCGGGTGAGGAAATCGGAGGTCTATTGGCGAGGGACGGACTCTGGATGGATCTGGGTACTCCGAGCGCCTATCTGGAAGCTCACCGTCTGCTGGCTAATCCGCTAAGTCGCCCAGGCTATCTTTCCGACTCTGAATGGCCGCTTATGACCCATCCGGAGGCGCTTGTGGAATCTGGAGTCAAACTCGAGGGCATCGTATCCGTCGGCCCCGGAGCCGTCGTGCGAAGCGGAGCAGTCTTGAAAGATTCCGTGATCTGGCCTGGATCCGTGATCGAATCCAAAGCGCACCTCGATGGCTGTATCGTGAGTGGCAGAAACTTTGTTGCCGGAGATCACACGGGAGAAGTGCTCTGATGAACGCAAAACTACTATTGGAAAAAACGGCCTCCGAGCTGTCCGGATTTTCTCCGATATCCCTTCACCCCATCGAGAAAGGCGGATCCAGCCGATACTTCTTCCGGGTGAGTTCCCCGGAGCGCTCCGTCATCCTGGTGCAGGATCTCGGAGAGAAAGAAGAGAACAGGCACTATGCCTCCCTGGCAGAATTTCTTTCTACTCATGGCGTGCCGGTTCCCCGTGTGCTTGCGCGCTCGGATGGGGAGGGGCTCCTCTGGCTAGAAGATCTTGGAGAACAGGATCTCTGGGCCACGCGCAACGAACCCTGGGCAATACGTCGTCCGCTCTATGAGTCGGTGCTACGGGGCATTTCTTTGCTCCATCGCATCCCATCCCATGCAACGGATGTGGAGGGACTCCATCTGCAGCTTGCTTTCGATGAAAGGCTCTATTGTTGGGAGCAGGAGTACTTCACAGAGCATTGTCTGGGAGAACTATTCGATGTGGAGGCAACAGAGCGATCCACGCTGCTCTCATGTGAAGCGATGAGGAGGCTCGCCTCGGATCTGGCCTTACTCCCAAGGCAGTTCGTCCACCGTGACTTTCAGTCCCAGAACATCCTCATTCGTAACGGAGAGGCCGTGTTCATTGATTTCCAGGGGATGCGGCCCGGCCTTGCCCAGTATGATCTGGCCTCCCTTTTGTGCGATCCCTACGTGGAGATCTCGGTTTACGAACGCGACTCTTTGCTCAATTACTATCGTGAGCTGCAAGCTGATGCCGACGCGGATGTTGGGGAAAATTTCGAGCGTATCTTCTGGCAATGCGCCGTCCAGCGTCTGATGCAGGCTCTGGGGGCCTATGGTTTCCTGAGCATCCATCGAGGCAAGCTAGCTTTCCGTGCCCATGTGGCCCCCGCACTGCGCCGACTCCGCGAAGCTCTGGCTGCGCTCCATCCCGACGATCGTTTGGAAGAACTTGCCGCAGTACTAAAAAACCTGAAACTTGAAACCTGAATAGAGGCCTTCCTTTCACCCTTCTCTGATTATGTCTTCCCTCTTCCAAACCGTCGTCATTGAAAATCTCTGGCCCCAGATTGAAGGGGGACTTTACCTCATCAAGAGGATCCCCGGAGAGGAGGTCACGGTTTTCGCCGATATCTTCAAGGAGGGCCATGATGCGGTGCTAGCCGTGGTGAAGTGGCGCGCTGCTGGCACCAAGAAATGGCAGGAATCCCCGATGTCCCCTGTCGCTGAGGATCGCTGGAGCGGCTGTTTCAAGGCAGGTTCGGTCGGATTCACGGAGTGGACGATCGAATCATGGGGGGATGCTTTCGGTTCGTGGGTCGAGGAGATCGGCAAGAAGGCCCAGGGAGGAGCCAAGTCCCTTGCTTCGGAGACCTTGGAGGGTGCTGCCCTCGTGCAGCATGCAGCCAAACGCGCGGGAAAACACGCGGATGCCAAGAAACTCACGGCCTACGCCGAGCTCCTCGAATTCGCCCCTGATCCTGCCGCACTCTTCGCCCTGGCCTTGAACCCGGAACTTGCCGATCTCATGGGGGCATGGCCCGATCGCTTGCTCTCCACCACTTACGAGCCTTATCAGAGCATTCGTGTCGATCGGCCGGGTGCTGCCTTCGCCGCCTGGTATGAGTTCTTCCCCCGTTCTGCTGAGGGTAAGGCAGGTAGCGGATCCACCTTTCGTGAGTGCCTCGGGCGCATCGACGATGCCAAGACGATGGGATTCGATGTCATCTATTTCCCTCCGATCCATCCGATCGGTATCACTGCCCGCAAGGGGGCGAACAACTCTCTGGCCTTTCAACCCGGCGAGCCGGGAGTCCCTTATGCGATCGGTGGTCCTGCCGGTGGCCATTGCGCCGTCGAGCCGGAGCTTGGAACTCTGGAGGATTTCGAATGGTTGCTTGGCGAGATCAAGGCCCGAGGCATGGAGGTAGCCCTCGACTTCGCCCTGAATTGCTCTCCCGACCACCCCTATGTGAAGGAGCATCCCGAATGGTTCTTCCACCGCCCGGACGGGACAATCAAGTATGCGGAGAACCCTCCCAAGAAATATGAGGATGTCTATCCGCTCGATTATCACAATCCCGATTGGAAAGCCCTTTGGAACGAGCTACGCGATGTTCTGCTCTTTTGGGCAGAGCGCGGGGTGAGGATCTTCCGCGTCGATAATCCCCACACCAAGCCGGTTGCATTCTGGGAGTTTGCGATCGCCGAAGTGCAGGCGAAGTTCCCCGATGTCATCTTCCTGAGTGAAGCTTTCACCCGACCAAAGATGATGCAGGTCCTCGCCAAGGTCGGCTTCACCCAGAGCTATACCTACTTCACCTGGCGTAATACTCCCACTGAACTACGCGAGTACTTCACCGAGCTGACAGCCACTCCGATGAAGGAGTATTTCCGACCCAACCTCTTCCCTAACACACCCGATATCCTCCCTCATTACTTACAGGAAGGTGGTCGTCCAGCCTTCATGATCCGGGCGGTGCTCGCCGCCACACTGAGCGGCGTCTACGGAATCTACAGCGGATTCGAGCTTTGCGAGAATGCGGCCTTGCCAGGCCGAGAGGAGTATCTCGACTCCGAGAAGTACCAGTACAAGCAGCGTGACTGGAATGCCTCTGGAAACATCAAACAACTCATCACCCGTCTGAACGCGATCCGCTTCGAGAATGCCGCTCTCCAGCAGACAAATAATCTTGGCTTCTTCGCCTCGGAGAACCCTTCCCTCCTTTGTTACCGCAAGTGGAGCGCCGATGGTGCCAGTCAGATCCTTATGAGCGTCACCACCGACTTCCGTAACGCTCAAGCCGGCTGGATCGATGTTCCGATTAGTGATCTCGGCCTGCAGCCCGATTCCCATTATCAGGTCGAGGATCTCCTAACCGGAGAAGTTTTTACGTGGAATGGCACTCGCAATTTCATCTCGCTCGATCCCACTCAAAGAGTCGCTCACATCCTACGGGTTCGGAAATAATCCTAGATTACGCAATGGAATCATGGAAATAGAGAAACCTTGTTCACTAAGGCGGTAAAAATACTCAGGACAGAAGGAGAGCTAAAAATGTGGAAGTCAGCCGTAACGGATGCGAAGCAACGGCTGGGCCAGCCAACTCAGGAAACATATGGTCTTTCGTTTGATTCGTTCGCTCCCGCTCGTCTCACCCCTTTGGGGCTACCTTCGGTAGTCTATCCCAGCCTCTCCTGAGGCTCGGTATTTTGAGTTCCATATTAAATCTTTTGAGGTTGGAGGTTGTGCAAGGGTCTCCCAGAAAAAGGCACTGCGTAGCGATTATCGCCCATCAGATCCTGAAGGAAAGGCTCGACCACCTTCGGCTTCAGCAGGGGAGGGGAATCAGCGTGGTCTGATGATGATATCGCCGCAAAAACCAGCAGGCTGAGTGTAATTAAGGAGGATCTCAGGCGCACGATTTGCAAAGTCCGTGGAGAGTGATCTCGTGATCTGTGACCCGGAACCCCGCAGGGACTAGTTTTTTAAGACCATCCACGCATTTCTCGAGGTCGAAGACCGCATGGCATTCTCGGCAGTGAAAGTGATGATGGTGTCCTTTGTCGGCACGTTCATAGCGTGGCGCCTGTCCAGGGATCTCCACACAGCAGACCTGGCCCTCTTCTTGAAGGGTCTTGAGCGTGCGGTGGACAGTGGCGATCCCGAGAGAGGAGACGCTCTTCAGGGCAATGGTCAGGATCTCATCCGGCAGGAGAGGATGCTCCTGCTCGGTCAAGACGGCCTTGATGGCCTCCTTCTGGCGGGTTGTGCATCGTTCGATAGCCAAGTGACGAATATGAACTTCTGCCTCAGCTATTTCAAGCCATCCACGATGGCCGAGACATTATGCCTCATCATGGAGTCATAGGTGTTTGCCTCGGTCTCACCCAGTCCATCGGAGTAGAGAGAGCCGCCGGTCTTGGTGCCGGTCTCGTCGGCAATCTGCTGAATGGCGCGGAGATTCTCGATGCTCTCAAAGAAGACAGCCTTCACACGCTCTCCTCTGATCACTTCGATGATCTCCCGCACGTGTCGGGAGGATGGCTCTTCATTCGTTGAGACCCCTTTCAAGGGATAAATGGTGAATCCGTAGTCATGGGCAAAATATTGGAGAGCATCGTGCGAGGTGACGAGTTTGCGCTTTTCGTGGGGAAGTTCTGCCAGTTTCACCCGGATCCAACGCTGCAATTCGTCTAGGGAGACAAGATAGCTCCGGGCATTCTTTTGGTAACTGGCTGCATTGGATGGATCAGCCTTAGCAAATGCGGCGGCTATCACTCTGGTGGCCATCTTCATATTTTCAACACTGTGCCACCAGTGGGGATCCTCCACTTTTTTCCCATCCTCGTTCATGGTCAGGGAGGGAATGTCTCCACCTATATCAAGGAACTTTGAGGAACCGCCGCCGGCTGCCTCTTCGAGTTTTGTCAGATATCCCTCGATTCCCTTCCCAGTGAAGAGAACAAGGTTCGCATCGGCTACTTTTCTCACATCACCCGGTGTAGGCTCGAATTCATGGGGATCTATTCCCGGCTTGATGATCGACGCGATCTTCACATGGGTCCCGCCGATGTTCTTTGCGAGATCGGTCGTGATGGTCGAGAGGGAGGCCACGCGCAGGTCCGCACGGGTAGCTGAAATACCAACGAGAGCGATAACGAGCGAGGCGAGGGGGGGTCGGAAAGAACAAAACAATTTCATGTCTGGAATATCCTAATTTAGTCAAAAAGCTTCCTTTGCATATCAGTTAAGCGCTGACACTGACAAACCTGTCATTAGACAGGGCTGGATTCCTTTGGAGGATTCCTTTATCGAAACCAATTCCATGCAACTCCGCTTTACCGCAATCGTCCTGTTTTGTGGCCTGTTGGCCATGAGGGTACTGCATGCCGATCCGATCGATCTCTCCAATCCATTCAATCTCCTCAACCAGCAACGACTCGCTGGGGAGTTTCTTGGTTACAGGCCGAAAGTCGAGACAAACGGCGTCGTGCTCTCGCTTCAGTCCGTCTCCGATCTTCTTGGCAATACCAAGGGCGGGGAATTACAGGGCGGCACCTACTCCGGACTCCTTAACCTGGGTCTCGCCGTCGACCTCCAGAAGGCGGTCGGATGGGAGGGGGCGTCGTTCAAGAACACCTGGCTCTGGCTCTACGGGAACGATGTCTCGTCGAAACTCATCGGGAATTCCCTGACCGCCAGCAGCATCGCTGGACAGCCTGCCTTCCGGTGCTATGAACTCTGGCTCCAGCAGAATCTGCTTCATGATGCTATCTCCTTGCGCGGCGGTCTAATCCCTGTCGACACCGAGTTCATGGTTTCCGATACGGCGAATCTCCTCGTCAATAGTACTTTCGGGATCCCACCCATTTTTACCATGAACATGCCGAATGGCGGTCCCACTTATCCGATGGCCACTCCCGGACTCCGTTTGGCGCTTCAGCCCCTCTCGTGGCTCACTCTTCGGAGCGCCTTCACACAAGGGAATCCTTTTTCCCAGCAGGATAATAAATACGGTTTCGACTGGAATTTCGGCCAAGCCGGAGGCCTCCTCAATATCAACGAAGCGGAGGCCGACTGGTGCAAGGATGCCTCATCGAAAGGACTGCCTGGCTATGCCAAGGCTGGTTTCTGGTTCCAGACCGGCCAGGGATCGCAGGGTGGGAAGCAGCAGTTTAATTTCGGATCCCCAAGCTCCAGCGCTTACAACAACGGTTTCTACGGCATCATCGACCAGAAACTCTATGTCGTTCGCAATAAAGCCACGGGTTCCTCCGGCAAGTACTTTATTGGAGGGAAGGCCCCTGTGTCTGCACAGGGCTCCCCGGCAGTTTCCTGCACCTGCTCCCCAAAAGGACTCTCCTCCTTTGCCCGCATCGGCTTCTCACCTGATCAGTCCAGCATCGTCGGATTCTACGCTGATATGGGTCTAGCCTATACCGGACTGATCCCGACACGCGATGCCGACAAGCTCGGTATCGCCTTTGGTTACGCCCAAATGGGCGGCCAATGTAGGCAGAGTTATCAGGACAACGGAGCCCCGGGCTGTGATTTTGAGTCCGTGGCAGAACTCACCTACTCAATGCGTCTAGCCCCAGCGATCGCCATTCAGCCTGATCTCCAGTACATCATGCATCCTGGAGGAACCCAGCAGAACGGGAATGCCCTTGTGGTAGGGATGCGTGCCGTGGTGGATTTTTAAGAAGGGATCGGGTAGCCTCTACGGATGGAAATTCAAGAGCTGATCAGTGGGAGCGAACGCGATGCCACGTCCGTCCGCGATTTCTTCAATGGCTGGACGCTCTACCGCAGGATCGTCGATAACGATTACCTCTATCACCGTTCCGTGGGGGAGGTATTCTCAAGGTGGCTCAACCGTATGGACAGGCCCTTCAGTTTTCTTGATCTGGGATGTGGCGATGCGGAGTTCAGCTCCGGGATCCTGAGTGGGAGGCCGCTTCGTTCTTACACCGGGATCGACCTCTCCCCAGTGGCTCTTGAACTTGCGCATCAGAACACTGCTTCACTCGGCGTCCCCTGCAACCTGATTGTCGGTGACTTCCTCCTGAGCCTGAGCGCATTACCTGATGAATACGATCTGATCTACATCGGACTTTCGCTCCACCACCTTTCCCGTCAGGAGAAGGAATTCTTTTTCGGAGAGCTCCGTCGCAAAGTCTCTCCGGGAGGGTCACTGCTGATCTTCGATCCCGTGCTGACCCCCGGTGAAGCGCGGGCTTCCTATCTGGGACGCTGGTCCGATCACGCCCAGTGGTCGTGGAAGGCATTGACCGTGGAGGAGGTCGCGGGAGCCGTGCAGCATGTCACGACTTCCGATTTCCCCGAGGAGCTCGCCACGCTGAACAGGATGGCTGTGGCTGCCGGATTTCACTCTGCCGAAGTCCTCTTCATGGACCGAACTGATTTCTACGCCTTGATGGCGTTTCAGGCCGCATGAGGCTATCCCCCGTTTGTTCTCTCCAAGCCAGGGCTTGCCTTCCCATTGC
>Ga0114964_10003678_pt1 | contig 10290 bp, 10 predicted proteins | sample C_131016_MF_Meta_FD_92638 | JGI IMG/M metagenome (GOLD analysis project Ga0114964, IMG submission 92638) | Freshwater microbial communities from Lake Croche, Canada to study carbon cycling - C_131016_MF_MetaG | ecosystem: Environmental > Aquatic > Freshwater > Lake | place: Lake Croche, Canada... | reverse complement strand
TAGAGCAGATTGCTAATCTGTCGCTCGGCGTAATCCGGGTTCTGAGTTCGAGTCTCAGTCGTTCCGCCAAATATGTATCTCTAGTGTAATGGCAGCATCGCGGTCTCCAAAACCGTCAGTCAAGGTTCGAGTCCTTGGAGGTACGCCAAGTTAGTGTGTCGGTGGCGGAGAGGTCCAACGCAACAGTCTGCAAAACTGTAAAACCGTCGGTTCAAATCCGACCCGGCACTCCAACTAAGATAGTAAATAAAATTATGCGGGCATGGTGCTAGTGGTAACACATAACTTTGCCAAAGTTAAATTACGAGTTCGATTCTCGTTGCCCGCTCCAAATAGGCCGGACCTGTATCCATATTCCGGCTCCGCTGACGCGAAAACAGGATGGGCTGCGCTCACGGGGTTTGATTGTTTCCCGACACACAAATAACAATCACCAATATTACGGCCTCACCCGCTGCAACATAGTTGTACGGTTGAGTTATCTTTTTAGGATAGCAACAGCAAACATTCCAAACCTTTTCTTGAAAAAAAGCCAAAAATGCTATCCTGCTTAACAATTGCCTTAGTAGCTCCAATGGTAGAGCAGTGGAGTTAGTATAAATAACTTTAATAGGAGTAATTATGCTAATATGTCAGTTCTGCCAAAAAGAATGTAAGAGTGAAAATTCTTTAAGAAACCACGAAAGATGTTGTCCTAAAAATCTTAACAGAAGTTATAAAAACGGAATGCTAGGAAAGAAAGGAAACAATCAATATGCTAAAGCAGCACAACTAGGAAATATAATTCCATCAGCTTGGAATAAAGGGCTCCCGGGAACATTCTTAGGAAAAAATCATACCGATGAGTCTAAACGCAAAATTAGTCAAAAGTTATCTATCAATAATAAAGGTGGTAGATCAAAATGGTATGAAGTTGCGGGACAAAAAGTTCAGGGTACCTGGGAAAGAAATGTTGCCCTAAAGTTTGAAGAACTAGGTATCGAATGGATAAAACTTAAAGTTAATAAAGATACATTAGATTATATAATGGATAACAAAGTCCGTTGTTATACTCCAGATTTTTATCTGCCAGCGTATGACGTATTTTTAGAAGTTAAAGGACATTGGTGGGGTAGAGATAGAGAAAAGATGGATATTGTTTTAAAGACATATCCAGATAAAAGAATTATTATTGTTGAAAAAGAACAATACGAAAAGTTTTTGGGGGGTGAGCTAGTCCGGTGATTCCAGCGTCTGCCTGAAGAGCAGAAGAACTAGGTTCGAATCCTAGACCCCCTACCAAACAAAACAGTTGACAACTACTGTAAAAGGTTGTATAATTAATTTTTTAAACAAAAGAGGTAACACAATGAAACGTAGCAAAGGTGCTAAAATGTAGTGTCATCCTTGACCCCGTATGGTCTTAGGTTGGCACGTAAAAGACAATTTATACGTAACAACCATGCTAAACTTTAGTGGCGAAGTAACCGGCTCTTAACCGGAGGAACCGAGTTCGATTCTCGGAGCATGGACCATATATGGGAGTATCGCCTAGAGGCTTGGCACCGGACTTTTAATCCGGATGGAGGTGGGTTCGAATCCCACTGCTCCTACCATATAAAAACATATTACGACGAAGTTAGGCGGCGTGGTCTAGAACACAAAGCTGATGCGTCTCGACAAGAATCGGACTCTTGGTAGTGTGTTTCTATATGGTCTTAACAGGAGTAATTACCCTGATCCATAATCGGGAGTCATGACCCGATGAACTCGTAGTCTTCTAATGGTTAGGATGCTCTCTATCGGAGCGATGCAGGTTCGAATCCTGCCTACAATGAGTTCGCCATATGCAAACACATTAAAACACGCCCCTAGTAGCAGTAGCGAATCAAGGGTGGAAGGTTGAGTGTGTTTGCATATGGTGGAGTAGTATTATTGGCAATACGTTGTCCTCATAAGGCAAAATGAAGAGAGTTCGAATCTCTCCTCCACCACCAAGTTTTGTAAGTGTCAGCAAGAGAAAGTCACGCTATAAAGGTTTCTTCGAAGGACTGATATAGTAGAAGGTAGCGGGTTCGATGCCCGGCTGGTCGCTTGAGTGGGACTGGCATACAATTGGCGTATCATCTGGACTAGTATCCCAAGTGACGTACCACCCCCCGTCCGGACTAGTGCAATCGGGTGAATGGTAGAGATTAAAGTGGCTCTACTACTTACAAATTCAATTTAGGGCCTTTAGTGAAATGGATATCACCACTGTCTTCGAAACAGTAAGTGTCAGTTCGATTCTGGCAAGGCCCGCCAATCACTATGATATATTCATAAGATGTCGAATTGATAAATCTTTTCCAAAAAGTTTCCAAAGACCTGAATAATATTCATATGATTTACGATGCATGTATTCTTGGTGCCATCCTCTAGTTGGATCTTGTCCTGAGTCAAATTGTTGATTTTCTAACAGAATTGGTACACTATATACTTGGTGATTGCTAATTTCTCTAAACATTAAATTTTCAGTGATTGGATGTAAGAAATTTAAATTATCAATATTTTCAGGTATTGAAAAATTATAATGATTTTTTCCTCTTATATGGCGATCTAATAGTTTTTTTACATATCCACGTTTATATAAACTAGCACTACCCCAGTCATCCCAGCTTCGTTGTCTGATTCTCAAATCAGGCATAATACAATTACCATTGTAACTTAATTTTTCAACCCATTCATTAACCCTAATTAATTGTACACATTGCCAATTTTCAGGTAAATGATCTAAAAAATTTTGCCAAGAAAATCCCCACTGCTCAATAGTTTCAAAACTAGTATCGTCGTCACAAAAAAGACCATATTGTTCATCGCTTTGATCATACCATTGTTTTAGTAAATTTAAAAAGCTAATATTTGAGCCAAAATGGCAATGTGTCATAGGTATTGCACAATCAATTTTTACAGTATCTTTGAATACTTCGTATCTATCAGTTTGATATATATTGCTTTTTAACCCCAATTGATCTAATTGGGTCAGCATATATTCTTTTCTATCTGGAGATTCATAAAGATTAGGAAAGTTAACCACAGGAAAGTTTTTTAATTTATTGTTCATATATTTTATTTATAGTGTTATAAAATATGCGTAACATTAATTTCTCGCTATAGTTCAACGGATAGAATAGAAGTTTCCTAAACTTTAGATCTACGTTCGATTCGTAGTAGCGGGACCAAGTTTTGAGATAGACGAGGGAGTCGAGTCGCAAGTAGGGGCGCAGTTGGATGCGCGGGTTTAACCTGAAAGACGCAAGATCTCCTCCCATCGAGACAATCCAGTGAGTCCTCCCCGGGGGATAGTTGGGCTCTCAAAAACCTACAATGTATAAATTGTATTTGATAACTATTAAAATATATGGAGAAGATATGACACATAAAATTGATCATTTTTGGGAATCGGTATTTGGATGGTTTAATTACGCCGACGCAGCTTACTATAAATCAGTTGTTGATAGTTTTCATGGACCGGCTCACTTTGTTGAGGTAGGGGCTTTTAAAGGTAAAAGCAGTAGTTACATGGCTGTAGAAATTATTAATAGTGGTAAACCTATTAAATTTGATTGCGTGGATACATGGTTAGGAAGTCCTGTTCATTTACAGGGCGGTGAACATGAAGAAGTTGATGTAGTCAATGGAAAACTTTACGAAGTTTTTATTGAAAATATGAAACCTGTTGAAGGCTTTTATAAAGCTATTAGAATGCCTAGTGTGCAGGCAGCAAGATTATATAAAGACGAAACATTGGATTTTGTTTTTATAGATGCTGATCACGAATATGATTGTATTAAAGCAGACATTATTGCTTGGTTACCAAAAATAAAAAAAGGTGGAATAATTGCCGGGCATGATTATGCTTTTGACTCTGTTAAAAAAGCAGTACACGAATTACTAACTGATGTAAAAGTTTGGGAACGACCACCAGATTGGCCATGCTGGCATCACACAAAATTATAATGCGCGAGTGGTGGAATGGCATACACGCTGGTCTAAGAAGCCAGTGCCGAAAGGATTGAGAGTTCAAGTCTCTCCTTGCGCACCATAATATAGTTCCTTAGTTTAATGGTAGAACACTACCTCGACACGGTGAAGATGAAAGTTCGATTCTTTCAGGAACTACCATATATAAAAACATATTAGGCCCTCTGTCGTAGACATGAGTTGCGGGTATAGAGCCTTCCAAGCCGTGGACGCGAATGTGTTTTTATATATGCCCTAGTAGCCCAATTGGTATGAGGCGTCTCTCTCAAAAGGAGAATCGTGTCAGTTCGAATCTGACCTAGGGTACCAAATTGCTCTTATAGTTAAATGGCAGAACAACACTTTGGTAAAGTGTAAATCCAAGTTCGATTCTTGGTTAGAGCACCATAAAATACTTTAAATACTAGTTGACAAATCAGTACTAATGCGTTATAATTATTACATAGCAACAAACGATAGAGTTAGTTGCAGTAGAGTTCATTAAAAAGTTAAGTTAAATATTTAAGTTAAAATTTGCGTCTACTAGATAAATAACTGTAACAGGAGAAATTATGTTATGTGATTATGGATGTAGTAAAGCCGCAAATTTTACTCTTAAAAATGGCAAAAATTGTTGTAGTAAAAGACCCTCTGGTTGCGAAGTTTTGAAAAAAATCAATTCTGAAAAAACTAAACTGTCTTATACTGCAAACAAAAGACCTGCGTCTACAACTGTATATAAAAGTTTATCGCAGGAAACTAAAGATAAAATGAATTGGGCTAAAGGTAAAACTTTAACGCCTAATAACATAATCTTTACAGAGAATAGCTCTTTCTCTAATGAAATGGTTAAACAACGAATTGTAAAAGATGACTTGTTAGATTATAAATGTGTTAAGTGCGGAGTTGATAGTTGGTGTGGAGAAACAATTGTTTTAGATTTAGATCATATCAACGGTAACAATCGTGATAATAGATTAATAAATTTAAGATATCTTTGTCCTAATTGTCATAGCCAAACTGATACATATAAAGGTAGAAATAAAAATAGTGGTAAACCTAAAGTAACTGACCAAGAACTATTGACAGCGTATGCAAAATGTAGTAATATTAGGCAAGCGTTAATAGAAGTAGGTCTTGCTGCTAAAGGCGGAAACTATGAGAGAATGAAAAGATTAATTGCTCCGATGGTGGAATAGGTAGACACAACAGACTTGAGAGTAAAATTTGAGTGCCCTAGTGGAAATGCTAGGAGTAGAATTCGTCAAATTCGGTGAAGGCTTTGAAATGCTAATACCGAGCCAAGCTCAGTGAGAAATCACTTTGAAGGTGTAGAGACTAGACGGCGAACATCTAACGCAGCAATGCTATGATGAAGGTATAGTCCAGACCACAAAACTGTAAAGGTAGCGAAAGCTATAGTGGTAAGAAAATCTGTCGCCGAAAGGCATCCCGGTTCGAGTCCGGGTCGGAGCACCATATTAAAATGCACTATGCACACTGTTTTGGCTTCCAGGTCTTTTTGGACAGTGTGGTCGTACTTAGTGTGTTTTAATATGGTTTCAGTTAGGAAGGTGGGATTAAAAGCGTCCATCCTTTAAAGAGTAGAGCCTGTATGTAATGCAGGAAGTATTAGGTACCCCGTAACTGGTAAGGCCAAAATCCCTTTTAGCGTAATAGCACACCTAACATTTTATTTGTCCCTATCGTCTAGAGGCCTAGGACATCACCCTTTCACGGTGAGTACGGGGGTTCGAATCCCCCTAGGGACGCCATTGTGATTTTATCTGGCGTTCATATAATGGAAAATATAGCAGGTTTCTACCCTGTACATGGCGGTTCGATTCCGTCACGCCGGACCAAACAATTAAATACCCCTGTAGTTTAATGGTAAAACGGCGGATTTATATCCCGTAAGCAACAGATAATTGGTTCATCTGGGTTCAATTCCCGGCGGGGGTACCAACTGAATAGTGCGCCGGTGGCCAAGCGGTTAAGGCAGCGGCCTCATAAGCCGTGGATCGCGAGTTCAAATCTCGCCCAGCGCACCATACATATTTACTGTACAGCAAATATAGTGGTTGACAGTAGAGTAAATAGTTGTTACAATAGTAGCATAGTAAGTTTAATAGCCCCCTTGGCGGAATGGGTAGACGCGGCAGATTTAGGTTCTGTTATCGAAAGGTGTGAGAGTTCGAGTCTCTTGGGGGGCACCAAAGTTTTAATTTTAATATAAAAGGAAAGTATGCATACAAAGACTAATCACACATTTCGATTGACCAAGCGTAATAAAACACTCTTGGCGCTGAGTGGGTTTAAAACTCAAGATCAACGTGATGCATTTCGACATATGATGATTGACGCTCAAGTGGCTGCAAGCGTTGTAGTTAAGAGTTCCAAAGAGCGTAATGCTACTAAAGGCGAATAATGAAAACTCCAGATTTTGTAAATTCCGTTGACACTGAAAAATGCGTGGCTAACATCGGCAATAGATTTGAAATGGTGCTAGTTGCTGCTATTCGTGCTCGTGAATTGCGTCGAGGTCATCGCAAGATGGTTGATACCAAGAACGGATACATTGTTAGTGCGCTTCAGGAAATTGAAGCAGGATTTGTTGGACGTGATTATTTGCGCAAGGTGCGTTAAATGAGTAAGGGGAGTCGTCCTCGTCCGTATAGTGTTAGCCAGAAAGACTTTGGTAACAACTACGATGCTATCTTTCGTAAACCAACTCCTGCAGATGTTGATGATGCACTTGCAGAAGATGAAGCATTTAAAGAAATAGAAAAAAAGAGTCAAGTTAAAGATAGCCTCCAGGGCAGTTGATATAAGTAAGTATATTGCCCTACTAGTACAATGGTAGTACACTGGTTTTGTAATCCTGTGATGGCAGTTCGATTCTGTCGTGGGGCACCAAAGGAAACCCGGTTTACACTTTTACCGTTATAAAAGTGGGTGGGGCAGTCACCATAGAGAGTGCTAGGTGTGCAGTGCATTGACCATCCGTCTCCATTACAGGAGCAGCGGGAACGCATTGGGTGAGGCATAACACCTTTCCAGAAGAAGAAATGTTGTGGACGGGGTAACAACCTAGTCTAGGGCCTATGTGGTGTAGGTAGCTAGGCAACAATTTTAGTTTGGACGATAGATTGCTGTTTTAACAGGCAACTTGTAGAACAAGTCTTCTTTGTCGGTCTGCCCGGTATTCCTATAATCAATGCATCGCATATACAACAATAGGATATTTTAGTATATTTTTTAGGCTTATTTTTCATAGTTTCGGATCTTTTAACATTTGATTCTTGACTATGTGGTCCTATTATTTTTCCTTTATTCCATATATCAACTGTTGATAGTTTTCTAGAATTGCTGATTTTCTTTTTAGATTCTTCTGTGTGATTTTCAAATAAGAAATCTTTTCCACCATTTGATTTATTAAACCACAGGGGATTTTGTTTAGCATTAAATTTCTTTAATACTCGTCTTTCCCAATTTACCGCATCGTGCCTATTTTCAAAAACTTTTCGAACTTCAAATTGAAAAGAGTCAATTCCATACTGCTTAATAAGATTGGTTATTATTGTTGATGATGTAAAATATGTTTTCCAGAGTTGATCTGGATTTGATACTTTATGTTTATTGTTAGCATAACTCGACCCGTAATAAACTTGACCAGTAGGTATAAATTTAATAAGGTAAGTATACGGCTGATAAATATTCACGCTGATTGCTCCTTTTAAGCATTAGAGTAGTTGGGGGAATTCGAGCTCCGCGAACTACACTAATATTTATACATTTAGATTGACAATAACAAAATAATCAGTTATAATAAACACATAGACACTTTATTAAAGCACACTCCTTCGGGATGTGATTACCTGAATGAGCGTTAGGACCGACTTAATCGATCGGGAGTTCTTGGTAGTGTGTTTCAATAAAGTATGCGGGGTTAGTTTAGTGGTAAAACGAGATCCTTCCAAGTTCAAGTCGCGAGTCCGATTCTCGCACCCCGCTCCACTATTTTTATTTGCATTATGATAAACAAAGATACAGCTTGTGACTTAATCACTGAACAAAAACCTAGCGCCTGGATAGGACATAGACATTTTTCCAAATGGTTGGTAGAAAAAATGCAACCCAAGATAATTGTTGATTTGGGTGTTGATTACGGACACAGTACCTTTTATCTAGCTGAAATAGGAATTGGAGAAGTCTACGGAATAGATAGTTTTGAAGGAGATGATCATGCAGGTGTTAAAGACACACTTGAGTATGTAACTACCACAAAAGAAACATATGGATTTGATAATATTACTTTCATTAAAGGCTACTTTGATCAAGTAGCTAAGACTTGGGATAAGCAAATTGATATTTTACATATTGATGGGTTTCATACATATGATGCAGTAAAATATGATTATGAAACATGGAAAGGCTTCTTGAAAGAAGATTCAGTAGTTATGTTCCATGATACGGAATCCTTTAAAGATACAGTAGGAAGATTTTTTCAAGAATTAGAAATGCCCTACAAATTGCAGTTTAATCATTCTGCAGGATTGGGGGTTGCATCAAATAACCCTAAAATTATTCAGGATATTTTTGAAAATTTTAAAGATCAGTTTGTTTAACTATCCAAGTCTATGTAAGATGTTTAATGCTCGTTGTTTAAGACGTTGAGTAAAATCAGATTCTGATAGTACACCTTTTGCAAGGTTACACTTGCGACAGGTTACTTGTAAGTTATTGTAATCGGTGGTGCCACCTTTTGATTCTGGAATAACATGATCCATGTGTATTTCAGCATTAGATAAATCATCATCGCAGTATACACAATGAAGACCGTCACGCTCAATGACTCTACGCCGTAGATTTAATGGTATGCGTTCTTTTTGTTGCAGCATAAAAATATTTAGTAAATAGTATTTTGCCTTGGTAGTTTAATGGTTAGAACAATGCCTTTACACGGCGTAGATGGGAGTTCGATTCTCCAACAAGGTACCAGTTAGTTTTCTCGGTATGGTGAAATGGTATCACTTGTCGTTTGGGACGATAGAGCGTAGGTTCGATTCCTGCTACCGAGACCAAGATCACCCTTACACACGGTGTATAGTAGGATAAGTAGTGTGTAACAAGGATAGCATGAAAGATAGCTATTAACAACTCGTTTAGAGTCATTTGTGTGAGAAGCCCATCCTAATATCGCGGAGTAGGGGAGTCTAGCCGTCCCCGGAAGTCTCATAAGCTTCAGATCGGAGGTGCGAATCCTCCCTCCGCAACCAATAAGAAACATTTTATGTTTCGTCCAAAAAGTATTGACAAAGCCTGTGTTTTGTTATATACTATATACATAGCAAGGAAACTTGTTAGAGAGTTTTAGGTTAGGTACAGCAACTACATATTACTATGAACTGCTAATCCTATTTTATTAACTGGAGCCTTGACGGGCTTTGAAGGTTAGTAGAGAGTTGGATTAGATAGAGGAGTTTCGATAAGTCTCCTCGATAAAAACAAAAAGTAGAAAACTAACCTGTTAATTATGCTAAGGATGACTTCGGCAATTTAAACTTAATCAATTACCATAGAAAGCGGTCGTAGGACAGTAGCAATACTTCTAGGCAACTAGACGCAGAAGGAATGGACGACCTTGGAAAGACAAGTATGTTGCTAGTAGCAGACACAATTACTAGATAGGCAACATGAATTGTTGATAGGGTCTGGGTGCTATAATTGGCCAGACCAGAAAATAAACAAATTGGCACATTCATCCTGTTAAAGTTTTAGAATGTTAACAGCAATCTTATATTTCATTCATATCGAAAATAAAATACATTCTGTAAAGGTAAAAAGAAAATGAACGCTTTCGTAAACGCAATCGCAAATCAAGAAGCCCGTACTGCCAATGGCATGAAGGCTCGTAAGTCAACCGCTAACAAGTGTGTTGACCTGTTCTACTCTATCGGTGCAAGCCGTGGTAAGAACATCGTACCCGCTTTTACTGCGGCGTATGTTGAAGACGCAGATCTAGCTCTGCGCATCGCACAATGGTCACGAGATGTCCGTGGTGGTGCTGGTGAACGAGAAATCTTCCGTAGTGTCCTTGTACACTTGGAAAATACTAATCCAGATGCCGCATTGGCTCTGTTGGCTAAAGTGCCAGAAGTGGGTCGTTGGGATGACATCTTTGTGTTTCAAACACCTAAGTTGAAGACCGCTGCCTACACTATGCTAGGTGATGCACTTCGTGTGCAAAACGGTCTTGCTGCTAAGTGGACACCTCGTAAGGGTAAGGTCGCAGCAGAAGTTCGTGTG
>Ga0114964_10003676_pt1 | contig 10293 bp, 9 predicted proteins | sample C_131016_MF_Meta_FD_92638 | JGI IMG/M metagenome (GOLD analysis project Ga0114964, IMG submission 92638) | Freshwater microbial communities from Lake Croche, Canada to study carbon cycling - C_131016_MF_MetaG | ecosystem: Environmental > Aquatic > Freshwater > Lake | place: Lake Croche, Canada... | reverse complement strand
GATATTTTAATTTAATTATATCAATAAACTTCGTTGACTTTTTTATCTACAATTCTACAAGAATCATCAGTAATTACCGTATAAACTACTTTTATATTTTTTAAAGAATCATAATATTCAATATGGTAAGTATTTTTATATAAAAGGGTTGTTTTTACAGAATTATTATTATTTTTTGATTTGAAATATAGACCTATGCTTTCTGAACAGTTGGTTTCATTATTACTCTTAAAAAATTTAAAGTATGAAAATAATATCACAAAAACAGCTATAAAAATTGAAAAAAAGTAAATTGTAAATTTGTCTTTCATGGGTTTTTAATTTTAAGTTAATGTTAATCTAATTTAGTGTGCTTGATTCTGAAAAAATAAACTATACGCCGTCTAAGAAATTGGACAGATCAGTTGTAAAGCGTTTAGTTTTTTGAATATAATTATTTTCTTTCAAAGATAGTTGTTTCCTCTTTTATTGACTTTTTTTGAGTGCTCTTTTTTGAAGTATTTGTTATAGTCTAACATAATACTCTGCTGAAGGGGTTAAATTTTTAGTTAATCGTGGTAGTTTTGATTGTTAAAATACTATACAAAATCCTATGTAGCTTTTATTCATTGTTCGGAATGAAAATAGTTTTCAAGTTTCACTACACTTTTGATTGTTTGGTGATACCATTTTATTTTTCTTTATAATTCACTGATAATGCATTGATTAGATTCTAATAATTGTTAATATTTTTGGCTAGATAACATTTTATTCTAGATCACTCAGCACACCCTCAGGATTTGTTATTAATTAAAATACTATTTATATTAGACTTTTAAGTCAATATTTTTCTATCTAATAAAAGATATTTTTTTAATATAAAAAATATCTTTATTTTCAAGGTCTCCCAAACTTATAATTAAATAAACATTTTATATAATGGCAATCATTGATCTAGTAAGATGGGCTCCTGAAGGTAATAATAATGTATTTGCATACAAATTTCCAGAGTCTAATCTTAGTACATATACACAACTAATTGTACAAGAATCCCAAGAAGCAATATTGTTTTCCAAAGGAAAACTAATTGGAAAATTTGGACCTGGAAAACACACTCTAAATACAGAGAATCTACCATTATTAAGAAATCTTTTTGGTATACCATTCGGAGGTAAAAATCCATTTATTGCTGAAATATGGTTTGTAAATTTTGTTCAAACATTTAATATTGATTGGACAATAGACAGAATGGATATACAGGATAATGACTATAATGTAGGTATACCGTTAGTTTCAAGTGGTAAGTATGGTATTAAAGTTAAGGACTCAGAACAATTTTTATTGAAAATTGTAGGAACCAAATCTAGTTTTACACAAAATGATTTGACAGAACAATTTACTGGGGAGTTTACAACAAAAACTAAATCTACTTTAATGCAGTTTATGATGAATAATCAGATAGGCATTAAAAAAATATCTGCGCATTTAGATAACATATCTGAACATTTAAAAACTATATTAGTCCCTTTCTGGGAAAACCTTGGAATTGATTTAACCAAGTTTTATGTAACAACAATTGAAATTGATAGCTCTAATGAAGTAGGTCGTAAAGTATTAGAAGCAATTTCTAGTAATAGTGCTCAAACAATTGCTGGTTATACATGGCAACAAGGTCAAGCATTTGGAATTGCAAAAGATGCCGTTGATGGAATTGGACTAGGCGGTGGTGGAGGACTACTAGGCGCAGTAGTTGCAACAGGAATGTTAGGAGGAATGGGAGGTGGATCAGGAATGTTAACTCCAAATTATAATCAACCAACATTTGGGACTAACAATAACTCACAACCTAATATTCCCAATCCTGTCCCTTATAAGGAAATATTTTGTTCTAATTGTTCTAAAAAGTTTCCGAATAGTAATCAGTTTTGCCCACATTGTGGCGATGAATATTGCCCATGTCCAAAATGCGGCACTGATAATGATAAAAATGCAAAAAAGTGTGTCAGTTGTTCTCAAACTTTATCAATAGGAGATCCTAGCACTACTTGTATTAAATGTAATTCTCCTATGGCTTCTGGTAGTTCATTTTGTGTGAATTGTGGCCAACAATCACCTGAAAATAAATGTTCAAGATGTTCTACAACTCTTTCTCCTTCAAATAAATTTTGTCCAAAATGCGGTCAAAAAAATTAAAGTAATATTATATGTTTTTAAGTAAATATTTCAAACTTCTTTTATTTATTAGTATAGAATTAATTGTATTATATTCTGTCAATTATTATGGCATTAATCTAGATATAAATTTAAAATATTTGTATGTATTTGTTTTGACCCTTTCGAATATTTTATTCTTTTATGATCTATTTTCTGGACTTATAAATTTCACTAAAAACAATCAAGAAGAAGTCAGCAGCTATGGGATTAAATGGACTTTTTCAGTTTTTTATAGTATCGCATCTTTTGGAATACTTTTAATTTTAACATTTAATAATATTTCTACAGAAACAAATTATATTATACAGTCTATTTTATTTGTTATTTTATTATTTGGTTTATATTCAGGCAAATTTTCTGGAAATTTTGCTAATAATATTTCGATTGTTGAAGATTCTCTTTTAGCAAATAAAAACTTATTACAACAGCTTTTATTTGACGCTCAAGCTTTATTAAATAATAAGCCAACTGTTTCAAATAATATTAAAAATTTAATTTTAGAAATCAAAGAAAATGCAAGGTTTATTACTCCTTCATTGAATGAAAGTGCTAAATCATTAGATTTATTAATAATCGAAGATGCCAGAAAGGTGAATGACTTATTAAGTAATACTGAAATTGACAATACAGAAATTTTAGCAGTCATTGAAAAAATGAAAAATAATTTACAAAGTCGTAGACAAATAATTACAAACTAATTTAAATTTTATTAAATGGAAGGTAAAATTTTCGAAGAATCTGCTAATATATATCAAGATCAAGCTAGGATTCTTTTTAACTACTATAAGAACGTAGCTGAAAAAATCGTTAATGAAGAAGTGACGATTGAAAAAGAAATTTCTATACTTGAAGAAGAAAAACTTGTATTAGAGGGTGAGCTTTCAAAAGCTAAAACATGGAAATGGGTGCTTTGTATATTAATACTTCCTTTCATTTATTTTTTTATGAAAGAAAAAGGTTTAATTAAAAGCATAAATGAAATTGATTTAAAAATCGCAGAGTTTAAAAAGGTACATGCCGAAATCTTTAGAGATTATAAAGTCAGCAAGCTTGGGGTCGCATATGTGCCTGTAGCAAATCAAATAAAATATGATGATAAAAGCTTTATTGTTGATTTTAGTGAACAAACTAAAGATGTCGAAGTTAAGCTTCAAATTTCTAAACAAAATCAACTTTTAATAGAGAAGATTAATGAATTAGATTCGTTATCCAAAGAGGCACCATTGGTTGAAACTTCAAATGAAACCGAAGAGATTGAAACCGATATATATTCAACTTCAATGCAGACTTTAAACCAACATGATTACTTTGGTAAATTAAATAGGTCTTTAAAAACAATTTCATATTGTATGGATGACTTAGAGATTACATCGGTATCTCTTCCCCTAGTTTCAGAAAATAGTAAATACTTAAGTTTCTTAAAAGAGTACTCGTCAGATATAGTTAATAGCGAATCAACTATTGTCGAAGTTTTTGATACAAAAAAATATGATAATGAAATTTCTAAATTTCAGGAATTAAATAAATTAAAAGATTCTTTATCAAAGCATACTGAACAATTTGAAGATGTTTTGAAGAATTTGATGACGACAATGGCAAGTTCTGTTCAAGCAATTGCTACTTTAAAAGTTGCTTCAGCAAATAAAATGGTTTATGAGTCAAACAATTTTTTATTTAAAATCTTAAAATCTCCTTATAATCATTATTCACCGATATTAGAGGCAACAGAAATCGAAAGGATTAAAAATGAAACCTTCAACTATTCAGAAAGCGTAAATGACTATATTCCTTTCCAGCTAAAATCAAGTTCATTGGTTAAATATAACTTGGTTTCTGATAGTTGGGTTGCTGAAGATGGCAGTTCAACTAACTTTCCATTTGCAGTTCACCAAATATATGAAGAAATCGTAGCCCCTATCATTCAGAAATTAATGAATGAGAATAGAATAGAGAGATTAAAAATTTATAATCAAATAAGAGATCAAAAAATAAGTTATCTAAATAAATGGCATCAAGATACTGAAGATTTTTATGGTAGAAACAGAGCCGAAAGTGCAGATTTGATTAATTTAATGAGAGCGAGTTTAAGAGACTATGTTGCAGCTTATAATACAATGGTCTCATTAAAGAAAACAGAAGAGAGCATGGCAAACTCTGGTGAAGACCTTTCTTCAACTGTTGTTAAGACTGAAGAAAATTCAGCAGAAGTCCTAGCAGCTTTCGAATTACAATCTAAACAATTCCAAAATGCTCAAATAGATTTTGAAAGTTACATGGAAAGATTAAAAGAAGATATTGATCAAAAGGCTGAAAAATTTGAACATATTGATTACTATGATGCTTTATTAAGAGATGAACATTTTAGAGATTCTGCATTAGCTTCAAGTCAAATACATGAATTAGACGAAAGGAGAAAATCTCTAGTACTTGTAAATCCTTTATTTGCAAAAAATTCCGAGTTATTACCAGTTCCCAATATTGAAAATATTACTGACGAACACTTTTCAATTAATTTACCTGTTCTAGCTGAAAATACACTTAGAGAATTAGAAGAAGACTTAAATACTTTAGAACCTGTCACAGAAAAGACTAATTCAAAAAAAGAAAAAAAATCGAAAGAAATTAAAGAAGTTGTTAATAATAAAGAAGAAGTAGAATTTATAGATGACGATATTGAGCTAATTAATGATGAATTAGTAGAAGACGATGATGTTGAGATGATTGATGAGGATGAACTTGATGATGATGTTGATGATGATGAACAAGATGATGACGATGATATTGAATTTATTGACGATGATAAACCTAAGAAAAACTAATATAATATGGCTTCATTTTCATATACAGTTGACACAAAGCCAATGGCAGCTGAAATTAGTTCTGTATCTCATAATGTTAACAGGACAACTGGCGCTGTTGTTGCCATGCAAGCTGCTGTAATAGCTGTTGAAGAAAAGGCAGCTAATTTCGTATGCGAGAACGTAAATAGAGGTTTTTATTCTTTAATACGATCTCAAATAAGTCAAAAACTAGCTAAACTTACAAGTGAAGTAGATTCTCATATAATGCAATTGACTCAGCAAATGAAAGCACTTATTGGAATTAAAATGAGAATGGAGCGCGATTATCACATGATTTCAAGTAGATATACCAAGTTATTTGGTGGGTTAAATACAAATTTAAAAACTAGGGTATATGAATTAGATAAACCAGTTACTAACCTTGTTTCAAAGGAAGTAAATAAATTAGCAAATAGACCAAGATATTTAACAGCAACTATTCCAGTTTCGCAAATAGAAACTTTAGGAGCAAGTCAAAAAATATTATCTTCAAATATAAAAAATAATGCCTTTAAAGTAATAGGCTCCATGAATGAATTTATACAAGATATGAATTCACAAAAAAAACTAACTGATAAAATATTAATTAATAAAAATAATTTAAATATTGGTTTAATTTATTTACCAGTTATATTGATTGAATCTAATAGAGAGAATTCAAATTCCAATGATGTATCAGTTTTTCTTAATGAGAAAAACCTGCCTTCAAATGTAAAAAATAGAGTAAAAAGTCAAATTTTTTCAAATTTTTCTACATTCAATTGGAAAACTGAGGCAGGTATATCAAATGAATTAAAAAGTGAATTTAAAAATATAATTCAAAATTCTAAATTAGATAAAAGATTAATCGAAAACATAGAACAACTTTATACACTATCTAAAACGTCAAGCATTTAATTATGAGTTATTCAAGACGTTATAGCGAAACTGTATCAAAAACAGTAACTGTTTCTTACCCTTCATCACAAAATGGAGGATCAAAATCAGTTACCGTTAGTATTCCAGTAGATGTAAATATACATGTAGATACTATCCCTTTTGATAGTAGTATAATTTCATGTAATAATAATATTGATTTATTGACTACTTCGGTAATTGCAACTGAAGCTGCAGAAATAGAGTCAAGGTGGCGAAATTCAAAAAAAATTGCAAAGTCTGTTGTAAATGGTTTTTTTAATTTCACTCGTTCTGAAATAAGTCAACAAGTTTCTGAACTAACAACCAGGGTTGATGCTACTTTAATACACTTAAGTGAGTTATCAAAATCGGTTTTGGATAAAAAAAGGCAGATGGAGGTTGATTTTAATAGAATTTCAAGTAGATATGTTAAAGTTTTTGAAGATTTAGATAAAGAACTTTCAAATAGAATATTTGAAATTGATAAACAAGTCTATCAATTTAGTAAGAATACATTAAATGCTACAAAAAGTTTTTTCGATGGAACTTTAGCTAATACAATTACAATAACTAATAAAGAAACAACAAGCCTTCAATCTAAAATTTATGCTGCAAGCTCTAAAAAAAGTGCATACGATACTATAATTAGTGCAAAGAAATTTTTAATAGAACAAAATGATTTAAACAATACTCTTAAAAAAAATATATATAATGATAGTAATAGCGGAAAAATATATTTACCAGTTTGTTATTTCGAATACCAAGCTATAGAAAATAAAAAGATTGAAAGTAAAATATTTGTACAAAAGAGCATGAATTTTGGAGATGTATCAATATTAAAAAATCAAATTCAAGAAAATAAAACAAATTGGAAGAAAATATCTGGAGATAATGCAAAAAGCATTAATATATTTATTAATGAGCAATTGAATAAACACTATAATGGTTCTGATTCTAAAACATCGAGAATAATAAATCTGATTCAAAAACTTACTCTAGATGAAGATTATATGATTTTAAAATAAACATAATATGAAAGAATTAAAAGAAATTAGATTTAATGACTCAAATCTAATTCTAAAAGATAACCTAGTTAAAAGCTCTATTTTACCTGAAAAGATTAGCGAGTTAAACAGAAATATTGTAATTCAAGAGAATACAGTAATTGAAGGTGCTGTATATGCAACTAAATTAGAAATCCAAAGTGGTGATATTGAAATACAAGGTACAGTCTTTGCCAATTTAGAACTATTTGTAAATAGCAATGCTACAGGTCAAATTATGTTTAAAAAGTCAGTTGCCTCTTCAAATTCAATTGTTTCAAGAGCGACCAAATGTAATCTAATTTTTGGTTCTGATATAAATTCAAAAAAAGTAACTTTATATAATGCTTTTGTTGCTGGAAGTATATATGCTGATGAAATTGAGTTAAAAAATTGTGTCGTAATCGGGGGAGTATTTGCTACGCAAAATATTGATATTGAAAACTCAATAATTGGAACTTTCAATGGCCCAACTGTTAAAATTTCTCAAAATATATACATTTTATTGCCAAGTGCTTTCACAATTGAACCAATCATAATTGCCAAAGGTGTGAAATTTTACAATTTAACCCTAGCCGATTTAGGTTCTTTGTATAAAAAGAAGGATGAATCAATTGATTCAGGCAAAATTAAAATTGATACAATTAATGATGAGATTAAAACAACTTTGACAGACGTTGGAATGCAAAAAACGCTTAGAAGTTATACAGTTATTGGCAAAGTATTAGCAGCAGATTTATTAGATATTGATAAATTTCAAAATCATTTTTTATTAGCTAGTGCTAGTTTAGGTTCACAATTATTAAAAACTTATGAATTTGGGACAGATAATGAAGGGAAGCCTATAATGTTAACATTAGAAAACCTCAAGAATTTTTTCTTTGATATATTAAATGAAAAAATAGTAGTAAAAGAAATTACCGGCTCATTTGATATCTCTGAAATTACAAAAAGCTTTAAATAAATCTTAAGCAATGATAAAAGCTTCTTGTAAAATTTGTGGTTTTGAAAAAGAATTTCAAGATAAATTTGCAGGTAAAATCTTCAAATGTCCAAGTTGCACTACTCCAGTTAAGATTGAGCCAAATGATTTTATCGAAGAACCAAAAAAAGAAATAGAAGTACCTATTGAAAATGATAAAACATTTTCAAATAAAAAAAGTGAGATAAATTCTACTAATAAAAAATTATATATTTTATTAGCAAGTTTTGTATTTATAATATTATCGCTTTTGATATTTAACTCTTATAAGCAAAGATCAAAAGGTACGGAAGATATAACTGTTGTCGATGCTTCTATAGCAACAACTGTAGTTACACCGGAAGATTATTGGAAATCAAAAAAAGTAGACAATACCAAAAATATAGAAGAGGAAAAAGTAGAAGACAAAGATTTGAATACTAAATCATGTGGTGAATTTGATATAAGATTATATAAAGAAGCTAAATTAAATTTTAACGATGGATATTCTTACAGTTATTATTTCAAAACTGCTTGGGATTATGTAAAAAATGAAGGTGAAAAAAGTTATAACGCAGTTTTATATTTTGAAGAAGCTATTAAGTTAAATCCCGAAAATGGTGGTACTTATAGTGACCTCGGTAATTGTTATAGAGGTGGGTTTAAATGTTACAAGAAAGCAGAGGATGCTTATAATGAAGCAATAAATAAAGGGTTTCAAAAAGGCTTTGTTTATTATAACCGAGCAATTTGTCGATATGAAAATGGCAATCTAGATGGAATGCGAGAAGATCTACAAATGGCAAAAGAATATGGTTGGAGCTCGGATAATTATAACTTATCAAACAAATAGTTTTAGAATAAAAGAGAAATCATAAATCTTTAAGTAATTAAAAATCGGTAAAAAATGATAAAAGCTACTTGCAAAATTTGCGGGTTTGAAAAATCTTTTGAAGATAAGTATTCTGGAAAGACTTTTAAATGTCCAAGTTGTACTACACCTGTAAAGATTGAAATAAATGTAGCTATTGATGAACCTAAGGTAGAAAATCAAGAAGTAGTTAATAAACCCATTTCCGCAACCAATGTAGAAAGTGAACCAAAGTCAAATAATAGTATTTTTATTTTTTCCATTGTAATGGGCTTTCTTGTTTTTATTATATTTATCGTATTTATTTATTATAAAGGTTCAAATGATAATAATAATTACACTAAAGTAGATTCTGTTGCAAGTATTAATACAGTTAAACCAGAAGATTATTGGCAATCTAAGCAAGATAAGAATACAATTCAATATGAAATAGGCTATTATAAAAAAAAGTTTATTGGCTCAGAATATGGAAATATATTTAATAATTCTGATGGAACTGAAAGCGCAAATCAATATCTAAATGATGATGCAATAATCAAAATTGAAAAAGTCGAAAATGGTTATGGTTATCTATCATATACTAATTCCAATAGTAATCAAGCTTACGGATGGGTTAAAATGGAGGAGCTTGATAAAACTGAAGATCCTAATATAACTAATGTTGATTTAAATGACGCTAAAGATCAATATTCTAAATACTATAATTCAATACTAGAAAGAGATAAATCTAGCATATATAACTTATTATCAAATATTTTAGAAAATTATATGGGCAAGATAAATTTTAGTAAAGAAGAAGTATACGATGATGCTTCCAAATATATGGATCGTTGGAAATTAATTTCAGAAGATTTAAAAAGTTTTACTAAATTTTCAAAAAATAAGTTTACGTATTCAAAAAGAATAACCATTGTAAAAGTTGATAACGAAAATATAGAAAGAATATTTGATGTTGAAGGTGTTATTGGATTTGACTCTGAAATGAAGATCAATTATTTAAATGATACAAAAACAACTCGTATAAATTAAATTTAATAACTATGATCAAAACTATTTGTGACAAGTGCGGTAATGAAAAATTAATAGATAATAAATTTAATAGGAAAAAATTTAAATGTCCCATTTGTACTAATATAGTAAATGTGATAGATTTAAATGATGATAATACATTTGAAAATATAGATGAAAAGGGCGAAAAATTTATTTTTCCAGATTTAAAAGAAGCGATATCATATAATTTATCTTTAAGAAAGAAATATAATTGTCAATATTACGAAACAAGAGTATTTCCATCAAAACAAGAATGGTTAGACTTAAATGTTGTAGTGCCTTATATTAGAATACATAATTTAGATAATTCAGGTATTCGCCTTAATGATTCATTATGTATTGAAATCGATGATGAGTATCTAGATGAAATTATTCGAGATAAAATAAAAAAATTAGATGAATTTCGTTATGTTAATGTCCGTCGTCAAACCAAAGTAG
>Ga0114964_10003674_pt1 | contig 10294 bp, 10 predicted proteins | sample C_131016_MF_Meta_FD_92638 | JGI IMG/M metagenome (GOLD analysis project Ga0114964, IMG submission 92638) | Freshwater microbial communities from Lake Croche, Canada to study carbon cycling - C_131016_MF_MetaG | ecosystem: Environmental > Aquatic > Freshwater > Lake | place: Lake Croche, Canada... | reverse complement strand
CACATCATCCGTTAGCCATTTCCAAACCCATTGTACCTTTGTTTCACCTAGATAGTTCTCCCTAGGTCTTCTTATATAATCTCTTGTTTTTATCCATATATTGTCTTTGGGTGTATAGTCCTCTGCGAGTGTGCCATATTGTGATTCATATATACCATTATATGATGTTGGGAAAACACTTACTTTTATCTCCTTCTCAATAAGAATCTCTATTATTTGGTTTGTATTTGGTATAATTCCCCACATTGATTTTCTTAATGGATTAAATATTGATTTCTCAGTTCTGCTAGGTGTGATTACACTGTGCTTTAATATGCCATCAAGAGGACTAATAACCATGATATTATCATCACTGTGAGTCGAGATATAAATCTTTTCATCATATTGATTATTACTTATATAGCCATAATCAATTGTGTATTTATTATAAACTATTGTATTATCGGTAGCAACTGATGCGTAAGATCCATCCTGTGAAACCATTATTGTTTCTGATATATTATCATACATGATATCACTGAATGATGTGCCACAAACCAAACTAGTGATTGTAACAATATCGTTATTTATTTGTGATAAATGACTACCCATTACATAAATAGATGAGTTAATTGGTTCATATGTTATTACTGGTTTTAATCCAGCTATACTATAAGCATTTGTTTGTGTTCTGGTAGTACCGTCAACTCTAATAACCAAGTTAGCATCAGTAGTTACATATATATCATTTTCAAATTTGTTATATGCCATATTCAGCGTATTGTGTGGTATTGATACTGTGTATTTTGTTCCATCAATACTGAACGCATCAACCCTTGGTCCTCCAAATAGCATATGTGAGTTTGTTGAATAGGAAACATAGATATCACCATTCTGTTCATTAACAATACAATCATATGATGGATATGTTAGAGAGTATGTTCCTTCAACTACAAGAGTCTCTGGATTTATCTTATAAAGCAAACTTGATGATAGGCAATATAAGTAATTATCAACATTGTTATACACCATTTTTTTGCTTTGAACTAATCCTGGTAATATTATTGTGTCGCAAAAATCTGCGCTTAGTGCATCATATACTTTTATATTACTACCCAATACAAATATGTATCCTGATATAGAAGTGTATATAATATCAACCATATCTGTTATCGCACTATCATCTACATATGGTGTATATAGATTATATGAGTATGTATCTGCTATATCAAAATCATAGTAGAAATCAGCGTTAAATGGCCCATCATCAACGATGGCTCCTACCGGTATTGGTGTTGCAGTAGCACCATTATCAAAACCAAGTGAGAATGATACATCTACATATGGTGATGTATTTGCGCTGGTTGTTCCGCCCCAGAAAGGACCTTGATAGCTAAAAACCAATCTATCCGGGTTGACCTCTAAAATATTATACTCTTGATTATTGAATGGATACGGGCTATTATTTGGCGATAATACCATGCCAGTTGCAAAGCTAGTTACGCCAATTTCTGGCCCATTGATATCATAGAATGTAGATGCTGTTCCAGTTAATGTAGCGGCATTTGATGTTATTAGACATCCTACATTTCCCTCAATTATATTCTTTACTTTAAATGTATCTACTGATGGTAGTAATGATTTACCAATCGATATATTGTATACCAATACCTCATCTTGAGATTTGATATTGAAGTATAGTATATTACTCTTATAACTGGTGAATATTTTATATTCATTTAATAATGAAGAATGCTCATCTATCCACATTTTTAATTTATCACTAATTGATAGCGACATACCTGAGAATGAAGTTAGATATAATTTATTATTAATTGTTATTGACAATACATTACCGATATCATAAAATGCTACCTCTGAATGATTTATATAATAGTTAGCAGTTGTTCCGACCAACACATTGAATACCAGTGGTACATTTGGAAATATTGTCTTTAATGATATACCAGTTGCATATGTATATGGATATGTTAAAAACTCAGCACTAACTGATATTCCTAATCTAAGTAATGTTATATAGTTAGTTGATATCCAAGATTTTAATGTTTTGTCTATTGTTCTATCCATATCTATACCTAATCCAGAATAAACCCATTCTACCTCTTGTTGGTATACCAAACCATTTATATTAATGATAATACCATATTCATCTATATCACTAAATACTATTTTATAGGAAAGTCTCTTAGATATATCTTTATTAAATTCGGTTCTTAATACTTCTGATGTCTGTATTGTCTTTTCATATACTCTTCTTGTGGTCCCAACACTGTGTGTTACGCCAGCTTGTGTATAATAGAAATTGATATTAGCATACTCAGATGAGTGATTTAAGTTAGCATTTAAATATCTACCATCATAGTTAAGATCTATATCAAATAAACTCAAATCTGCTGAATTTTTCTCTGCAAGAAATGCTAGTGTAAATTCATTCTTAGATGAAGCACTGGCACCAAAAGATAATCTATTAGTTGTTAAATATACCTCAGCATATGATAGTGACTCAGTAGTTAGTGTTTCATTAACTGGTAGGTATGTGAGTTCGTTACTCCAGAAGTTTACATCATCTGGTGTCGTGCTTTGTGTAGCACTTTGTGTATATCCTTGAATACACTCATATACCAAACTATTCCACATTACGTGTGATCCAACTGGATAATATGTTAGTTGTGTGTTTCCCAAAAAAGTTGGTATCGGGCTAACAGATATGTAGTTTTGATTATTTACTGAGCCGCTAACTGTAAATAAAACACCTGCTCCTAAGAACCTAGCATTCTTATTACTTATAACATCTGGGAATTCTATTCTATCTGTTTGTAAGGTAATAGCACCGCTATAGATAACTGGTAAGTCAGTTTTTAAAACCAACTCTATTTTTAAGTCTGATCCAGTGGGGTAATCAAAAGTTCCTACTGAGTATCTATAATAAACTTTGTCCAGTAGATCACAATTTTGGATTGTTACCACACCATCATTTGATTTTGAATTTACTATATTAAGCTTTCTACCATTATATAACATCTCATAAAAATTTGGCTCAGACCAATCTGCTAGGTTATTCTCTAGTGTAGAGTAGTTTAGATAACCATTTACTCCGATAGAGTTAACACCACTAATTGTCTTATTTACATAAGAGGATGTTAGTCCGGTTGCTATTTGATAGGTTGTATTAAATGTTTTGTTATCTTGTTCAGATATAATCATTATAGCACCTTTTTTACTGGATACAACAGTATATGTTTTAGGTATTGTGTTTAAGCCAAATAATGGATAATCGAATGATACTTCTGAGCCTATTTTAAATTTACGCTCAAAATCCAGACCATATATCCACTTTGAATTAAAACTAGGATCATTATTAACCGACTCAACAGATATTATTTGTTGGCTACTGTATTTACTACCTGTAATATTTATTCCATATTCATTGAATAACTGAAATTTTTCTAGTAGCATATCACTTGATTCAAACTCAAATGATGGTATATTTTCAAAGGCATAAATGCCTATTGTTTTAAATGTATCTGATCCATTTTCACTGAATAACAAATCGCCATTATGTGTGTCTGTTACCGAATCATATTGAAAGTTTAAATAGTTGCCCTCTTTGTCAAAAAATACTAATGATTGCATTAATTATATGAAATATTTTAACATATATATTAATTTATCTTTCTCACTTTGGTATTTATATTTTAATATATAGAAATATGAAACATCTAATAAAATTCAATGAAGCATTTTTACATGCTGATAAAAAGAAAGCAATTGATACTATCGTATCATATATTACAAAGCGTTCAAAAATTCATCTATATGAGTATGATGAAGTCTGGCACATTCAGAAGAAAGATTTGTTCCTTAATGGTCAATTATTTGTGTCACTTAAACATCCTATTGGCATTAGATTCAATTGGAAAGAAGGAGATATAAGCTCACAAGTTCATAGTATTGATATGTGGCAAAATTTTAAATTTGATAGCAACCCAGATTTCACCTTAGAGATAGGTGTTGTATCAATTGCACAATCCTTACCACAGATTTTGGAGTTTATAGAAAATCCTACTTCACTTATAAGTGAGAGCATCGGATATGATCCAAGAAAAGAATTAGATGAAGCTGAGAAAAGACTTAAAAGATTAAAGAGTGCTAAATCAATTGAAATGCAACAGAAGAAAATCGAAAATCTAAGGGTTGCTATTGCTTATGATGAGAAGGCAGAGACTGAAAGTGAGAAAGTTACTCAATTGGATGATGATTTGCATATTGATATATTTAAATCAATTGAGCTATATACAATACAGGTAGCTAGAGGTAAATCAAACTCATTGATTGTATCTGGTGACGCGGGTGTTGGTAAGACTCAGACAGTAAAAGATACATTAGATTCACTTGGTATGAAAGAAGATGTGCATTACTACTTCGCGACTGGTACCGCAACAACAGCAGGTTTATATGAAATTCTATTTAAGAATAGAAAGATGCTAACCGTATTTGATGACTGTGATGAGGTATTTAAAGAGCCAGAATCTGTTAATATGTTAAAAGGTGCGCTAGATACTTATAAGATAAGACACGTAGCTAGTTTAACTAAAGGTAATAAATTTGATGCAATGGGTATGAGTGATTCTGAAGTTCAAGAAGAATATGAATCATCAGGTAAGCTACCTAATAAGTTTGAATTTGTTGGTCAAATAATATTTATATCAAATTTACCAGAATCTAAGTTTAATAGTGCACTGATATCAAGAGCACTGCAAGTTGATGTACATTTGAATAGAAAGGAATTATTTGATAGAATGAGTGAAATTATGAGAAAACTTTGTCCTGATGTTGATGATGTTAAAAAGCAAGAGGCATTAGATTATTTAGGATATATAACAAGTAATTACCCAACTAAGTTTGACTTAAATATTAGAACTCTAATTCATTCAATTAATTTAAGAGCTAATAATGATGAGATGATGAAGATAGGAAACAAGGAGGAATATGTTTGGAAACTGCTAATAAAGAAATATTTAGTTAAATCAAGATGATATATTTAAAAGAGTACGCCGTATTTGATAATAAAGGTAAAGTGTTATGTGAACACTGTGGTGAGCCTATAGAGTATAGAATAAGTAAATCACTAAATAGTGATGAGTTAATATGTGTTAAATGTAAGGAAAAAGAATATGAAGATATTAAGTCGATAAATATTAATACAATTGACTTTCATACGATGGATACATCATTTATACCACAAACAACAAAGTCACAAAATACTAAGTATTTATAAAAAAATAGAATAATAAAATGAAACACATTAAAAAGTTTGAGAGTTATGAGTATGAAAATTTTACTAGCCGTGATATGGATATGGTGGAAGAGTTGTGGAATGATGGGATGACAGATCCATATAAGATAAAGAGAGAAATGGAATACCTATCTATGGATGAAGTAGATCAAATAATAACAACGCTCAAAAAAGTAGGTAAAATTAAATAGAAAAATAATATATACAACATGGATATAAAATTATTTGAAGAATTCGTGCAATTTGGTAGTGATAGAGATTTTACTGCAAGAAGTGCAAGACTAACGACACAGGAATCTAAGGTATTGGGTGACTTACTATTATATGTTTATCAAAATGAACTAAAAGGTAGTAAGGCAAAATATGGATTAGGTAAAGAAGAGTGGGAATCTCTTCATAGTGTTATGTCAAAAATTGGCATTACGCAAGAAGATATAAATCATCTTCATATAGAAAATAAAAACAACAATGAAAATTAAAACTTTTGAAGCGTTCTCAATGAATAAAGACATCTGTGATAGATGTGGTGGTGATACAAACGGTCATACGATTATGTCTATGTACAACGAAGATGTTATCTGTATGAGATGTAAAGATAAAGAGAAACAAAGAGATGACTACTCTGTGGCAACTGATGCTGATAACAAAGAAATAAAAAAAGGCAACTATAACTTTAAAGGCATTGGTTATAATGAAGTTGATGAGGGTGTATTTAGTGGAGTTAGAAGGGCACTTAGTTATGACACTAAGTACCATTCCAAGCAAGATGCTTGGAATAAGATAACTGACTATTTAATGAAGAAATATAAAATGATATCAATTGGTTCTGAGCCTGGTACTATTAAAATATCAAATCATGGTGTGAGTGAACTGAAAATTAATATAGATAATGTAAACTACACTACTCGAAATTTAACTGTTAATGGTAAAGTAATCGAAATGGATAATTTAATATCATACATTGATAAGTTGGTAAAGAACTACTATGGTAGTTATCTAAAAGAATCTGCGGATGATAGTATTCAGAAGTGGGATATATTTGCTGGTCTTGGTGGTGGATTTGGCGGTGCTAATTATATGAGAACCGAGACTTGTACAAAGAATGATGCGGAGACATGTGCGTACGAAGACGCGTGTGATGAATATGAGAGTTATGCTGGTATGCACGGTATAAGATCACATAGCGATATTATGGATGAAGATGGTGTTGATGAAGAAGAGGCAGATGAAATCTATAATGAGGAAAGAGAGAGTTGGTTGGATTATTATGTAAAACCTCATGATCCTAAAAATAAATATTAATGATGAGATATATTAAACTCTTTGAGTCATTTGGTGATACCGCACTTGATATATTATATGCTGAGTTAGCAAGTGTAGATGTGTATTTTGAATATGGAAGAGTGTTAAAACCAATTGATGAGTTTGATGATATACAAGGATTCATAAGAGAATATATTGATACTGCTAGGGAAACAAACCAATGGATTGGTGGTACTCTAAATTCAAAATGGGCAAATAAATGGTATAAGTTCTTTGGGTTGAAAACCGCATATAGAGATTGGAAGCCAGAAATTAAATTAAAGTTAACTTTCGTGGATGGGTCATATGTGACACTAGGTTTCTCTATAATTAGTAAAGAGTGTGGTTCTTTTGATTATAGTGGAAGAGGTAGTCGTGTTGTACCAACGACGAGTTATGATTTTTTTATTACTGTAAAGAATGACTGGGGTAAATATAACTATGATGAGTATCATAAAATGATTTCTGATTTATCAATGGGTGATTATATACCAGAGTTGGAGTTTAACTGGGAGGGTGGTGAGACTAATTAATTATCTCATCAATTTTACCATCTCTGTATCTTTTTATATAGTCATTAACTATCTCACGCATCTGATGATTCATCATATCTCTATTATACTCAGTATCAAACTCATAACGCCACTGTTCTCTTAATTCATCAAGTATCTCACTTAATTCAGGGTGTTTGCTCAAATCTAACATTATTTTCTTTTCTTTTTATCATAACCATCATCATATATCTTTACAATCTCATCGTATTCATTTAATATACCTGACTTGGTTTTATCACTACCATATTTTAGTGATGATATATAATCACGTATAACTTCTTTATACTCCAATTTAACATCATGTATTTGATTATTATCCAATGCCTCATTAACAATAGATTCCTTTATATCATCATCATCAGTTGAGTCTGTCTTATTGATATCATCAAGATATTCAACCGATGCAAAGTTACCTGTCTCTAGTATTATTTCTAACTTTCTTCTAAGTTTTCTATTATTTATTAGAAGTGAGTTCGATATATATAAGTCAATATAATCTCTGGTAGATATTTTATCTAGTGATGAAATATCTTCTTCAACTCTAACATATACCTTCTTAAACTTAGGTGATATTTTATTCTCAACAAATGTTTCTTCTCCTGTATTGGTATCTAATATGAATATACCTTTGGTATTATCCATATCATTTCTATCCATTTCGAATACAGAACCGACAAAAGTTATATTGCCTATTTTTTGTCGTATATGAATATGTCCAGTTCTGACATCATTATATCCAGAAAATTCATCAACATCAATTTTGTCAAGATTCTTATTTGCTACTGATGTTAAGTGCATCTTTGCGCCATTTAAATCTGAGTGACAGAATAAATAATCACACCCTGAGTATCTTTTTAATTCCTTAATTTGCTCAACTTTTTTATCAATGAATGGCATCATAAGTATTTTATTGTTATTGTACTCTATGAGTCTTGTCTTTTCATAGATAAAAACATTTCTCATATATTTAAACATATTAATACTATTAACATCCCCAGTACTCTTGTGAAACTGATCGTGATTACCAACCAATATATGTATTGGACAGACACCTGATATATCTTCCATCAAAACTCTTGCATAATCAAGTATGTCAATTGGTATAAAGTTACGATTGTCAAATAAGTCACCTAGAAATACAACGATATCATCCTCACATAATTCAGATTTGATTAGTGGTATTAGAAACTTACTAAAATATTCCTGTGCAACATTTAGCCATTTTTGATAGTTATTTGGGTATGACATTCCCAAGTGTACGTCACCAACTAGTAATATTTTACTCATAGAAAATTATTTTTTATCTGCATAAATCCAAATAAAATTTTTGGTATGCTTTCTGTTACCTTTACATACATCGACTATTCTTGGACTCGAGCACCCGGTGCTATCAGATGCCTCCTTAATTGACTCAAATCTACATATAAAGTTTTTGTTTATATCAAATTGTAACACCGGAGTTTCATAATTACCATAGTGCACCATTCTATCTAGAAAGTCCACTGGTATAATAGTTGGGAAATCACTGCTTTGTTTATAGCGCCATATATATTTACCTGCTAAATTTCTAACACCAGAGCAACAATAACTAATATTTTTAATATTTGTGCTGGCGACCGCCTCACCAATAGATTTATATTCCTTAATAAAATTACCTTTTATATCATATTGTAAAACAGGTCTTATTCTATTTTGAAATGTGTTTCCACCATCCTCTATATTAGATAGAGGTCCACTCTTATGTATAATTCTACCTATTTTATTTATCGTATATATCTCATAATCGTAAGATTCTTCTAAAGTCATACACTCTTTTATTTTTAGAGATATCACATTCATATCATTCTTATGTATATAATCTATTATTGATGTTTTTATCTTATTATTCTTGTCATATTTCTCGCTACATTCAATTCTATTATTGATTCCTCTTCCGACATAAAATGGTTGATGTGTGAAAGTTAAATCATCCGCATATTTGAAGTGTCCGGGTTTTAGTGAATTCAGGAATATATAAACATAGTAATCATTCATGGTAAGCAAGATATTTAATTATATATTAATATATCTTGCTTACCCTAATTTATTTTATAATTATTTTTAATATATACATTATATGAAAAATAAACAATCTGTTTTGAATTATATCAAGATATTTGAAGACTATAATCAGTACTTTAATGAAGTATCTGGTGATGATTACATTGATAGGTGCGACGATAGTATTGACTTTACCTTAGATGAGTTGAAAGAAATACGTGCAATTAAGGGAGTTGTCATATTACCACAGACTATATCTGAAGTAGTTGAAATACAGTTTGGTAAAGCTGGTGTTGGTAAGGGTGCATCATCTATGCAAGTAGTTAAGTTAAAGGATGAATGGTATCTCGTAAGATGGACATGTCGACCAGAAAAATATATTGCTGTAAAATTCTATATGTGTGATCAGTTTGTGGGATTATTAAAGTTTATTAAATATACAATTGATTACATAGTTGGTGTTAATGAGAGTGATGAATATTAAAAATTTATAATAAAAAAAAATTCGGATTGAAAAATCCGAATTTTTTTTTTATTATGTTTGTTATTAATAACCTTGAACCAATGGCGGTTGAATCGTAAAGTTTCCATCGATGTATTCATCAATCCAGTAATCTGCTACAAATTTAGCAGCGGCACCCCATATTTCACTTGAACTCCATTCTAAAGCTGCTGAATCAACACCTTTCATTTGAACGTTTTGGAATGTTACTCTTCTTAGAATAACCCCCTTCTTGTCATGTTGGTTAACAATGATAGTTCCGATGATATCACTCTTATAATGTAGTGAACCATTTTGTGAGTTCCATACTAAGTCGTACCATGCTTTAAGAGTATTCCATGTTTCCATAGATCCATGCTCATTAACATTCACATTGAACTTAATATCAAATTCAACGTGTGTTGAACTTGGCATAGTTACGAATGCTCTGCTTGAGTATTTGAAGTTTTGTGTCTTAACCTCAATGTCCTTAGTTAGATCTAAAGTAACGTTAGTTGCTTGTTCTAATAATAACATTGGGTCTCTACCTTGTGCCTGTAAAATTGTAGGTAAGATAAAAGTTACCTCAAATAGGTTTAAATATACTGGTTCTTGTGGCTT
>Ga0114964_10003672_pt1 | contig 10301 bp, 7 predicted proteins | sample C_131016_MF_Meta_FD_92638 | JGI IMG/M metagenome (GOLD analysis project Ga0114964, IMG submission 92638) | Freshwater microbial communities from Lake Croche, Canada to study carbon cycling - C_131016_MF_MetaG | ecosystem: Environmental > Aquatic > Freshwater > Lake | place: Lake Croche, Canada... | reverse complement strand
CATAATTTTAAATTATAAATTACTTTGTAAATGTCTAAAAGAATTAAAACACCTTACACAAAATCGGTGGAAACTATATTTTCCAATAATACAAAAACTACAAATACCTATAAATTAACACCTTATAAAAATAAAAAAACGCCCTAAAGGCGTTTGTTATTTCTATTAATTATCTTATAAATGGATTTCTTATTCTATTTTTAGCAGGTTCGGAAGTATTTTCAAATCCTTAATGCGTTTGTCCTCGCTATTTTTCCGCTCTACAATCAACTCCTTTTCGTCAATTCCAGTAATTTTAGAAACTTTTGTAAGTAAACGCGATACGGTTTGTTCTCTTCTTTTTACTGTTGCCGAAATAGTTTCGGGTTGGTTACTATTTTCAAATAATTGGTTAAGATTATTTAGGGATACAAATTGGTTATTTTGTTCTAATAAATATAACAATAATTTTTTTTCTTGTTCTTCAAAAATAGAAATAGACTTACCTTTATATAAAAACAATTTATTTTCTTGATTGTAAAGTATACCCAAGAATGGCTTTAGTTTATTAATTATTTTCTTTCTAAAAACAAATAACACACTAATGGATAAAAGTAAAATTATGAATAATAGTAAAAATGTAATTTTATTGTTTTTAGGCACTGGCATAATGAATATTGAAGTTGAAAGTAGTTTCCCTTTTGTTGTATTAATTGGTAGAATTGCAAAATATTTTTTTTCCTTTAAATTATTTTTAAGTACACAAATAATGTTATCCCCCTCAAAATAATTAGAAATAATACCTGATAAAAATTTTAATTCAAAATTTTTAAAATAGTTTTTTTTTGGATTTATTTCATTAAAAGTATCTGTTATAAAATATAAATTTTCTTGATTTTGATTAAATAATCTAGTTCTTTTATAATCTAAATTAAGATTCCCTTTACATCTCCATTGCATTGTAGGCAAATGAAGTTGCCAAATAGTAGTATCTAATTGTTTTCCGCCCTCAATTTTTTTTTCGTCTTTTGTCATTCCGCCAAAAACATATAAGTCCTTATTGATTAAATAACTAAAAGCACTTTCTCTAGTTTCCATTGGTACTTCACTAAATGTTCTCACTTCTATCCATTCTCGGGTTTGAAAATCGTATTTGGTTAATATGTTTTTAAAAGTAAAGAGCCCATAACCACCATAAAAGTAAATTTCCTTATTGTACACAAACCGTACTGCACGATACTGGTTTCGATGTAAAAACGAGTTGTCAATACGAACAATAGAATCGTTTCTATATTCTAACACTGGGCCACAACCTTCATGCACCAAGTAGGTTTTGGTATCAATATTAAAAAACTTATACTCTTGCAGTTTAGCAGGATATTCGGTGTGTTTAAATGCAATTCGTTTCATTGCATTCCCTTTGTAAACTAGCGAGTCGTTAATAATAAGAACTGGTTGTTTGGTTTTGGCTTCTCTAAACAATAGAAACTCTCCGTTAAATTCTAGTTTTTGTGCTTTAGTGGTAAAAGGTGTTAAGCAAAAAAAGAGTAGTGAAAGAAGTAGGTTACGCATAATAAATTAAGAATGAAGATGTATTTGGGTGCACTAAAATTAGTAAGAATAAGTTAATTAGTTCTCAAATATCTAAATTAAACCTAACACATTATACAAAAAATACACGAAATTGTATTTTCTGCTATTATTTGGCATCCTTTATTTTTATTATTTTTCCTGCAAGGTCTTTTTTAACCTTGTAGGTTTAAAATTTTATTACAACCTACCTACAAGGTTCTTGAAACCTTGCAGGATAATTCATCTAAAAAAAACCACCAAAATTACTTTTGATGGTTTCTGTTATTGTAATAGAATATAACCTATGAAGACTTTTGTGCGACCTTTGTGGCTTTTGTGTTACAATAATAAGTTCTTTCACAAACAAACTCAAAGTAGCACGAATTTTCACGGCGAAAGCCAAAGAAATTACTTTAGTAAAACAGGATGATTTTAGTTTAAAAAACTACATCCTATTCATCAACTCCAATGCTTTATTAATTGACTTTACATTTTCAAAAGTCAACAACAATCGCAAACCGTTTTTGGTTTCTTTTTCTTTCATTTTACAGAGGTTGCTGTTGTGTTGCACAAATTGCACCATCTTAATAAAACGATTGGATTGGTAAAAATCGCTTTGTTGGTCACCCACAAAATAGCCCACCATTTTACCCTGTTTTAAGATTAATTTTTCAATTCCGATGCTGGTGGCTTTCCATTTTATACGAATAGAATTAAGTAATGCCACGGCCTCTTTTGGCAAAGCGCCAAATCTATCGGTAAGTTTTTGTTCGTATTGTAAAAGCGTTTCTTCGTCTTTAATAACGCTCAGTTCGTTGTACAAACTCAAGCGTTCGGTAATGCTATTGATATAATTATCTGGAAACAGCAATTCGAAATCGGTGTCAATCTGTAAATCTTTTACGTATTCTTTGGTTTCGATATTGTTTTCCGTTGGATATAATTCTTTGAATTCGTTTTCCTTCAATTCTTCAATGGCCTCGTTCATGATTTTTTGATAGGTATCAAATCCAATGTCGTTAATAAAACCACTTTGTTCGCCGCCTAATAAATCTCCGGCACCACGAATTTCTAAATCTTTCATGGCAATGTTGATACCGCTTCCCAATTCTGAAAATTGCTCTAGTGCCTGAATACGTTTTCTAGCATCATCGGTCATTGCCGAATAAGGAGGCGTGATGAAATAACAAAAGGCTTTCTTGTTGCTTCGTCCCACGCGACCACGCATTTGATGCAAATCAGACAAACCAAAATTATTGGCATTGTTGATGAAAATCGTATTGGCATTTGGTACATCCAATCCGCTTTCAATGATGGTGGTAGCAACCAAAACGTCGAATTCGCCATTCATAAAACCCAACATCAGTTCTTCCAGTTTCTTCCCGTCCAATTGCCCATGACCAATTCCAATGCGGGCATCGGGCACCAATCGTTGGATCATTCCGGCTACTTCCTTTATATTTTCAATACGGTTGTTGATGAAGAAAACTTGTCCGTTACGCTGAATTTCATACGAAATTGCATCCCGAATTAAATCTTCATGAAAACGAACCACATTGGTTTCTATAGGATATCTATTGGGTGGTGGTGTTGTAATTACCGATAAATCTCGGGCTGCCATTAACGAAAACTGCAAGGTTCTGGGGATAGGCGTTGCGGTTAAAGTTAGGGTATCTACATTGGCAGAAATCGTTTTGAGTTTGTCTTTAACGTTCACTCCAAATTTCTGTTCCTCGTCAATAATTAACAATCCTAAATCTTTGAATTGTACATTTTTATTCACCAATTGGTGGGTTCCTATAATAATATCGAGTTTTCCTTCGCCCAATTCTTTAAGGGTTTCGGTTTTTTCTTTGGCGGTTCGAAAACGGTTCAAATAACCAATGGTAACCGGCATGTCTTTGAGTCGCTCGGTAAACGTTCTATAATGTTGGTACGCCAAAATAGTGGTTGGCACCAAAATAGCAACTTGTTTTCCGTTATCCACTGCTTTAAAGGCGGCACGAATAGCGACTTCTGTTTTCCCAAAACCAACATCGCCACACACCAATCGATCCATCGGACGATCGTTTTCCATGTCCATTTTCACATCGTTGGTAGAAGTAATTTGATCGGGTGTATCTTCGTAAATAAAGGAACTTTCGAGTTCTTTTTGCAAATAACTATCGGGCGCACAAGCAAATCCTTTTTCCAATCTTCGCTTGGCGTACAATTGAATCAAGTTGAACGCAATGTGTTTAACCCGTGCTTTTGTTTTTTGTTTTAAGGCTTTCCAAGCGCCCGAACCCAATTTGTAAATCTTTGGTGGTGCGCCATCTTTCCCATTATATTTTGAAATTTTATGCAGCGAATGGATGCTCACATACACAATATCATTATCGGCATACACCAGTTTTATGGCCTCTTGGGTTTTGCCTTCCACCTGAATTTTTTGCAAGCCACCAAATTTTCCTATTCCGTGATCAATGTGGGTAACATAATCCCCAACGGCCAAGGAAGTCAATTCTTTTAGCGTGATGGTTTGCTTTTTGGAATACCCATTTTTGATGCTAAATTTATGGTAGCGTTCAAATATTTGGTGGTCGGTGTAACAAGCAATTTGGTGTTCTTCATCAACAAAACCTTGATAGAGCGGAAAAACTATGGTTTCATATTTTTTGCGAATATTTTCATGATTTTCCTCATCAATATCTTCAAAAATATCATGAAAACGATTCGCCTGACTTTCATTGGAACAGAATAAATAATTCTTAATCCCGTTGGAATTGTTGTCGTTTAAATTATTCAAAAGCAAATCGAATTGCTTGTTGAAAGAGGGTTGGGGTTGGATATGAAATTCCAAAGTTTTATCAATGGCAAATGTTGGCGCATTGCTCAATTCTACTACCGAAAAATAAAGTGCTTTCTTCCAAAATTGCTTCTGATTTAAAAACAATTCTTCGGGTTGCATCCTTTTTATAGTGGTGTCCAATTTAGAAAATGCTTCAGTTGCTTTAGCAAAAAGTTTGTCTAATTGTTGTCCGAGCAAATCGGTATCTTGAATAAAAAGTACCGTTTTTTCGTGAATATAATCCAAGAAACTTTCGCGGTTTTCTTCAAAAAATTTATTTTCTACGTTTGGAATGATGGAAACTTTCTTTAATTTTTCAATGGAAAGTTGGGTTTCTACATCAAAACTTCGAATAGAATCTACTTCGTTTCCAAAAAACTCTATCCGATATGGATTGTCATTGGAAAAAGAAAATACATCTACAATTCCACCACGAACTGAGAATTCTCCTGGTTCAGTTACAAAATCTACTCTTTTGAAATTGTATTCAAATAAAACTTCGTTGATAAAATCAATCGCCAATTTATCGTTTACCGAAATCTTGAACGTGTTTTTTTCGAGTTCTTTTTTGGTGACTACTTTTTCAAAAATTGCTTCGGCATACGAAACAATGATAGCGGGTTTTTTGCGGGAATTAATTCGGTTTAAAACCTCGGCTCTAAGCAGTATATTGGCATTATCGGTTTCGTCTATTTGGTACGGTCGTCGGTACGAACCTGGATAAAACAAAACGTCTTGGTCGTTAAGCAGTTGCTCTAAATCGTTGAGGTAGTAGGCGGCTTCTTCCTTATCGTTAAACAACAAAAGAAAAGGAACTTCGGCTTTTTCAAATGTGGCTTCTACCACCAAGGACAACGCCGAACCCAATAAACCCTTGGCATTTATTTTAATGTCGCGTTGTTGTAAAGCGGTTGCTAATTGCTGGACTTTTGCCGATTTTTGATAAACAGAAGTAATAGTGCTTTTACTCAAGAGGGTGGTTTTAGTAGGTTTTAATTTGGAATTGCTCTAGTGGTGTCCTTCATTTTAATAAGGTCTTGTTCGCCTTCTTCCACCGGAATTTGGCTTCTTTTTACAATTTCCTCCATTTGCAATTGCAAAAAGTCGATTTCAGTATTTATTTCGCCAATAAGTTTTACTACTTTTTGATCTGGAATTTGACGCAAATGAATGTACAAATCCATTGTTTTTATTTTGGTAATAAGCACCGTAATGCGCGTTTTCATTTGCGGCTTATTAAATTCTACTGGAATATTTAACTGTAATTCCATCGCCTTTTTAGATAAATCGGATGCCTTTTTTTGAAAAGCACCAATAGTACTTTTTGGTTTTTGGTTGATTTCGGTCAAAAAATTCCGCCATTCTACCCAATTTTGTATTTTATTTTGTGTAGTTGCTTCTAGTGGACTAATATCAAAAACCCAACCTCTGTTGATGGTATTAAAAACATCCTCTTTTTTTTGGGCTTCCTTTTGTTGTTCGATAATTAATTGCGAGTCGTCGTCTTTACAAGAAACAATTAATAGCGCAAAGAATAGTAGGTAGAAAGATTTCAATTGCATCAGCGAAATTTGAATTAGATTACAAAAATACAAAAGTAGTAGTTTTGTTTTAGAGATTTTGTGAAAGGTTTGGTAAAAGTTTAAAGGATATAATTATAGGTAATAAGAGGACTGCAGTTTATCAATTTTTATTTCTTTGAGACGGACTGCAGTCCGTCTTTTCTAAAATAAAAGAATTTTGAGGCTTTTTTCATCTGGTTGAGACGGACTGCGGCTCGTCTTTTCTATAATAAAAGAATTTTGAAGCTTTTTTCATCTCGTTGAGACGGACTGCAGTCCGTCTTTTCCACTAATTTTTTTATCTTATTGAGGAGGATCGCAGTTCATCAATATTTATCTCGATGAGACGGGCCGCAGTCCGTCTTTTCTAAAATAAAAGAATTTTGAGGTTTTTTTTATCTCGTTGAGATGGACTGCAGTCCGTCTTTTTCGGTTATTTTTTTTATCTTATCGAGAAGAATCATAGTTCATCCATATTTATTTCGTTGAGAAGGACTGCGGCTCGTCTTTTCTAAAATAAAAGAATTTTGAGGCTTTTTATCTCGTTGAGACGGACTGCGGTCCGTCTTTTCTAAAATAAAAGAATTTTGAGGCTTTTTTTATCTCGTTGAGACGGACTGCAGTCCGTCTTTTCTGGTAATTTTTTAGAATTGTTGAGACGGACCGCAGTCCGTCTTTTCTCTAATTTTAAATAGCTATTATTGGTTTTTTAACTTATTGGCACCAAAAAAGCTATTGTGAAAACCTTATATTTGTACCACAAACAAACAAAATATGACTACAAAAATATTAATCATTGGTGCTTGCGGACAAATAGGTACCGAACTCACCATGCAACTCCGTGCCGTTTATGGAAACGACAATGTGATTGCCTCCGACATTAGAAAATTAAATAGCGACATTGTCAACAAAGGGATTTTTGAGGTAGTAAATGCATTAGATTATAACCAAATTGAGCATTTAATTGAGAAATACCAAATTACCGATGTGTATTTAATGGCGGCTTTATTATCGGCTACAGCCGAAAAAAACCCTGCATTTGCTTGGGATTTAAATGTGAATTCGTTGTTTCATGTTTTGAATTTAGCCAAAGCCAAAAAGATTAAAAAAGTGTTTTGGCCTTCTAGTATTGCCGTTTTCGGACCAACAACTCCAAGAGAAAATACGCCACAATACACCATCATGGAACCTACCACGGTTTATGGAATTAGTAAACAAACTGGGGAACGTTGGTGTGAATATTACCACCACCAATATGGAGTGGATGTGCGAAGCATTCGCTACCCTGGGTTAATCAGTTGGACTACCGAGCCAGGTGGAGGCACTACCGATTATGCCGTAGATATTTACCACAAAGCTTTAGAAAATGGAACTTTTGAGTGTTTCCTTTCGGAAGACACGAAGTTGCCGATGATGTATATGGACGATGCCATTAGAGCAACTATAGAAATCATGCAAGCGGATAACGAAAAAGTAAAAATTCGTTCGGCTTATAATTTGGCTGGAATTAGTTTCACGCCTGCGCAAATTGCAGAAGAAATTAAAAAACACCTTCCAAATTTTACGATTACTTATAAATCCGACTTCCGTCAAAAGATTGCCGATAGTTGGCCTGCTTCCATAGATGATGCTTTGGCAAGAGAAGATTGGGGCTGGAAACACCAATATGAAATGGATTCAATGACCTCTATAATGTTGGAGAATTTAAAGAAATAGTATTAGCTACTTAAAAAATGAACCACATAGGAGGAACATAGAAAAAAAGTACTACATAGCCCATTCATGGGTTCACATAACTATGCTTTCTTATTAAAGAGAAACGCCTTTTTTAAAACCTATCTTCTATGTGGTTTAAAAATTACTCGCAATGAGTTATAAAAAGACAAATCCTAATTAATTGCTTAATTAGGATTTGTCTTTTAAAATAGAATAAAGATTATTTTGCTAAATCGTATCTTCTAGTAACTTCTGCCCAATTGATAACATTGAAGAATGCTTCAATATAATCTGGACGACGGTTTTGGTAATGCAAGTAATAAGCATGTTCCCAAACGTCCATAGCAAGAATAGGAGTTCCACCACAACCAATGCCAGGCATTAAGGTGTTATCTTGATTTGGAGTTCCACATACTTCTAGTTTTCCGTCTTTTACACAAAGCCAAGCCCAACCCGAACCGAATTGTGTTGCTCCCGCTTTAGAAAAAGCAGTTTTAAATTCTTCAAACGAACCAAAATCTTTTTCGATAGCTGCTAATAATTCACCTGTTGGTAAACCGCCACCATTTGGAGACATTACAGTCCAAAATAAATTGTGGTTGAAAAATCCACCACCGTTATTTCGAACGGCCATTTTAGTCAGGTCTAGATTTTTTAGAATTTCTTCAATAGATTTTCCTTCTAAATCGGTTCCTGCAATAGCAGCATTTAAGTTGGTAGTATAAGCATTATGATGTTTAGAATGGTGAATTTCCATTGTTCTTGCATCAATATGTGGCTCTAACGCATCGTAAGCGTAAGGTAATTGTGGTAATTCAAAGGCCATAATATTTTTGTTAAAGTTAGTACTAAAATTGATTTCAAATTTATACATTTATCTTTACAAAAGAAAACACTTTTTTTACATAAATCACATGAGGAAAAATAGGGTAAAAACGAATGATTCAAAAACGAGAATTCTATTGTTATTTCTTTTGATTGCAATAAATTCCTTTTCACAAACTTTTTTCAAATATAAAATTAGCAAACCCTATTGCGTTTTTAATTTTATGGAAACTTCAATAGGCTCCCATGGGACTTCAATTACATTAGAAAAATTCATTCATGAAAACACAAAAAACAATATTGAGTTTGGAAAACTATGCGAGGAGTATAAAAAAATAAACTTATACAATCCATTCAAATTTGATGGTTTTCCGGTAGATAGAAATAATTACGGAAATTCTTTTGATATTATTTCTATGAATGCTGTAAATTCGACTAATCTAGAAGAATTCAAACAAAAAAATCTCGGATTAATAACTATTTCAGATAATGAAAAACTTTATGAAATATTAAAAAATGCAGAAAAACTATATGATAAAATAATTTGGAAGGAAAGCGAAAAAAAATTAAAAAGCCAATTAAAAGTACTTTCAAAATACGAAAAAAATAATGCTTCCATATTTGAAAAATTCAATCATTTTTACAACTCTTCTTGGACAGAAAAAACACCTTTTAACGTTGTAATCTATCCAATTCCCGGCAGTAAAGGGAATACAACAGCAACGCCACACATCAATGCTTTGTGCGTAAGTATTTTAACAGAAGATAAGGATAGGGTAGGAATAAATGGCGTAGCACTTCATGAAATGTGTCATGTTTTATATCAAAATCAATCCAAAGAAGTACAAAGTCAACTAGACAACTATTTCAAGGAAAATCAATCTATTTATTCGAAACAGGCTTATACTTATGTTAATGAAGCATTAGCAACAGCCCTTGGGAATGGCTATGCCTATAAAGAAATGAATGGCAAAATTGATGAATCCGAATGGTATGCTGATGAAACAATCAATGGTTTTGCTAAAGCAATTTATCCACTGGTTGAAGATTATTTGCAAAAAAATAAAACTATTGATAAGGAATTCATAGACAAATCAATTCAATTATTTTCAGAAAAATTTCCAAATTCAATTTATAATTATACTCAATCCTTGAATAAAACAATTGTTTATTATGATGATTTTGAAGGAAACGAAATTGTAAATCAGTTGGATAACTATTTTCAGATTTCCAATATAAATCAATCCTCTCCAATCCTTCATCCTTATAGTATTGAAAGCATAACAAGTAATAATGACAATCAATTCTTTATTATTGATACAAATCAAAATGAAACATTAAAAAGTCTTTCGGAATTTTTTCCTGAAATTAATGAGATTAAATTTGAAAAAACGCCTTTAAATTTAAGTTTCAATGATAAAAAAAAGCGAACCGTTATTATGTTGGTTTTAAATAATAAAAGCGAATTAGATTTAGAGTTGAAAAAAATGAAGGAAAAACAATTTTTCAATTCAAAGCAATTAATTCAGAAGTAAATGAATGCCAAATTCGTATCTAATAATTAAATTTGAATTACATTTATCCAATTAAAATTTTAAACCTTTCGGAGATATATTATGACGATCCATAAACCAGCATTTTCTATATACGACGCATCGGCAGGCTCCGGAAAAACCTATACTTTGGTAAAAGAATACCTTAAAATTATTCTGTTAGCCACAAAAAATGATGCTTACCGAAACATACTTGCCATTACGTTTACCAACAAAGCGGTGCACGAAATGAAAAGTCGTGTGGTAGAAAGTCTGTCGGAATTT
>Ga0114964_10003671_pt1 | contig 10305 bp, 2 predicted proteins | sample C_131016_MF_Meta_FD_92638 | JGI IMG/M metagenome (GOLD analysis project Ga0114964, IMG submission 92638) | Freshwater microbial communities from Lake Croche, Canada to study carbon cycling - C_131016_MF_MetaG | ecosystem: Environmental > Aquatic > Freshwater > Lake | place: Lake Croche, Canada... | reverse complement strand
TGCCGCAGGCCACGTAGTCGCCATTGGCGAAGCGCCAGCAGGCTTTGTCGCCGCACACACGATCGACGCCACTGGCTGCCTAGTCATCCCCGGCTTGGTGGACCTGGCTGCGCGCCTGCGCGAACCCGGCCACGAACACGAAGGCATGCTGGCTTCCGAATTGGCTGCTGCCGTGGCCGGCGGCGTGACCAGCCTGGTCTGCCCGCCCGACACCGACCCGGTGCTCGACGAACCTGGCTTGGTGGAAATGCTGCGCTTTAAGGCCGAAAACCTGCACCAGGCGCGCGTGCTGCCGCTGGGCGCATTGACGCGCGGGCTGCAAGGCGAGGTGCTGACCGAAATGCTGCAGCTCACCGAAGCCGGTTGCGTTGGTTTTGGCCAGGCCGAAGTGCCGCTGGCCAACACGCAGGTGATGCAGCGCGCGCTGCAATACGCGCGCTCCTTTGGCTACACCGTGTGGCTGCGCCCGCAAGAGCTGTATTTGGGCAAGGGCGTGGCCGCCAGCGGGCCGCTGGCCACGCGCATGGGCCTGAGTGGCGTGCCGGTAGCGGCTGAAACCATTGCCCTGCATACGATTTTTGAGCTGGTGCGCGCCACCGGCACCCGCGTGCACCTGTGCCGCATCAGCAGCGCCGCCGGGGTGGAACTGGTGCGCCAGGCCAAGGCCCAGGGCCTGCCGGTCACCTGCGACATCAGCATCAATTCTCTGCACCTGACCGACCTGGACGTGGGCTACTTTGACAGCCGCACCCGCCTGAACCCTCCGCTGCGCCAGCAAGCCGACCGCGCCGCCCTGCGCGCCGCCTTGGCCGACGGCACGGTGGACGCCCTTGTCTCTGACCACACGCCCGTGGGCGCAGATGAAAAAGACCTGCCCTTTGCCGAAGCCGAACCCGGCGCCACCGGCCTGGAGTTGCTGCTCAGCCTGGCGCTGAAATGGGCGCAGGCCGACGGCGTGCCCCTGGCCCATGCGCTGGCTTGCGTCACTTGCAACAGCGCTGCCGTGCTGGGCGCATCGGTGGGCCCGCTGGCCAGCAGCCTGGGGCGGCTGCAGGTCGGCGAGGCGGCTGATATTTGCGTGGTCGATCCGCAAGCCTCGTGGCAAGTGCAGCCCCAAGCCCTGCGCAGCCAAAGCAAGCACACGCCCTATGCAGGCTACGAGCTGCCCGCCCAGGTGCGCGCCACGCTGGTGGGTGGCCGCCTGGCATTTGAGCGCAGCGCCTAGCCATGCGCGCCTTGGGCCGCTTGCTGCGCATGCTGGTGCATATCGGCCTGGGCTTGTGGATGATTTACCGGCGCTTTCCCGCACTCGAACAAGACGCCCGTGACGCCGCAGTGCAGGCCTGGGCGCACACCATGCTGGCCTGCCTGGGCGTCAAACTGCAGGTGCACGGGGAGGTGCCGCAAGCAGGACCGGTATTGCTGGCGGCCAACCACATTTCGTGGCTCGATATTTTGGTGATGCACGCCGCGCGGCACTGCCGCTTTATTTCCAAAGCCGACATCCAGCACTGGCCGCTGATCGGCACTTTGGCCACGGCCGGGGGCACGCTGTACATCACCCGTGAATCGCGCCGCGACGCCTTGCGCGTGGTGCACCACATGGCCGAATGTTTGCGCGCGAAAGAGGTGCTGGCGGTGTTTCCCGAAGGCACCACGGGCGACGGCAGCACGGTGCTGCCTTTTCATGCCAATTTGTTCCAGGCTGCCATCTCGGCTGATGCGCCGGTGGTGCCGGTGGGGCTGCGCTTTATGAACAGCCGCAGTGGCCTGCCCAGTTTTGCGCCGTGCTACATCGGCGACGACACCTTGGTCGGCTCCATCTGGCGCACCTTGTGCGCGCAAGACCTGGTGGCCGTGGTGCACTTTGGCCCTGCCCAACACGCCGCCGGGCGCGACCGCCGCGCTTGGGCGGCGGCTGTGCGCGCTGCGGTTATCCGCCTGCGCGACTGAATTTTTAGCCAGCGGGTCGCCGCTTTTCGCTGATGGCGCTGCAGCTGCAGGGCCGGGTATGCCTTTTGACCGCGCCTCACACACCACCCCTTTTTTACTCGGCATGCCGGTCAGGCTCTTGCGTGTTTGCTTGGTTTTGATTGCCGGCATTTCGTCAGTTTTTGTCAGGTTTTTAAGAAAAATAACGATATAAATGACATTAAACAAATAAATATATTTTATTGATTTAATTGTCATTTAAACGGATGTAAACCACCTTGCGAGCGCGAGTTTCAGCCTCGCCAAAGCGGCGAAAAAAAGCACATAAAGCCATCGGGGAGGTACGCTGGCGTGGCATGCGCGCGCGTCACTTCTGGATGTTTTTGTTTGTGTTGACATTGACGTGCCAGACACGCGCGAGCACCGACGCAGGCGCCTTGCAGCAGCAGTTTGAACGCGAGCGCGAGCAGGCGCGTTCCTTGCCCCGCAGGGTTGCGCCGGAGACTGCCGCAGTGCCCGAGCCACCTTCACCCCGGCGCGGGCAGGCGCTGGCGGTGCGCGGTTTTGCTTTTCGCGGCAACTCGGTCATTGACAGCTCGGAGTTGTCTGCAGCGCTAGAACCTTACCGCCAACGCCCACTCGAATTCGGCGAAATGGAGGCGCTCACGGCGGTACTGTCGGCTGTCTACCGCGCGCGCGGTTACCTGGCGTCTGCGACGCTGCCGGCGCAAGACGTCTCCGATGGTGTGCTGACCTTTGTGGTGGTGGAGGCGGTACGGGGACAGTTGGTGTTGGACATAGGTGCACCGGTGCGCACCGCCCTGGAGCGTGTCACAGGAATCATTGAAAATCAGTTGCGCCAAGGGGACATATTGCGGATCGATGCGCTGGAGCGGGCGCTATGGATCGCGTCCGATCTACCGGGCCTGGCGGTTTCTGGCGCTCTGGCCGAGGGTGCCTTGCCGGGCCAAAGCGACCTGGTCGTGAGCCTCGCCGACAAGGCTGTGGTTTCGGGAGATGTGGGCCTGGACAACACGGGTGGCGCCTCCACCGGCAAAGACCATCTGGCTGCGAATCTCTATGGCAACAGTGTGCTGGGGAAGGGCGAGCTTTGGAGTGCCAACTTCAGCCTGGCCCAGGGCAGCAGTTATTCCCGTCTCGGCCTGACCTTCCCCGTGGGGTATAGCGGCTTGCGCATGGGCATCAACGGCTCGTACCTGGAATACAAGGTGCTGTCCTCGGACTACAGCCGTCTGGAGCTTCGGGGCGCTAGCGGAGTGTGGGGCTTGGACGCGGTGCTGCCGCTGCTGCGTACGCGGTTCCACAACCTGTATCTCAGCGCGGCTTTGGATGACAAGCGCTTTGTGAACTACTCCTCCAGCGGCGTGGCGTCCCAGTACAGCAGCCAGGCGGTGGTTTGGAGTCTTTACGGCAACCGGTATGACGATCTGGGCGGCGGCGGTGCCACCACCGCGAACTTGACCCTGGTGCAAGGCCACCTCAATCTTGATGCATCGCCAACCCGCAGCGCCGATGCGCTCAGCACCCAGACGGCGGGTGACTACCGAAAACTGCGCTTTAGCGTGGCTCGTCAGCAGGCATTGGGTACCAATGTGACGCTGTCGCTGCAAGCGACTGGCCAATGGACAGACCAGAACCTGGACTCGTCCGAGAAGTTTTCACTGGGGGGTAGTGCGGGTGTGCGCGCCTATCCGGGCGGCGAGGCTTTGGGCGCTATGGGCCGCATGGCCAACGCGGAGCTGCGCTGGCGTTTGAGCGACGCGCTCGGCCTTTCCGCGTTTTACGACGCGGGCAGCATCACCGTCAATCCGCGCAATGATTACAGCGGCGCGTCGGCGCTCAACAGCTATGGGCTCGACGGCGCGGGGCTGGCGATGGTGTGGCAAAGCGACGGCGGCCTCACCTTCAAACTGACCTGGGCGCGCCGCCTGGGCGACAACCCCAACCCCACTTCCACTGGGCGTGACCAGGACGGCACCTTTGTGCGTGACCGCCTTTGGGCCAGCGCCCTGGTGGCGTTTTAGCGCCGTGCAGGTGTACGCGGTCTCAGTGGCGTGAACAAAATCTACCGCGTCCTGTGGAACGAGGCCAGCGCCACCTTTGTGGCGGTCGCGGAAAACGTCCGGGCAGGCCGTGCGGGGACTTCCCGTGTGTGCGCAGCAGGCGGTTTTTGGGGCCAGGTGCTGTGGGCCTTGTTGCAGCCTTTGGTGGCGGCGCTGGTCAGCGCCGGACTGGTGCACGCCGCCGGGCCTGCGCCCGACCAGTTACCGGTGGGAGGCCAGGCGGCGGCGGGCGGCGTGAGCATCCGGCAGAACCAGGGAGTGATGGATATTTTGCAGACCAGCCCGCGCGCGGCGGTCAACTGGCAAAGCTTTGACGTGGGCAGTGCCGCCAAGGTCAACTTCAACCAGCCCCAGGCCAGCAGCGTGATTTTGAACCGGGTGCTGGGCAGCACGCCCAGCCAGATTTTTGGCCAGATCAACGCCAACGGCCAGGTGTTTTTGAGTAACCCCAATGGCGTGTATTTTGCGCCGGGCTCCAGCGTGGACGTGGGGGCACTGGCTGCCACCACGCACAAGATCAGCGACGCCGACTTCATGGCGGGTAATTACCTGCTTGAGCGCAATGGCGCCACGGCCAGCGTGGTCAACCAAGGCGCGCTTAGCGCCAAATACGGCGGCTACATCGCCCTGCTTGCGCCCGAGGTGCGCAACCAAGGCGTGGTGCTGGCCAAGATGGGCACGGTGGCGCTGGCCGCGGGTGAGCGCTACCAGCTGCAAATGGGCGGTGAAGGCCAGCTGTCCAAGATCCTGGTCAGCCCCTCGACCATTGCCGCGCTGGTCGACAACGGCAACGCGGTGCAGGCCCCGGGCGGCATGATCATTCTTTCCGCCCAAGCCGCCAACCGGCTGCAGGCTGGTGTGGTGAAGAACAGCGGGGTGCTCAGCGCCACCGGACTGGTGTCCGAGGGCGGCGTTGTGCGCTTGGTGGCTAGCGACCGCATTGAACACACAGGCCAGATTGCGGCGGATGCTGCGCCCCATAGCGCAGGCCAGGGCGGGCGCGTTGAGGTGATTGCGGACCTGAGCAACCCGACCGGGCGCACCGGCATTGCTGGGGCCTTGAGCGCGCGCGGCGGCACGCTGGGCGGCGACGGTGGCTTTGTCGAGACATCGGCCGCCAATTTGGTGATTGCCGAAGGCGCGCAGGTGATTACCAGCGCCCCCCAGGGCAAGTTTGGCAGCTGGCTGCTGGACCCGACCAACTTTACGATCAGCAGCGGCGCGGGCGCCAGCACCAGCAGCGGCATTGGCGCGACCACCTTGCAGGCCAGCCTGGCCAGCGCCAACGTGGCGATTGCCACGGACAACGTCTCGGGCGCGGGCAACGGCGACCTGACGGTGGGCGCGGCAGTTGCGTGGAGCGCCAACACGACGCTGAGCTTGTCCGCCTATCGCCATGTGAACTTGAACAACGTGATCACCGCCTCAGGCACTAGCGGCGGCTTGAGTGTGACCGCAGCCGTGGGAGGAAGTGGCAGTATTAATCTGGCGGCCAATGTGGTCACAGGTGGAGCGCAGACCTATAACGGTTCACTGGTGCTCAATGCGGCCGCCACCTTGCAGTCCACTGCCGCAGGCGTTGCGGTGACCGGTGGCATTGCACCCGGCACTGCCAGCGCGCTGACGATCGATAACGCCACGGCGGGTTCGGTTGCAGGGGTGATTTCGGGGACGACCGCGCTGACCAAATCGGGCGCTGGTACCTTGACTCTGTCAGGGACCAATACCTACACCGGCGGCACCACGGTGAGCGCCGGCACACTGGCGCTGGGTGCGAGTAACCGATTGGCTGACACGGGTGCTGTCACGGTCAGTGGCACCGGAACGCTCAGCATGGGCACCTACTCGGACACCGTGGCCTCGGTGTCTTTGCAAGGTTCGGGCGCCATCACGGGCAGCACCGGTATTTTGACCAGCACTGCACGCTACGACTTGCAAGCGGGCACGGCCAGCGCCATCTTGGCGGGCAGCGCTGGCGCCAATAAAACGACTTCAGGCACCGTCACCTTGAGCGGCGCCAACACCTACACCGGCGGTACGACGATCGGTGCAGGCACTCTGAAACTGGGGGCTGCCACTGCGCTGGGAGGCTTAAGCGGCGGCGTGAGCGTGACTGCGGGCGCTGCGCTGGACCTCGGTGGTCAAACCGTCGCGTATAGCAAGGCTTTGACCCTCAACGGCATGGGCAGCAGTGCGGGCGGCGCACTTATCAACAGCAGCGCCACGCCGGCCTCGTATGCGGGGCTGGTCACCTTGGGCAGCGCCAGCTCGATCGTCGGTGACACCGGCAGCATCGCCCTCACCAACGTTGGCTCGATCACTGGCTCGGGCTTCGGCCTGACGCTAGGCGGAGGTGCCGGTGGAACTCTGACAAGCGTGCTGGCGACCGGCGCTGGCACGCTGACCAAAGAGGGCGCAGGCACCTGGACGCTGTCCGGTGCCAACACCTACACGGGTGCAACCACGGTGAGTGCTGGCACTTTGAAGGTCAGCAACGCGAGTGGCCTTGGCACCACTGCCAATGGCACCACCGTGGCGTCGGGGGCTACGCTGGACATTTCGGCGTCGATTGGTGCTGAGAGTGTGAGCTTGCAGGGGGGGACGCTGACATCCACCGTCTTCGGTAGCCTGGGTGGGGCCATCACGATGACGGCGCCTAGCACCGTCAGCACCGGAGCCAGCGCTTACCTGGAGCTCAGCGGCGTGGTCAGCGGTGCCTTTGCGTTGACCAAGGCGGGCGATGGTTACTTGACTCTGACGGGGACAAATACCTACACAGGCGGCACCAATATTAACGGCGGAAGCCTGACGATCACTGCTGACTCAGGCCTAGGAGGCCAGCCTAGCGTTGCTACCGCTGGCTCGATCACCTTGAATGGCGGGACCTTGTTTTCCCAATACACCACCACCTTGCATTCGAACCGAGGTATTTTTTTGGGTTCCAGCGGTGGCGGATTGTCGGCATCAGCGGCAACAAGCTTCATCGTCGCTGGAGTGATTGACGGTACAGGCGCGCTGTCATTGAGTGGCGGAACGGTGCAGCTTTCAGGCCAAAACACCTATACAGGGTCCACCACGGTCACCACCGGTTCATTGCGCATCACCAGTGACCGCAATCTGGGTGCGGTGCCGGTCGGGGTCACGGCCAACTCCCTCACGCTTCTCAACCTTGCAGCTCTGGAATCCACCGCTGACCTTACGTTAAACGCCAATCGCGGCATCACACTGGGCGATAGCGGTGGCCAAATTTGGGCTACAACTGGCACCCTGAGCGTCTCTGGCGTTGTGGCGGGTGCTGGGGCTTTGAGGGTCAGCGGAACCCTTGGCCTTGCGGGGATCAATACCTACTCGGGTGGCACCACGGTGGGCTTCGGTACTTTAAAGGTCAGTAATTCCGCCGCCTTGGGAACAGGTGCTGCCACCATTGGCAGCAAGAGCAGCGGCACGGCCACGCTTGATCTCAATGGCCAGACCGTGTCCAACGGGCTTACGCTGTATGGCACCGGGAATGGCGCAGCGGGCGCGCTCATCAACAGCAGCGCCACGTCGGCCACTTACGCCGGGCGCGTCACCTTGGGCAGCGCAAGCCTTATTGCGGGCGGCACGGGCAGCATTGCAATTACCAATGCGCAATCCATCACCGGCTCTGGCTTGGGTCTTACTCTGGGTGGGGCAGTCGGCGGAACCCTGCTCAGCCCTTTGGCGACAGACGCTGGCACGCTGACCAAAAAGGGTATTGGTACCTGGACGCTGGCAGGCGCCAACACCTATACCGGCGCTACTACGATCGTTAACGGAACTTTGCAAATTGGCGGGACTGCGGGTCACTTGGGTACTGGCGATTCCTATGCTGGCGCAATCAGTGTGGCCAGTGGTGGGGTGTTGCAGTTTTCGAGTCCAGTGGCGCAAACATTGTCGGGAGTCATTTCGGGTGTGGGTGCCGTTGCGCTAAGCGACAGCGCAGCGACGCTGACGCTTTCCGGCAGCAATTCCTACAGCGGAGGGACCGTGGTGAGCGCAGGCACCTTGGCTTTAGGTGCCAGTGAGGTATTGGCCAATAGTGGAGCGCTGACCGTCAGCGGCACCGGCACGCTCAGTCTGGGCGCTTTTTCAGACACGGTGGCCAGCGTATCGCTGCAAGGCACGGGCGCCATCACTGGCAGCACCGGCGTTTTAACCAGCACAGCCGCCTATGACTTGCAGTCAGGCACCGCCAGCGCCATCCTGGCGGGCAGCGGAGGTGTTAACAAAACCACCTCTGGCACCGTCACCCTGAGTGGTGCCAATAGCTACACCGGCGGCACGTCGATTAGCGCGGGCACTCTAAAAGTGGGGAGCGATGGCGCCCTGGGTGCTACTGCCGTCACTGTGGGTAGCAATAGCAGCAGTGTGGCCTCGCTCGACCTCAATGGCCAAACACTTGCCAACGCACTCACCCTGTATGGATACGGAGGCGGCGGCGCGGCCGGGTCGGCGGGCGCGCTCACCAACAGCAGCGCTACTGCGGCCACTGCAAGTGGGGCGGTGGGGCTGGCGTCGGCCACTTCGCTTGGCGGCAGTGGGGCTATCACCGTGTCTGACGTCGTTACTGCAAACGGCAATGGGCTGGTATTGATGGGAGCCGGGGCGCATACGCTTAGCAACACATCCAACGCCTTGTCCACACTGGCGTCCGGCACTGGCGTGGGTAGTGTGACAGTAAACAATGGAGCGGCACTGACCATAGGTTCGGTAAGCCTGGGCGCTACCAGCTACGGCGGCATTGCGTCCAGCGGCGCGGTGTCGGTGGCCACCACCGCAGGCGATCTGACGGTGAGCAGTGCGGTGTCGGCGGGCACGAGTCTGGTACTGGCGGCAGGCGCTTCCACAGTCGCCGGAACCAGCACGGGGGGCAACGTGGTCTTGAGCGGCGCACCGAGTCTGACCGGCACCAGCGCAAAGATTTATACCGGATCGCTGGCTGGCAGCACGGGTGTGGCCACGGCGGTGGGCAGCGGCAGCGGCAACTTTCGTTACAACAGCAGCCAAAGCACCACCAATTACAGCCTGGCCTTGGGCACGGGCTTGCAGGCGATTTACCGCGAACAGCCAACGTATTCCGCGTCTGCCAATTCTGCTGCAGACATCTCCTACGGCGCCAGTGCGCCGGTCTACACATTTACGGGGGCCGGGCAAAACGGAGATACGGCTTTGCAGGCGCTGGGAGCGGTGGCTGCGGTGGCGGACGACGGACTTGTCTCGGGCGCTGGCAAGTTGAAAGCAGGCTCCCACACGCTGACGGTGGGCCGCGCGGTCAACCAATTGGGCTATGCGTTGGCGTATTCGACGGGGACGATCACGGTCAACCAGGCCAACCTTGCGGTTGGTGGCCTGACCGCAGCCAACAAGACCTACGACACCACGACCACCGCCACCTTGGGCGGCACGGCCAGCATCACCGCGCTGGCAGGTGACACAGTCACGGTGGGCGGCATCGCGAGTGGCAGCTTTGCGAACAAGACCGCTGCCAACGGCAAAACCGTCACAGTGACCGGCAACACTATCAGCGGCACCGATGCAGCCAACTACGCTTTGGTACAACAAACGGGTCTGACCGCCAACATCACCCAGGCCACTTTGGCCGTCACAGGCCTCACAGCGACGAACAAGACTTACGACACTGCCCTCACTGCTGTGCTGGGCGGCACAGCGAGCGTAACTGCGCTGGCAGGTGACACTATCACCCTGGGCGGCACAGCCAGTGGCAGCTTTGCGAACAAGACCGCTGGCAGCGCAAAGGCAGTCACCGTCAGTGGCAACACGATCAGCGGAACGGATGCGGCCAACTACAACCTGGTGCAGCAAACTGGCCTGACCGCGAATATCACCCAGGCCACCTTGTCTGTAACAGGCTTTATAGCAGCCGACAAGACCTATGACACAACTTTGACGGCGGTGCTGGGCGGCACGGCCAGTGTCACCGCGATGGCGGGCGACACGGTCACGCTTGGCGGCACAGCCAGTGGAAGCTTTGCGGACAAGACCGCTGCTAATGGCAAAACCGTAACAGTGACCGGCAACACGATCAGCGGAATGGATGCGGCCAACTACAACCTGGTGCAACAAACCGGTTTGACCGCCAACATCACCCAAGCCAACCTCACCGTCAGTGGCCTGACCGCAGCCAACAAGACCTACGACACCACGACCGCAGCCACCTTGGGCGGCACGGCCAGCATCACTGCGCTGGCAGGTGACACAGTCACGGTGAGCGGCATCGCGAGTGGCAGCTTTGCGAACAAGACCGTTG
>Ga0114964_10003670_pt1 | contig 10307 bp, 10 predicted proteins | sample C_131016_MF_Meta_FD_92638 | JGI IMG/M metagenome (GOLD analysis project Ga0114964, IMG submission 92638) | Freshwater microbial communities from Lake Croche, Canada to study carbon cycling - C_131016_MF_MetaG | ecosystem: Environmental > Aquatic > Freshwater > Lake | place: Lake Croche, Canada... | reverse complement strand
CTCAAGAGCCCTCATGGAGCAATCCATGGGGGCTTTTTTTATGCCTCGGATTTCCTGTTCTTTCATTTTTCATTTTGCTGTCTTCCTCCTATCTTGATCGTTGTGCTCACCACCCCGTGGTTCCAGTTCAGTCTGCCTGATTTTCAGTATGCCTTCCTGAGCATCCTGCTCGAGGGAGCTCCATTCCTGCTCGGAGGCGCCATTCTCTCCGGTCTTCTCGAGGAGTTCCTTCCCCAGTCGCTAATGACGCGACTTCTTCCGATGAATCCCCGGACCGCCATCGTGGTGAGCGGTCTCCTAGGTATGATCTTTCCGGTCTGCGAGTGCGGGATTGTTCCGGTGGTACGGCGCTTGCTCCGCAAGGGACTCCCTGTCTCCTGCGGGGTCACCTACATGCTCGCGGCCCCGATTGTGAATCCGTTGGTCATTCTCAGCACGCTAGCGGCCTTTCGCGGCCAGGGAGCTGTCGAGATGACCCTTCTTCGCTTCGTGATAGGTCTCACCGTGGCAATCCTTGCTGGTTGGGTCGTCAGCTTTGCAGCACCTTTCTCCATCCTGCGTCCCGGGCTTCTTGGGAGTGAAGCTGACCATGATCATGGTCATGCTGCGGCCTCACCAATTGACCGTCTGACGAATGTCACCACCGTGGCTTCGCGCGATTTTCTGGATGTGGCCGTCTATTTTGTGATCGGTGCCGCCGCCGCGGCCCTCTTCGGGACGGCAGTGAATCAGGAAGTCATCCTGCCACTTGCAGAGAATCCCCCCCTGGCCATTGCCTCGCTCATGGGATTGGCTTCCGTCCTCTCCGTCTGCAGCACGACCGATGCCTTCATTGCGGCCACACTGACAACCTTCCCGATGGCGGCGAAGCTCGCCTTCCTTGTCTTCGGGCCGATGCTCGATTTCAAGCTTCTCTTTCTCTACGGCGCTGCCTTCTCCCGTCGGTTCATTCTTCTGCTTGCTGCCGGACTCTTTGTGGTGATCGGGCTGCTCTGCTGGCGCCTTGCCACCCTGAATCTCGCATGGTGACTTTCCGATGAGCCTCCGTATTTCCATCCTGCGCGATGCGCTTCTGCTGACCCTCTGGGGGGGCATGATTCTCTGGCTTTCACTGACCAAACAGCTCGCCACCTACCTTCACCCGGCACTACAGCCCTACACCACGGCGGCCGGAGTCATCTTCCTGCTTTTGGCCATTTTCAGGGTTCGATCGCTGATGGTTCTCCCCACGCCTCATCAGCACGAACATCACAATCACGACGCCTGCTGTGCTCACCCCCATCATGAGGAAGAGGCGCATGATCACGGGGCTCACCACCAGGAATCCCATCGGGGAAAATCCGTTGCTCTGATCGGCAAGACCCTCCTGTTGCTCCTTCCGCTTGCCATCATCGTTTCCGGAAAGGCAACAGCCTATTCCGTTACCACGGTTCAGAACAGGGGTGTTGTTGGAGATCTCTCAAAACTTCCCGCTGCCAGTGCCGCTGCGCCAGCATCCCCGTCGACGTCCGCTTCGTCCTCAGCAACGGGAGCAATGCCGCTGCAGATCATCGACATGCTCTATGCTATCCAGATGCCCTCCTATCGTGAGGAATTCGAGGGGAAGAAGGTCGAGATGATCGGCCAGTATGTCCCGATGACCACCGGCAACCCGAAAGGGGACCGTTTTCAGGCCGTCCGTATGTTCATCACCTGCTGCGCCGCCGATGCCAAACCGGTGGGAGTTATCGTCCAGTATCCCCAACGCCTGACAATGCCCGAGATGGGGTGGGTGAAAATCACAGGCAAGCCGACCTTCCCGATGGAGGGAGGACGACGCGCGGCCATTCTCGAGGCCACCAAGGTGGAACCATGCCCAGCTCCTTCCGAGCCCTTTGTCTATTAGCACTCTTCCTTCCCGGTCTTCTCTTTGCGGGGAGTGAGGGATGGCGTGCGGCGGAACCCGGCTGGAAGTATGTGTTTCCCCGGGACCATGGACCCCATCGCGAGTTCAAGACCGAGTGGTGGTATGCCACGGGCAATCTCACCGACGCAGAAGGGCGGGAGATTGGCTTCCAGCTGACCTTCTTTCGTCAGGGAATCCAGTCCGGAGAGAAGCCTCCGGGTTCCTCTCGCTTCCGTGTTACCGAACTCCCCTTCGCCCACTTCGCCATGACCGATGTCTCGGGGAAGAGCTTCCGTCATTTCCAGCGTTCCTCACGAGGGGCCTTCGGCGAGGCAGGATTTGCCATACCCTCGGCAAAGGATTCACGGATGGCCTGGATGGAGGACTGGGTGATCGAGCAGACAGGGGAGGGCCGCTTTCACCTCAAGGCATCGGAGGGCGGTCGCTCGCTCGATCTCCTCCTCGTGCAGGATCGGGAGCCGCTTTTCCATGGGAAGGATGGGATCAGTCCGAAGAGTTCGAAACCGGGCCATGCCTCCCACTACTACTCGCTGACACGGATGAAAGCCTCCGGCACCGTGACACTTGATGGGAAGAGCCGTCCGGTGAAGGGTCTTGTCTGGTTCGATCACGAATGGGCCACCAACTCCCTCGACCCCGGCGAGGCAGGTTGGGACTGGTCGGGTCTTCATCTCAGCAACGGCGATGATCTGATGCTCTTCCGGATCCGTGACAAGGAGGGGATGGATGTCTTCCTCTCGGGAACCCTGCGTGATGCCAATGGGAAAGTGTCCGATCTCAGTCACTCCGGGGACATCGTGATGACCCCGCAGGGATCATGGAAGAGCCCCCACACGGGCGGTGTCTACCCTGCTGGGTTTGAGATCTCCATCCCGTCACGTGATCTTACGCTTCATATCGCGCCAAAGCTCCCTGATCAGGAACTCCTCCTGCCGCCCTTTGCCTACTGGGAAGGAGCCGTGAAGGGTGAGGGGAGTTGTGCGCGGAATCCCGTAACGGCCGAGGGGTATCTCGAACTCACCGGCTACGGAGGAAAGATCCTGGGTCTCAGTGAAAAATAGCCTGCTAGTTCCTGCGTTGCTACCGGGGAGTCGGTATGGTATCTCAACAGTTCCCAAGGACCCCGTAGTTCAACGGATAGAATAGGAGTTTCCTAAACTCTAGATGGTGGTTCGATTCCACCCGGGGTCAGTTTTTTTTGCTTTTTTGTCATTTAATCCATGACGCCGCGGGATCTCCAGTTAGAGTCACCGCCCTTCTTTATCCCGCCACGCCATCATGCTCCTCTGTATCGACTTCCAGCCCGCTTATGTGGAGTCGTTTTCGGACCTGATGATCCCCCTGCGGAGCAGGCTCCGTTCGGCGGCCCGAAACGGCGAGCAGGTCCACTTTGTCTACAATGAGGCCATCTCGCTGGAGGGTGAAGTGCTCGGGGACACGATCGATCTGGTAAAGGAATGGTGCGCCCGAGAGAGCCTGCCTATCCACAGCGCCCGGATGCTCAAAAAGAATTTTGGCTGGGTCTCCCATCTCTTCCGGCAGGGCGTGGAGCGAGAGATCGCTATCACGATCCTGCGACTTCTGATGAAACGGGGTCTTTCCGCCAGTGATGAGATCACGGGATGTGAATTGGAGAGAATCGTGGCCTCTGCCCACGGAGGCTTTCCAGGCTTCTGGGACTGCTCGCCCGAAGCCTGGGAGGAGATCAAGACAGGAGCGATCGCCATGCCCTATCTCTTCGACGGAGGGGTCGTCGCATGGCTGGAATCCCTCCATGGTCGTCATGTGGAGGTCATCGGGGGATTTCGTCACCGCTGCCTCGACGAGATGTGCATGATGCTCGAGGCGGGAGGGATTTCCCATGACCTCAACGAGGCGCTCATCTACTCGGTTCCTGAGGAGGAGCAGGGGGTGACATCTGATCTGCTGCTAACCGACTCGAAGGAGAGGGAGCCGATGCTATTTTCCTCAGGTGGTCTCTTGGTTGCCTGAAATCAAGAATTCCTGCGCGCCTAAAGGGGAGGGTTCAGATACCGGATGACGTAGTATTTGCTAACCTCCCTCTTCATGGGGGTGTTGAGGAGATCGCTCGGGGTTTCCGCGGTTGAGAGACCTGAGGTAAGGCCTCTCCCTTTGATGCCCACTCCGTCGTATCCGAGGATCAGGGCATCTCCGCCCTGTTCTTTTGCCAAGGAGGCTATCCGGGATCCTCGCACGCACATGGCAAACGCTCCGCATGGGCGGTTATCGCTGATTTCCCCAATAACTTCGAACTCCCTCTGCGGCAGTCCGGCGGTCCAGAGGTCGAGTCCATGGAAGGAGGATTTCTCTCCTCCACCACCCGTGACGCGTTCCGGTTTGTCAAAGCCGTGGTATTCGGTGGCGCATCCGGCAAGAAGAAGCGCGGTGACGAGTGTCGCTGATCGCTGAAGAAACGATCGATTCATCTTCTTCAGTCTCTCCGGCGGGTGAAGGGTTAGTAGGTCTCCACGGGGGAGCGCTTCCCATCTTCGGGACTACGCTCGGCTGCTTTCTCGGCGCCAAGCACATTCACCCGGAGATCCCAGACGGCTTGGTCGAGCGCCTTGAAGTTTTCCTCGGTGAAGGTGGTCGGGGGAGGGAGCTTTGCCTTGAAGTCTGCGATGTTGGCAAGGGCCCTCTCAAGCTGGTCGGTCGGGCATTTTTCCAAAACCTTCGCGGCTTGCTCGGCAAGCTCCGTGCGGTGGCAGATCATGAGCAGATCATTTCCCGCCGCGAGGCCAAGCCGGATCATCTCGTCGAATCCGTAGTGATTCAGGATCGCCCCCATGTCGAGGTCGTCGGTCATGACGAGCCCCCGGAATCCCATCTCTTCGCGCAGAAGTTTTGTGGTGACGGTAGGGGAGAGGGAAGCGGGCATGCCGGAGGAATCAAGCTCCTGGAACGCGATGTGTCCGATCATCATGCTGTCGACGGGATTCTCCCCGGTCGTGAATTTCCGGAACACTTTCAGTTCATGCGCCTCCAGCTCCACGCGGGGACGCGGGAGTGCTGAGAGTTCGTGGTGGGGGTCGCTTTCAGCACAGGAGTACCCGGGAAAGTGCTTCCCGCAGGAGAGAACCCCTGTCGCCTTAAGGGCTTGATTGAAGGCACCCGCCATCTCGATCACTTGGTCGGCGGTGGTGCCGTAACAGCGTCCGCGGAGTGAATTGTCGGCCTCGTCATCGAAGGCGATGTCTAGGACGGGGCAGAGGTCGAGGTTGAACCCGAAGATGAGGAGGAGTTGTCCGGTCAGCTCGCCATGGCAGGCAATGAGTTCAAGATCTCCCTTGTCGCGGAGTTGGCGGGCATTCGGGGGTTCATTCCCGAGAAGCTTCAGGCGGGAGACTCGCCCCCCTTCCTGATCGATGGTGATGATCGGCTCGATCTCGCTGAGTTCACGGAGGTGGTCGGTAAGTGCACGGAGCTGCGAGGGGGTCTTGATATTACGGCCGAAGAGGATGAATCCACCGGGTTGGATGCGGCGGACAAAATCGGCATAGGCCTCGTCGATCTCATAGCCGGGGACGCCGAGGAGCAGAAGTTGACCATGGGAGGGGCTTTTCATAGCGTCCAGACAACCAGATCGCCCCACAACTGACGAAACGAATCTTTTCCATGCGCAAAACACTCTCTTTCATGCTCCTTGCGGTCCTTGCAGCGACAGCTCCTCTTCATGCCGTGGAATTCGGAATCGATGTTTTGCAAAAGAACAACTTCGACCTCCTGCGCGGCAAACGGGTGGGGTTGGTGACCAACCAGACCGGGGTGAACTCGGCAGGGGAGAAGACCCGTCTTATTATCAAGAAGCATGCTAATCTGGTAGCGCTCTACACTCCTGAGCACGGTCTCGACGGAACCGAAAAGGCGGGTGTTGAGATCCGTTCCCGCAAGGACAAGCTCACAGGACTCACGGCCTACTCCCTCTACGGCGATACCCGGAAGCCGACCCCACAAATGCTCTCCGGAATCGATGTGCTCGTCTTCGATATGCAGGATATCGGGTGCCGCAGCTACACCTACATCAGCACCATGGGGAAGTGCCTGCAGGCCTGTGCGGAGCAGGGGAAGGAGTTTGTCATCCTGGATCGTCCCAATCCCCTTGGCGGCAACCGAGTCGAGGGTCAGGGGATCGAGCAGAAGTGGATCTCCTTTGTCGGGCAGTTCCCGATTCCTTATGTCCACGGCCTGACCATGGGGGAGCTCGCCCTGATGGCCAACGCCAAAGGATGGATGGGACCCAGGGCTAATCTTCAGGTGGTTAAGATGCGCGGATGGAGCCGTGAGATGACCTGGCCGATGACCGGACTGCGCTGGGTCCCCACCTCGCCGAACATCCCGCTGGCGATGTCGCCGAATTACTACGTGATCACGGGGGTCGTCGGCGGCCTTGCCGGAGGTCTCGATCTTGGGCTTTTTTCACCGCGTGCCTTTCAGATTCTGGGGGCCTCCTGGATCAAGCCCCAGCTGACCTCCTACCTACGCGCCAAATGTCCGGGGATCGGCGTTGATCCGATCTCCACGCCCTCAGGGCCCGGCGTGATCTTCCATGCCAATCCCGACGGGGGAGGTGATCTCTGCACCGCGGCCCTCTACACGCTGGCGGAGTGTAACAAGCAGTCGCGTGGGCTGATTTTCACCAAGGCGGGTGCCAGCATGATGAATCTCTTCTACAAGGTCTACGGAAGCGACTCGATCCGCCGCGATCTCGCCACGAAGCGCCCCGAGCAGATTGTGGCCTCATGGCAGCCCTTCCTCTCGAAGTTCCGCGCGGAGCGTCAACCCTTCCTGCTCTACTGAGCAGGAAAATGAAAAAGGTAAAATGAAGAATGAAAAAGGAGTCTGAGAAACTGATTCCTGCAAGGACAACACGTCCACCCGGGCATGTGGAGCGGGTGGGGATCTTCGGCGGATCCTTTGATCCGGTTCATCTTGGTCATCTGATCCTCGCCGAGGCGGCGCTCGAGGAGCTTGATCTCGACAAGATCATCTTCATCCCGGCAGGGATCTCCCCGTTCAAGCAGGATAGACCTCCCGGTGCCTCCGCGGAACAGAGGTTGGCGATGCTCCGGCTAGCGGTTGAGGTAGAGCCTCGCTTCTCCGTCGATGACCGCGAACTCCTCCGTGATGGTCCCTCCTACACGATTGACACGGTCCAATCCCTGATGAGGGATCATCCCGGGGTGCGCTTCATCTTCCTGATCGGGGCGGACAACCTGAAGGATCTCCCCTCATGGCGCTCGATCGGGGAACTGATGAACCTCGTCGACTTCGCGCTTCTTGACCGAGGGGATGCCGAGGCAAACAGGGATTGCGGCTTTCCCGTCGTACGCCGCCGCATTGATCTCTCCTCCACCGAGATCAGGGAACGCTCTGCCAAGGGGCTTTCCATTCGCTTTATGGTTCCGGGGGAGGTATATGACTACCTGATGACGCATACCCCGTATCGATCCAATCATGGCCACGCGTAAAACTCCGGCCTCCAAGGCTCCAAGCAAGGCCCTGAATGCTTCCAAAGTGGAGAAAAAGGAACAGACGAAGGTTGATCCCGAGGAGTCGCTGGCCCGCCTCTGCGCGGAGGGCGCTCTCGACAAAAAGGCCGAGAATGTCGTGATCCTCGATATGAGGGGCATTTCGAGCTTTACTGATTTCTTCGTGATCGCCTCCGGAACCTCCGAGCCACAACTCAAGGCAATCGCCGGATCGATTCGTGAAAAGGTCCGAGAGGCTACGGGCCAGCGCCCGACGGCCGAGGATGGGTTCCCTGTCAGCCAATGGGTGATCATTGATTACGGTAGCGTGATCGTTCATGTCTTCCATATCGAGAAGCGTGACATCTACGGTCTCGAGTCCCTCTGGAACGATGCCAGACGGATCGAAGTCGAGGGCTAGGGCTCTGCTTCGGACTTATGGATTGGGTTGAGGAAATCCTGATCCCATGTCCCCAGTGCGGGGAGGAGTTTGCCATCCTGGTAGAAACGGCTTCAGATACCACGGTGGAGATGATCGAGGACTGCGCCGTCTGTTGCCGACCTGCCACAGTCAGGATCTCAACGGAGTCAGGGGAGATCACCGCAATGGATGTCGAGGCTGCCTGATAGTCCCTTCACGACTCCCTGCAGCTTACGGGGTGATTCCCTGGCAAAGACCTCAATCCACACGGGATTTCAGCCGATCCTTCATTCCTGTGAATTAAGACTTCAGGTTTGGGGCCTCAGGTTTCATCCTTTTCAGCATGTCCTCCCAATGTGATGCCCTAGCCCGGCTTTTTCGGGACGATGATCCGGAGACCGTTGGGCTCGTGAAGGAGCAGTTGGTGATCAAGGGGGAGAGTGTCCTTCCTGATCTGCGTGATCTGGTGAATGCCGACTCGGCGATCGTCGCCGCCCATGCCCAGGAAGTTCTCCATGCGATCGCGGGTAAGAAGGCATCCTCCGATCTGGAGGTTCTTCTCAAGAAGGATGGGGAGATTCCGCTGGAGGAAGTCTGTTGGCTCCTCTCCGGGGCCCTGATCCCGTGGGTCGATGCCGAGGATTCCCATAAGCAGCTTGATGCTTGGGGTGCGGAACTGCGCCACCGTCTTCAGGGGGGAGGGAAGGAGCCTGTTACCCTGCTGACGGAATACCTCCATGGGGAGCTAGGTTTTAACGGGAACTCCGCGGACTACTACAACCACGAGAACTCCCTCATGCCGATGGTCATGGTGAACCGTCGGGGGCTTCCGCTGACTCTCTCCCTTCTCTATGCCTTTGTCGCTCGCCGGGCGGGGATCGAGGTGCATGGTGTAAATCTCCCGGGTCACTTCATCGCGCGGTGCGGTGAGACTTATTTCGACCCGTTTCACGGGGGGAGGATCCTCTCGCTGGCGGACTGCGCCGATATCCTGGCCCGCCAGCAGATCGAACTAACCGACGAGCATCTCGAGAATCCCGGCTCGCGTGAAGTGATTGCCCGCATGCTGGCCAATCTCGGACATGCCTACGGGATCGAGGAGTCACGCTGGCAGAAGGGAATGACCGACCGCTGGCTTGGCATCGTGACGGGGGCCGAGGAATGAGCGACCTCAGGATCGAGATCCTCAATACCGGAAGCGAACTGCTTCTCGGAACCGTCCGCGACGCCCATCTCTCGTGGTTTGGCAGGGAGCTCTTTGCTCTTGGCCTGAGAATTAGCCGTCAGACGACGGTTCCGGACGGCTCTCCCATCAGGGATCTCCTCATTGAGGCCTTCAGCCGTTCCGATGTGCTGATCGTGACGGGAGGGCTCGGTCCGACCACTGATGACATCACCCGCGAGATTGTGGCGGAGCTTCTGGGGCGGAAGCTGGTGCATCACCCGGAGACTCTGGAGCGGATTCGGGAACGGTGCCGGAATCGTGGCTTTGCCTTCCAGGATCGGATGGGGCGTCAAGCGATGGTTCCCGAGGGGGCCTTGGTTCTTCCCAATGACAACGGCACCGCTCCCGGCCTTCATCTCACGCCAGCAGAGGGAGTCTCCTGGACAACTCCGCACATCTTTCTTCTACCCGGGCCGCCGCGCGAACTCCAGCCGATGGCTCGCATCCATCTGCTTCCGTTCTTGTCGGGATTGGTTTCGGGGAAGGATCGTAACGAGTGCCGTATCTACAAAGTGGTCGGCATGGGGGAGTCGCTCCTTGAGGCCAAACTTGGGCTCGAACTCTCGAAACGCGGCGACATCGAGGTCGGCTACTGCGCCCGCCCGAACGAGGTCGATTTTCGCCTAATTGCGCCCAAGGCGATCCTCGATGAAGTTGAGCCTCTTGTTTTGTCGGCCGTGGGAGATCATCTCGTCTCGGATGTTGAGGAATCGATGGAGGAGATCGTTGTGGAACTTCTTAGGCAGACCGGCTCCACACTGACTACCGCCGAATCGTGCACGGGAGGAATGCTCGCCAACCGGATCACCAATGTTCCCGGAGCCTCCGCAGTCTTTCTGGAGGGATTCGTCACCTACTGCAATGAATCCAAGTCATCCCTTCTGGGAGTCCCTGCCGAGTTGATTGCTGTGCATGGGGCTGTGAGTCCGGAGGTTGTGCAGGCGATGGCCGAGGGGGCGCTTCAAAAAAGCGGCGCCCGTTTCGCCCTCGCGACCAGCGGAATTGCCGGGCCCCAAGGAGGGACTCCAGAAAAACCGGTTGGCATGGTCTGGTTGGCTCTGGCGGAGCAGGGGAAGCCGATCGAGATGTGGATGGAGAATATTCCGACGGATCGGATCACCTTTAAGCAGGCGGTCACCCAATTAGTGCTCGACCGATTGCGCAACAGATTGAAATCTCTCTAGCGTGAACCAGGATCAATCCCCCACAACCGAAGAGATCCGTCTCGGAGAGGATGCGCGGCGCGAGCGCTTCTGGAAGCTCTGG
>Ga0114964_10003667_pt1 | contig 10312 bp, 12 predicted proteins | sample C_131016_MF_Meta_FD_92638 | JGI IMG/M metagenome (GOLD analysis project Ga0114964, IMG submission 92638) | Freshwater microbial communities from Lake Croche, Canada to study carbon cycling - C_131016_MF_MetaG | ecosystem: Environmental > Aquatic > Freshwater > Lake | place: Lake Croche, Canada... | reverse complement strand
CATACCTTCGTAACGGTCCGCCGAGTCATTTGGAAATGCTGTTGCATCTGGTTCTGGTTCATATCTTCCTGCCATTACTTCATTAAAGTACATCTTGGCCAATCTCTTGGCAGTGCCTTTACTATTTGGATCGGTCTCACGATCAATTAACAAACGATCAAGTACAGTTTCAAATGCTTCTGCGGCATCATTGATTAATTGTTCTTTTGTCGCTTCATCTACATAGTCACTAATGTTGTCTCCGGCCCAAAAGCGTTTGTTATCACGCTTCATTTTAAAGCGGATAGCATCTGCCAAATAGGCTTCTTCGTAACCTTTTTCGTCAATGTTATTATAATTTACTGATTCTGTCAATTTATTCTCCGAGTTATAGACGAGGATGTCATCATTTGTTTATTATAAAGTATTTAGGCCGCGTTGTCAAGTGTTTTACGTAATCTGGCTACATCGGCACAAGTATATGCCTGGTAGTTGCCTCGAAGTACTTCGGGCATGTCTACGTATTCAATTTCGGCACGGTGCTCGCGGGCAACTTCTTCTGCTACTGTTTGGAAACTTTTGGTACGTCCTGTACCCATATTCCAAACACCACTGTCTTTTATATTTAGGAATTGTAGGTGCATGTCTACTATTTCGCTGACATGAATAAAATCACGCTCAAATTGGTTACTGCCCTTGAACAGTTTAATCTTGCCTGTTGTTTGTGCTTGGTTTGTAAATTTGTAATAAGGGCTTGCTTGGTCACCTTTATGTGCTTCGCCCTCAGGACCATATACATTAAAGTATCTAAAGCCCTGTACAGTATTACCACCTTGATGTTGTGCATGGTAACGCTCAAATAGGTATTTGCTCCAAGCATAGGGATTACGTGGGTCAGGCGGCGCTGCCTCATCAAAGGTACTGACTATGCCATATATACTGGCACTACTTGCGTACTGTAGGTTTACACCATATGTTTTACAGGCATTGAACAACTGGCGGCTAAAGTCATAATTTTGCCTAAGCATTAAGTCTACATCACGTTCTACGGTACTGCTATTGGCACCCATGTGTATGACCCAATCCTGTTCCATTACACTGGGCATTGCACCATCGCCCCAGTCAAACATAGAGACTGTATGTCCTGCTGATTCTAAGGCAGTTAACATATGACTACCAATAAATCCTTTGTATCCAGTTAATAAAATGTTCATACTATTTCCTCTATGCTGGGTGCATAGTTACCTATATGTTGTACAGTGGCTGCACTGGCTCTAATGGCAAAGTTTATAGCAGGTGCCATATTACCATCTATTAGATACCGGTATGTTAATGCCGCAAGAAAAGTATCACCAGCACCACAAACATCAGCAACTTCTACACGTCTAGCAGTAAAGTGTATGGCATTCCAATTGGCACCTTTGTCACCTTGAGTAACAATCAAGTCTGTACACTGACTGGTAATACGACTCGACTCAAGTTGGTTAATCTTTACGATACAACCTTCAAGTCTTGCTAGGTCTGTTTTCTTTGTGTCAACAAAAATAGGTCCCATAAACTCTTTGCGTAATGCCGTAATTAACTCATATGTTACTGTGCCTTTATTATAGTCACTGATAACAACTGCATCAAATGACGGGTCAGCGGTTACAAACTCTAAAGGTGTACATCGACTATCACTGTCTATACGTACAATTTGTTGTTTACTACGGACGTCAATCAATCTTGTCTTGGTTGATGTTTCGCTATGTAGATATTCAACTTTACACCCCAACATTTCTAGATTCTTTAATACGTTACCTGCCATACCGGGTTTGGTCTCTTTAAGAGTAGACTCAAATACAGGCACAGGTGCTTCGGGACTGATACGATCAACAGTACCATATTGGTACACATCAATACAGTCATCCCCGATTAACAATATCCTGAATTGTTTTGGTTGTTGAGTATGCGCCGATTCGTTCAAAATAAATTACCTCCGGTATATGTGTTTCACCTATTACGCTACGACCTCGATAGTCACTGCCTTTAACCATAATGTTGGGTTTGTAGTCTTCTATGATTTGTATGAGTTCTTCTTTGCTGTCAAACAGCACAACTCGATTTACAGGCTTTAGCATTTCTAAATGATATTTGCGATCGTATTGTGTGTTTACAGGACGTGCATCACCTTTTAATTCTTTAACCCTACGGTCGGTGTCAATTGCCACTATGAGATAGCCACCACAACTTTTAGCATAGTCTAATAGTTCCAAGTGTCCGCGATGCAATATATCAAATGTGCCGTTGACAATTACCTTAGTCATTTTTGACTATCACCTTTGCCCACACGATAGTTGTCTTCAACTGAGTCAGGAGTACTAACTTCAATCACAGTACCTGCTTCAATACAAACAAGTCTATGCGGGAATAGTGGCAGGTTATGCCAAGTATCTCCTGGATTTAGTTCTGCCATGTGTACACTGGCATCTTTAGTTTCAATGTAGTATACTGTGAACTTGCCACTGAGCACATACCACGACTCATCTTTCTCTGCATGGAAGTGCATACTAAATTGAGCACCTGTGTTGAAGTGCATGAGCTTACCACAGTATCGATCATTGGTTGCCCAAATTTCTTCACTACCCCAACCTTTTTCTACTCGGCCTGTTAGTCTTGTCATAGGTTCTCTTAATGTTAAAAATAGATTATATAGGGTTCTTGTTGAAATGTAAATAGCAATTGGCAAACAACCTGCCTATAAATATCTATATGAACAAAGTCAACTTTGCCCAAACCATAATCGAATCAAGCCAAAATTATCCTGATAAGTTTGCCTACAGAGATGGATACACAGATCTTACATACAGTGAGTTGTGTGTGCGTATACGACAAGTATCATATGGACTAAGACAATTGGGCCTAGACAAGGGCAATGCGGTAGTGTTAGTAATGGAAGATACTGTTGATTGGCCGGTAACTTTTTTAGCCTGTGTATATTCGGGATTTGTTCCAGTTACAATGAGTGTTCGGTTACCACATGATTTGTTTTGGCGCATAGTCGATTTCATTGATGCTCGCTTGATTGTGGTTGATGATTCAGTGGCTCAAGGATTCACAGACAACACACCAATTCCTGTTGTCACAAGAGAACATGACATACACAGCTTCTATTCACTGAGTGATACAGTTGAGCCTGTGTATGTGCATTTGGATGCTCCTGGCTACATGGGCCTCAGCAGTGGCACAACCGGTATACCCAAAGTAGCAGTACAACGACATGCCATGTTCTACGAAGGTGTAAAGATTGGCCCCAATAGTTACAATATGACGCATGACAGTGTTATCATGAGTATTCCTAAAATGTCTTGGGGATTTGGCTTGCATAACAGCATCACTTATACGGTAGGACTTGGTGCCACCGCTATCCTAATACCCAAGTTACCGGCGCCCACTGTTATATTTGAGTACCTGGATAAATTTCGTCCCAGTATTGTGGCAAGTAGTCCGTCAATAGTTAAAAAGTTGTTGACCAAAAATGCACAAATACCTGACAGTGTAGTATGCTTTGCCCAAGGTGGCGAGGTATTGCCTGATGCAGTGTACGATGAATTTCTTGAAAAATTCAATATTCGATTGGAAACAATCATTGGTATGTTGGAAGTGGGCAACATCAACTATGCATCCACAATAAACAATCATGAACGTGGAACATTGGGATCTGTATTGGAGGGTGTCGAAGTTAAAGTACTTAATGACCAAGGAGCCCATTGTCAAATTGATGAAGTTGGTGAACTATATATAAAAAGCAACATGAATGCATTTTACTATTACAACAATTATCAAAAAACACAGGAAACATTTATCGGAGAATGGGTCCGCACCGGCGATTGTGTTTATTGGAATAAAAGCCAACGCTTGGTTTTTGTGGGGCGCACCGACGATGTATTCAAAGTCAATAACCTAGTAGTAAGCCCAGTTGAAATAGAGTTGGAAATAGAAAAAAGCCCCTTGGTGCAACAGGTTGCCATAACCGGTATCACCAACTTCAAGGGTGTACGAGAAGTGACTGCTTTTGTTGTACCTGCCAAAGAGTTCTCAATGGATCATTTTAATGATTATTTAGAGAGCAACCTATTTCCACATCAACGCCCGGTGCACGTACATATAGTAGATTCAGTTCCCGAAACCGTGACAACTAAAAAAGATCGCAAAGGCCTGGTCCACCTATTGCAACGTTAAATCCATACTAGTACGTGCATCAACCATGCGGTTACTGTAGTAGGTCCCGCTCTGCTCTATGTTTTTGAGCACACGACTAAATGCCTGTATGTTGACACAGTTACAGACCGCAATGGGCAAACTCTTAGTTGCCCAAACAAAAGCCGCATTGCCCACAAACACACAGTCTCCGCATTCTACATAACACAGATGTGCATATGGTGATATGTGGCAACATTCCCCCGTAGACGCTCCGTGTGCAATGTTCACATTACATGCTATGGTAGTAAAATCACCAATGACACAATCATCCCATACTGATGAAAACTGTTCAACAATCACATTGTATCCGATGCTGACATTGTTGCCAATTGCAGCAAAATTAGAACATACAGAAAAGCATTTGACATTTAATCGATCAAATACCTCTTTGACTTGTACTTTAAACGGCACATGAGTTTGTAAACTGATAAACTGATATCGTTCTAACCATTGCTTTGATTTTTTCTCTAAATCTTCCAGTGTGATCTGAATACAATGCCTTGTTTTACTGAAGTAATCGTATAGCACTGAGTTGTAGTGCGAATGCCCTACAAAGCACAAGGGTAGATTATGCTCGTGTAGTACACTGAACTGATTGGTTGCGTTAACGAGAGGCATTTATTTTTAGTAATCTACAGTCAGGGTAGTTATAGTAGGAGTCTAATTGAGTATTGAACTTGCCCTCATTGAGTTGGTTTAGTCCGCGAACACATTCTTCGGGGCGTAGGTAATAGTGATATCCAACTTCAAATTCAGGCTGTGTTTGCCATGGACTGTAGTTAAAAATGTCACGCCCATCCATACGCATACGGCTAGCACGTTCGTACAACCGCTTGTCGTCGGTTAACAAACAGCCGCCCTTGCCAATTTCTAAGGGCTTGGTGCGACCAAAGCTGATGCATTGTATACTGCCGGGCCTATACATATTAGGCTCAAAGCGTCGGGCACTATCCCATACTCGACTGCCCTCAAATTGATATTCACCTCGCCATGTTGCATCAGTCATGACATGAGGTATGTTTAACTTGTGCATGGTCATTACAACACTAAGATATGTGTGCGCGGGAAATGTAACCCAATCTTCGTAGTCACTGAGTCTGAATGCTATCTCAATGGCGTGTGTACAGCAGTCAGTTGTAACACAATAAGGAGCACCGGTATACGCTGCAACTGCACTTTCAAAGTCTAGTATCGCCTGAAAGGGATTTGCGTAATCTTTTATATCAATCATCGAGTCATTCCTGTAATCTGCATAGTGTAACGTGGATCTGTGCCAAAGTTTCCTGCAAAGTGTTCTACGTCGTAGTTCCATGCTACATAGTCGCCACGTCTCCAATCAACAATAGGCTTACCGTCAACTTCAATGTAGTGACCACTACGCCAATCTTCTAAAAATACAATAGCACGCCAGATTTTAGCATTGTTGTTTACATTGTATTTGTTTATGTATGTAACATAATGATCTCGGTGCAAGGGCAACATGTCTAAGGTTCGCATACAATAAAATGCTATGCCCACATTGTCCCAATCGAACATCTTAGTGAATCCTTCTGCATAGTCGGGCATGGGCCTAGGCATACCATATAGCCCACCATTTAGTGTGACTCCAAGATAACCTTGTTGTTCCCAACGTTCTTTGTCCCAGGTGTTTTTAATAGGGGCATATTGATAGTCTAGGTTTTTAAAACTATCGTCCCACCATGGCTCTACATGACCAAATTTAACTTTCATTCGCTGGCATGATCCTGTTTAATCTCGCGTACTGCACACCCCAGTTTTTCTGCTATGAGATTTTTAAGTCGAATGCGTTTGTTGTTCCAGTCGCGGATGGCAATTGCACGTCTACCAATTTCTTCCAATGGTAGCTCTTGTTCTTTACCAGTTTTAAGTTCGCTTTCCAAACTCCATATGGTACTGTGTATCTCATACAACTCATCAATTTCACTTTTAACTAGCTCGATCTCGTACTGAATCATTTGTGCTTGGTAGAAATGCAATTCTTCGGCATTGGCTTGGGTCTTGTCCCACTTTAGTTGGGCAATGGCATAACGGTCTACTAGTTCAATAACAGGGAAAAAGCTCATAGGTAAAGTGTTTCAATTTGTTTGGGATTGTCGATTATGTTTTGAATCGCAATGTTACTTATGTTGGGTCTGCAGGGCGCACAAAACTCTACGCGAGTACGGTTGTATATCTCATAGTGCCGTTCGCTCAGCCAAAGATCTCTGAAATCCCCTGTGTCCCATGAGCACAATTCAAACTGTGGATTGCCTTTGCCCTCACAGCAGATATAGATTTTTCCATCTGCACAGAATACAGGGAAGTGAAACATCTGATGGCACCGCTTGTAGTTACGTGGCTGAGTTTTGTTGGTGTTGACCCAGTAAGGTAGTTGATACTGTTCGCTTAACTGTCTCAACATAGTCAATGTAGCATCAGTTATGGCATGTGCTTGACCATTGACAATGACCGGACGAAAATAAATCATGCGTCCCTCGATACGCTTGACTAAGGCAAATAAATCATTCATTGCTTCTTGGTTGTCATTTAAGGGATTTATCAAGCATTTAAAGTCTACGTTAACACCAGCATCAACTAGGTTCTTTGCGTTGTCGCACACACGGGTAAACAGACTTTTTGCTGTCAAACTGCGGCGTATTTGTTCGTACAATGCCTCACTGCCAGCATCTATGTCTATACCTATCCATGCTATTTTACGCAACTTGTCTACTTCTACGCTATCCAGTAACTTGTCTAGTTTGCTGCCATTTGTAGTGATGCTGGTTAAAAATCCTAGATCAATAGTGTGTTCAATTACATGTTCGTAACCAGTTAGTACTGTGGGCTCTCCGCCACCGGGATAAGTTATGGTATGTGTTGTGCCGTAACTGTTGGGTGTATGTGCCCGCCATCCAGCAAGTTGATCTAATAGTGCAATGTATTCTGTATATTTCTTTTGCACAGGCACCTCACGGCGAAAGTCTGCACTATTGCAATAGTAGCAGTCTTGATTACAAACGTTGGTTAAATCTATGTCAACTTGTGCCGGCAACAATTTCATTGTGCCTTGATTATTCATCCAGTGTACTAGCTCAGCATATTGATACATATTTTTAATTGATCTCGATAAGATGCGCCAAATACACCATTCTTAAACTTAAACACATTACTCTCACGTCTATTCAGAGTTTGAGTGTATATGTTCTGTAAATCTTGCGCGGCCAGTGAATCCAATACTGTGTGTATTCGATTAAGTCTAGTCAGTGCGTCTTGTTCAGCGTCATAATATTTATGATCAATGAAGTCATCAAATACATCTACTCCCATGTCACGTAAGTGACTGATAGTTCCGGCACTGCCCCACACTAGAAACAATTGTCCACAGGCAATGGGTTGCCATGTTTTTTCAGTTACAAAAAATCCTGTAGTGACACAGGTCTCCACAATCAGGTGCAAATAACTATCAGTATAACCAGGATGCGTGACACTAAGTGCAGCCATTTGTTGTTGTCTAGTGGCAACCGGCAGAGACGATTTAACTGCATCCCACTGTGCCTGTATGTCTGGAGGCAGTATTAGATCATCAGGTCTGCTGATGTGCTGCAAATTCTCAATTTCTTGGTGCGCGGTCATTACTGCACTATCAAAGTAGGAACGTTCACTGAGCAGTATATAATTGAGTATGCGATGCGGCCTAGGCAATCTTGACATACTGGCAATGCGGTGTGTTCGTTTTGCAGTTTGATCCAACACAGAAAATTTCAACTGTTCACGACTCCAATCATGCCAATAAGGATAGAATAGTATATTGGGTTTTGACAGATGGTGGGCGGGATTGTGACTCAATAAGATAAAATTCAAGCCCAACTCAACAAAGTAATCATATGCACCGAGAACAGTATCGTTATAATTCTCAGTACTGTAATCTATAATAGATAACTGTTTGCTTTTTAACTCAGTGACTTTGCTCTGATCAAATTGCCATGTGGCCTGATCGTATAGTTCGTATGCTGGCACATAGAATACACCTGCGGGTAAATTATTTTTTAACATACCAGTTGTACGCACTATCAATGATGGTGGCAATATCACTGAATAGTGGTTCCCAGTGTAGTTGATACTTGGCTCTAACTGCACTGGCTACTAAGGTTGCAGGATCGCCACTACGTGCTGGACCAAAGTTTACATGTGGTAACTTATATTTGTCATTGATATAGTTAACAATTTGTAGGTTGCTGGTGCCCCGACCTGTACCCAAGTTGTAAACGTGTGCGCCCGCTTGCGGGTAGTCATCTAACAAGTAACTGGCGCCCGCCACGTGTGCCCTAGCAATATCCCATACGTGTACATAGTCACGTATACAAGTGCCATCTTCGGTGTCAAAATCACTGCCGTTAATGGTAACAGCACGACCAGCAATACTGGCTTCTAATGCTCGTGCCACTAGGTGTGTTGCTTCGGGCTCTTGACCTAGATCGAAGTTCACTGGTTCTGCACCTGCGGCATTAAAGTACCTAAAGCACATACTGTTTAGCGAATAGGCTTTGAAGTAGTCGCTTAGAATACGTTCAGTCATGGCCTTTGTGGCACCATATGGGCTAATAGGTTGTATATCGTTTTCTTCGTTAACCGGCCATGTTTCGGGTTCTCCGTATACTGCGGCGCTACTACTAAACATAATTGCAGGCAACTTTTGACTATCGTCAAAGTAATTTACTAAGACATTTAGCATACGAATAGTTTTACTAATATTATTGTCGTAGTATTCTGCAGGCGCAGTCATACTGGGACCAACAAGACTTGTTCCGGCACAATGTACAACGACATCGGGTGCTAGGTTAACTATCATGGCCAATGCTTCGTCGCTGGCAAAGTCAGCAATCATGTAACCATCAATGTCTCGTATGGTGTGCGCTCTAAATACACGATCAATGATGTGTACTACATCACCGTTTTGTTTAAATGCTCGCGCAACATGACTACCAATGTAGCCACAGCCACCTGTTACAACGATTGTTCTCATTAATATTTTGACTCATGTGTATGCTTGCGATAGTCAGTACTCATACGCAACCAAGACTCGCCTTTGCCTTCTAATATATCTACAATACGATCTATAGTGCCATTGTTATAGTCACTTACTTTGCCTATGTTCTTGTGTGGTTGACCCAGAAGGGTATGCAATTTATTCAATGCATCGTCTAGGCTCCAAGGAATGTAAAGTCGGTCTGGATCATTGGAAAAAGTTTCTGGAAAACTACGATAAGCAGGATAAAGTATATTACAGCCCAAAGTGTCAGCCTCTGAAGCGGTATTAGATACCCAGTCCTGGAGAGCACAATTAAACAAAACCCTAGTGTCATTAAGTAAAGCATAGTAGTCATTTTTTTCCAGATCCTCGTGTAATGTTAATAATCCACGTGCCTGTAAATCTCTGGTACGTGTCATATAACTATCGTTGTTGCTTTTTAATTTAGCGCCACTGAATATACAAAATTCAACAGGCATATGGGGATAACGGTTGTGCCATTCCTCAATCAAGTCCATATAGAAGTCTGGTTGCTTTTCTTGATCCCACCGTGCCGCAAATGATACACGCATGGCACGTTGATTAAACGGCTTTAGTTCTCCTGGTACACGTTCACGCACTTCATCTTTGCCAAATGCAAGTCCACTAATGTTATAGATGGGTGCAGTCCAGCCGGCAACCTTCATATGCATTACCATTTCTTCGTTAGTGGCCAATACACCAGTTACAAAACTGTCAACCATCTTTTCATACAAGCCCATCCATTTTGCCATACCCCATACATGAACAAAATCATCAGGGTCAATGCTCTGTGCTAGACAACGAACATAAATCCTAGGCCGAAGATGTTCTGGCACTTGATTAATAATGTATGGAAGACTTTCAATTCCGGGTTGAAACATGTCTTCAAAATACACAACATCTTCACTAGTAACTACTCCTTCTTTCATCCACTTGACTAGATTCATAAGTTGACTCATACCAAAGTATGTACGACCATGTGCGTCTAACACTTGTCCTGTAACAATGGCTTGATCAAATGTCAATGGGTCACCGGGCACT
>Ga0114964_10003666_pt1 | contig 10312 bp, 10 predicted proteins | sample C_131016_MF_Meta_FD_92638 | JGI IMG/M metagenome (GOLD analysis project Ga0114964, IMG submission 92638) | Freshwater microbial communities from Lake Croche, Canada to study carbon cycling - C_131016_MF_MetaG | ecosystem: Environmental > Aquatic > Freshwater > Lake | place: Lake Croche, Canada... | reverse complement strand
TGGCCGGTAGGTGGCCAGACCCTTTAAATGCGCCTGCCAGGCTTGCATGTACAGACTTTTGAAATCTTCAAAAGGGTAATCCACAGGCACATTGACGGTTTTGGAGATCGCCGTATCGATGAAGGGCTGAACCGCCTGCATCATCGCGATATGGTCTTGTGCCGACATCTCCAAGGCCGTCACAAAACTTGCAGGCAACCGATCCACATCACCACCCATGGCTTGATAGAGCCGCCAAGCATGGTCTTGCACGCTGTATTCGCGGATTTGGCCATCGGCCTCGCGTTTTTTGCGCGTGTAAAACCACGAAAAAGCAGGCTCAATGCCGTTGGAAGCGTTGTCGGCAAAGGCCAATCTCACGGTGCCCGTGGGCGCGATCGACAGCAAGTGGCTGTTGCGGAGGCCATATTCCGCGATCGCCTCCTTCATCTGCGGGTCGAGCCGGCTGGCAAACCCGGGGGCACGGAGATAGGCCGCCACATCCAATGCCGGGAAGCTGCCGCGCTCTTTGGCCAGTTCAATCGAAGCGGCATAGGCCGCATCGCGCATCACGCGGGCAATCCGCGCAGCCATGTCGCGACCGGCCTGGCTGTTGTAGGCCAAGTTGAGCATCACCAACGCATCGCCCAAGCCGGTAAAGCCCACACCAATGCGGCGCTTGGCTTGGGCTTCGGCGGCCTGCTCTGGCAAGGGCCAATGCGTCAGCTCCAGGACATTGTCCAAAGCCCGCACTTGCAGCGCCACAGATTGAACGAAAGCATCAAAATCAAATGCGGGCAACTGCCCATTCAAGCCGAAGGGGTGGCGCACGAACTGGGGCAAGATGATGGGCCCCAAATCACAACATCCGTAGGGTGGCAAAGGCTGTTCGCCACAGGGGTTGGTGGCTTCAATTTTTTCGCAATAGGCCAGGTTGTTGTCTTGATGGATGCGGTCTAAAAACAAGATCCCCGGCTCGGCAAAATCATAGGCCGACTGCATCACGGCTTGCCAAATCTCCCGTGCCGGAGATGCCCTATACACCCACCAACCGTCTTCGCGCAGGTAAGCACCTTGAGCCAACAAGGCGCTGCCCGGTGTGGCCTTATGCACCAAGCACCAGGTCTCATCTTCAATCACCGCTTGCATAAAGCGATCCGTCACGCCGACAGAGACGTTGAAATTATTCCATCGACCCGGCGTGCGCTTGGCGGAAATGAACTCCATCACGTCGGGATGGTCAATGCGCAGCACGCCCATTTGTGCGCCACGCCGAGAACCCGCACTTTCCACCGTGGTGCAGGAATGATCGAACACATTGATGTAGCTGCAAGGCCCCGAAGCCAAGGATGCCGTGCCTTTGACTGCAGCACCTTTGGGCCTGATGCGTGAGAAATCGTAACCCACACCGCCGCCGCGCCGCATGGTTTCAGCCGCTTGCTTCAAGGCCTCATAAATACCCGGGTAGCCCTCGTCATCAATCCCCTGGATGCTGTCACCCACCGGTTGTACAAAACAATTGATCAAGGTCGCTTGGATCTCCGTCCCTGCGGCACTCATGATGCGCCCCGCCCCAATGGCGCCGCCCATCATGTTGTCAAAAAAGGCTTGGGCATAGTCTGCTTGCAGATGGGGCGCCTCTACCGAGGCCAGCCCTCGCGCCACGCGGGCATACACATCGGCGATAGTGGATTCGCCCTCCTTGGCATATTTTTCAAGCAGCACATCTTCACAAATGGCTTGCACAGAAAGCCCCGACATTGGTAGTGAGAGGGTGAAACTGTCTTGCGCCATGATTGCCTAAATTGAAAAATCTATGCCCGCAAGGCTAAGGCTGGTTTCCATTTTCAAACTTGCGCCAAGTCAAGGAATACAACAGGACTGAGAATTTTGGTAAATTTTCCCGGCCTGAGCGTTGGACTTAGGGCGCTTGCCGGTTCACCACCAAACGCACATTGCGCGCACCGACCGACACCGCGTCAATCACACCAATCCAGTCACCCGCGCGGGTCATGGCTTCGCCGGTTTTGGAGATACGCACTTTCAGCACCACTTGCGCTTGCGAAGAGAGCTTGCGATCAGGGCTCATGGCCGTGCTGTCGTCCAGGACGAAGTCAAACGGCAAGTCAGCCGCCGTTTTGCGCAAAATAGCCAGCGGCATCTTTTGCCCGTCGGTTGGCGTGGCATAGACAAACACCACATCGGACGGAGACATCGAGGCTTTCAAAGCCGGATCCACAGACACACGTCCGGCCACGCCAGTGCCCGCAGCAACCGAGGCCGCCGCTGCGGATGACGATGAAGCCGTGTGGGGCGAAGCCGTCGAAGCCAGCACAGACTTGGACGCGACCACAGGCTCGCCCGCTTTGTCACGTGCTTTGTTCAGCGCAATCTCTATGCCCTGAATCTCTTCATCGCCCTCTTCCAATTGGTCACGGGCTTGTTGCCAATAGCGAATCGCGGATTTGTAATCGCCTTGTGCATACGATGCACTGCCGGCCAGCAGCAAGCCACTGAAGTGGCGTGCGTTCTTGGCCAACACCTGCCTGATCACCGCCCAAGGCTCGCCTTTGAATTCACCGCCATTGTGTTGCGCCAAAACTTCCGCACGCTCCAGCGCAATGTCGTCGTCAGCCCCTAAGCTCAGCGCCTTTTGGTACGCCGGCAAGGCCTTGTCGTATTGATTCAAAGCCCGATAGGTGCGGCCCAGCATGACCCAGCGCTGGGCGTTGCCACTGTCCGATTCGAGCTTGTGCGCCAGGCTGGTCGCCATCGCCTCCAGATCGGGGTGTTTGTCTTTTTCCTCGGCAGAGGCCACGGCCGGATTCAAGCCCTCCACCTCACCCAGCCACATGTAGGTGGACATGGCCGCCACCGGCAGAAACACCGCCAACACCATGGCACTGACCAGTGTGCGTGGAGGCTTGATGGCGTCTGGCGCATCGGTTTGCGCCGTGTCTTCCAGCATGCGTCCCAGCAGCTCGGTGCGAGCCGAGTCAAAGTCGGCGGGGCTCAACCCACCTTGCGCATGCTCTTTTTCCAGGTCTTTCAATTGCTGGCGATAGACCTGCTGATTGGCCTGCGCCAGGTTGGGCTGGGGACTGCCCTGCGTGCGCAGCAAGCTCCACATCAAGATCAACACCACCACCGCGGTGAGCGCCAAGGCACTCACAATAAACACAAAACTTGAATTCACGCTGACTCCCCGTTTTTGAGCAGTTGTTCTGCTTTTTTCAATTCTTCAGCCGTCCAAGCGGAGGGCGTGTGGCGCTGCTGGCGTTGTCGCAAATACAGTGCAGCAGCCACCAGCGCGCCGAGCAACAGGGCAAAAGGCCCAAACCACAAAGCCCAAGTCACGGGCTTGACCGCAGGTCGGTACAGCACAAAGTCCCCATACCGGGTGATTAAAAATTCTTTGATTTCGGCGTCTGATTTGTCTTGCCGAATCAAACCCCGAACCTCTTCACGCAAATCACCCGCCAATTCGGCATGCGATGAAGCCAGGGATTCGTTTTGGCACACCAGGCAGCGCAGCTCTTCCGAAATATGGATCATGCGCGCCTCGACCACCGGGTCTTGTGCGTTGGGCGTGGCCTCCAAGGCCCACGGGGTTGCGCTGCAGCAAGTCAGCAGCACGGCCAACGCCAAGCGCAGGCGCAAGCCCTGACCCACTCCCCAATAACCAACATTTTGCTTCATACAGGGCTCACGTCTTTTGCAATTGATTCACCAGGGGCAGAATTTTTTGCGCCAATAACTCAGGGGTCATCACGCCAATCAATTTGTAGCGAATCACCCCTTGTTTATCGATCACATAGGTCTCAGGCACACCGTAGACGCCATAGTCGATGCCCACGCGCCCATCCAGATCGAGCACAGTCACCACATAAGGATTGCCCCGTGAACGCAACCATTTTTCACTGCGCAGGCGTGCCAAATCGCGCTTGGCTTGGGGCGTCATCTTGCTGCCCGGTGGTTCATCCTGTGGCTGCACTTCTTTGTAGCTCAGGCCCACAATGGGTAAATTGTTTTCTTTGGAGAACTGAACCAACAACGGGTGCTCTTCGCGGCAAGCCACACACCAAGTCGCCCAAACGTTGAGCATCCACACCTGGCCGCGCATGTCTTGCGGGCCAAATTGCTGTTCGTTGTTCGCCAAAGTAAACAGCTTGAATTCAGGCGCTGGCTTGTCTACCAAGGGCGAAGGAATTTCACGCGGATCGCGTTGCAGCCCAACGGCCAAAAAAATCACCAGACCGAAAAAAAACACCAAAGGAATCAAAAACTTTTTCATCGCATCACCTCAATGGCTGTCTTTTTGTGATGCCGCGCGGCGGTAGCGCTTGTCCAAAGCCGCCACCAAACCGCCCAACACCATCAGCAGCCCACCCGCCCATAACCATGAAATAAAGGGCTTGTAATAAAAATGCAAATTCCATTGCGCCGCATGGGTTTGGGCATGGGGCTCCACGACTTCACCCAAAGCCACATACAAGTCGCGCGACCAACCGGTGTCGATCGCGGCTTCTGTCATCGGCATGGCCGATGAAAAATAGTGGCGCTTTTCTGGCTGCAGCTGCGCGACCACGCGTTGGTCTTGCTTGACATCCAAGGTGGCGCGCAGCGCTTTGTAATTGGGCCCGTCCACCTCTTGCACCGTCTTCAATTCAAAGGTGTAGCTGCGCAAGCTGACCGTGTCGTCAATGCCCATGCGCACATCCCGCTCCATTTCATAACCTTTGACCAGCGTGATGCCCAACACCACCACCGCCATGCCCAAGTGGGCCAAGTGCATGCCCCAGTAAGACCAAGGCACGCGCCCCGGTTTTGGCAGGCGGTCAACGATGTGCAGCAAGGACCCCCCCACAATCCAGGCCCCCAGCAACAGGCCCAGTGAAATGGTGGGTGTCCAATCACCCTGCGCGAGCATCTGCAGCCAAGCAGGGACAAGGCCCGCGATCAGCACCGAGCCCAAAGCCACCCACTTCAAACGGTGGAACAAGACGCGCCACTGGGCCTCTTTCCAAGAAGACCAGACCCCGGGCACGATCAACAGCAGCACGGGCGTCAGCAAGGGCACAAACACCGTATTGAAATAGGGCGCACCGACCGACAACTTGCCCAAGTTCAGCGCATCGATCACCAAGGGGTAAATGGTGCCCAGCAACACCGCCCCAGTGGCCACCACCAACAGCACGCTGTTGGCCAACAAAAAGGATTCTCGCGAGATCAAACCCATGCGCCCGCCCAGCGTCACCTGCGGCGCACGCCATGCAAACAAGGTGAGCGAGCTGCCCACCACGGTGGCCAAGAAAATCAGCACGAACACCCCGCGGCGCGGATCGGCTGCGAAGGCATGCACGGACGTCAAAACGCCGGAGCGAACCAAGAAGGTGCCCAGCAAAGACAGTGAAAAAGCACCGATCGCCAAGAGCACCGTCCAAGCTTTGAAGCCACCGCGTTTTTCGGTCACCATCAAGGCATGGATCAAGGCCGTGCCAAACAACCAAGGCATGAGCGAGGCGTTTTCCACCGGGTCCCAAAACCACCACCCGCCCCAGCCCAACTCGTCATAGGCCCACCAAGAGCCCAGTCCGATGCCAAAGGTCAAAAACACCCAGGCAATCAAAGTCCAAGGCCGTGACCAGCGTGCCCAAGCCGCATCCAAACGCCCCGACAACAAAGCGGCGATGGCAAATGCAAAGGCCACTGAAAAACCCACATAGCCCATATACAGCATGGGCGGATGAATGATCAAGCCCGGGTCTTGCAACAAGGGGTTGAGATCGCGGCCATCGGCGGCGGCAGGCAACAAGCGTTCAAACGGATTGGAGGTGAGCACAATGAAGGCAATGAAACCCGTTGAAATCAAACCCAACACGCCCAGCACCCGTGCTGACATGGCCAGCGGCAAGGAGCGCGAAAAAAGCGCCACCGACACAGACCACAGCGACAACAAAAAGGCCCACAGCAAAAGCGAGCCTTCATGGCCGCCCCACACCGCGGCAAAACGGTAGATCGTGGGCAACAAGGAGTTGGAATGTTGACTCACATACAACACCGAAAAATCGTTGCCCACAAAGGCCAAAGCCAACGCGATGAAAGACAACAGCACCAAGCCAAACTGCACCGCTGCGGCGGGTTTGGCCATGGCTTGCCATGCGGTTTGCGCGGTGGCGGCGCCAGCCAGAGGGATTACCCCTTGCGCCAAGGCGACCCAAAAAGCCAATATCAAGGCGTAATGCCCAAGTTCGGGAATCATTCAGATGTCTTTCAATTTAAGCAGCACGATCAAGGCTTGACCGACTCGGCCGCTTTGCGAAGTGCGGCTTGGTCCATGGCATGTTTGGCTTCGGGTGGCATGTAGTTTTCATCGTGCTTGGCCAACACCTCGCTGGCCACAAACTCACTTTGCGCATTGAGCTTGCCTTGGGCGACCACACCTCGACCCTCTTTGAACAAATCAGGCAACATGCCTTGGTAGTGCACGAGCACTTCCTGGTTGGTATCGGTCACTACAAAATGACCTTTTTCGGAATCGCGCAGCACACTGCCTTCTTTCACCATGCCGCCCACGCGGAAGGTGGTGCCACGGGGTGCCTCGCCCTGGGCCACTTGGGTGGGCGTGAAAAAGAACACCAGGTTGCTGCGAAAGGCATTGAGAATCAGCATGGCGGCCGCCCCCAACACCAACAAACCCAGCACGATCAGGATGAAACGTTTGTGGCGGGATTTCATGCGTGACTGTCCATGGCGGGTTCCTGCACGCCTTGCAGCATGCGAAGGCGCAGCAGAGTTTGCTTGCGCTCATAGCTCACTTGGGCTACTTCAATTGCCATGAACAGAGCCGCCACGCCAAAGCTGCCCCAGACATACTCAGCATAGCCACCCATGGCCCAAAATTCACTCAGACTGTTCCAGATCATTGGCTCAACTCCTCGGTCTTCAGCAATTCACCCACCCAATGGGTGTTTCGTTCGCGCACCAAAATAAGGGTGCGCACCCGGTACAACGCCACCGCGATGGCGTAGAACCAAAAAGACAAGGCCATCAGCAACATGGCTGTGAGCATGGTTTGCGCCATGCTCGAGCCTTGTGTCATCGACACCGAAGCGCCTTGGTGCAAGGTATTCCACCAACGCACAGAAAAATAAATGATCGGTACATTGATGGCCCCGACCAGGGCCAGCAAGCCGCCCGCCTTGTCTGCGCGGCGAGGGTCATCAATGGCGGCGGTCAAGCCAATGAAGCCCAAATACAAAAAGAAGAGAATCAATTCGGACGTCAAGCGCGCGTCCCAAACCCACCAAGCGCCCCACATGGGTTTGCCCCACAGCGCCCCCGTCCACAAAGACAGAAAGGCAAACAAAGCCCCCGTGGGAGCCAGGGCCTGCGTCATCATGCCGGACAGGCGGGTGTTGAACGTCAAACCCAGCAAGGCCCAAAAAGCCATGGCCATGTAAATCACCATCGACATCCAGGACGCAGGTACGTGCACAAAAATAATGCGGTAGGCCTGGCCTTGCTGAAAATCTGTGGGCGCCACACACAAGCCCAGCCACAAGCCCCACAGACCCAACAGCGTGGCCAGCACTGCCAGGCCCGGCCAAAGGCGCCCGGCCAAAGCATAAAAGGCCTGGGGTGAAGCGAAACGGAACCAGAATTTGAAATGCAAGGTCATGACAGTCAAGGCGTTATTCGAGAGCAATGCGCAGCGCCACCGCACAAGCCCAAGGCGTGAACAGCGCCGCCACCAGCAGCATCGCCAACAAAATAGAAAGATGCGCAGAAGCCCCCAGGCCCGCCGTCTGTGCCTGCACCGCGCCGGCACCAAACACCAAGGCCGGAATGTACAAAGGCAGAACCAGCAGTGACAACAAAACGTCTGCACCGCGAACACCCAAGGTCAAGGCGGCGCCCACCGAGCCAATCAATGACAACAAGGGCGTGCCCAACAACAGCGTGGCCATGAGCACGCCTATCGCCTCTGCCGACAGATCAAATTGCAGGGCCAAGACCGGGGCCAAAAGCACCAAAGGCAAGCCAGACAACAGCCAATGCGCCAAAATCTTGACCGCCACCAAACCGGGCAGCGAGGCCGAAGACAACACCATTTGCTCCAAAGAGCCATCTTGGTGATCGGCGGCAAACAGGCGCCCGAGCGCGAGCATGCTGGCCAACAAAGCGCCGACCCACAAAATGCCAGGTGCAATCAAGCGCAGCGTGCCCATTTCAGGACCAATGCCCAAGGGGAACAAGGAGGCCACCACGACAAAGAAAAAAACCGCCGTCAGCACTTCGTTTTTCCGGCGCAAGGCCAGCGCCAGGTCTCGCCGCAACACAGCCCAGTACGGATTCATGCCTGTAACCTGTATTTTGAACAGTGGGCGCCTGACACCTGCAAAGGCTGATGGCTGGTCACCAAGGCCATGCCGCCGGCGTCCAGATGCGTTTGCAAAAACTGGCACACCTGGGTTTGGGCGGGCAGATCCAGGGCCACCAGGGGCTCGTCCAAAATCCACAATGCGGCGCGACTGGCCAGCAAGCGCGCCAAGGCTGCTCGGCGCTTTTGTCCCTGTGACAAAACCCTGACCGGCAAATGCTCGCGCCCGCGAAGGCCGAGTTGCACCAAGGCGGCTGACGCATCGAGGACGCTGAGGGGTCGACCGGCAATGGCGGCGTCAAATTGCAAATTTTCCAGGGCAGACAGATCCTCTTTCAAGGCCAAGGCATGTCCGAGGTACATCCGAGCAGCGCGGTAGGCCTCGCTGGCTTGGATGGGTTCACCGGCCCATGCCACCTGCCCACCCGCCGCAGGCGATAAACCACTGACGATGCGCAGCAAACTGGTCTTGCCTACGCCGTTATCACCTTCAATGTGCACGCAGTGCCCCTGACTCAAGGTGAGGTTCACACCCGAAAACAAACGCCGATCACCACGGCTACAGGAGAGTTCTGACACACACAACATATGCGCTGGATCATGCGCGCCTGCGAAATCCAGGTATTGACGCAAGTCAATAAAAAACCCGGCAATTGCCGGGTTTGATCGTTTAAGCACTTAATCGTCAGGTTCTTCGTACTCTTTGGGCAGCTGGTGCGCAATACCCTTGTGGCAATCGATACAGGTTTTACCCTCTTCTTTGGCCTTCATGTGCTTTTTATAAGGCGTTTGCTTTTGCAATTCTGAGCTCATGGCATCGAAGTTGTGACAATTGCGGCATTCGCGAGAATTGCTCTCCTTCATGCGCGCCCATTCGTGGGTGGCCAGTTTCATGCGCTTGGCTTCAAACTTCTCTGGGGTGTCAATAGAGCCCGTGATCTTGCCCCACACCTCAAAACTGGCTTGGGACTTGCGAATCATCTTGTGCACCCAGTCTTTGGGCACATGGCAATCCGAGCAAATGGCCCGCACCCCGCTGCGGTTGCTGTAGTGGATGGTCTCTTTGTATTCCTTGTAGACGTTATCGCGCATCTCGTGGCAGGTGATGCAAAACTCCAAGGTGTTGGTCATTTCCATGCCGGTGTTGAAACCGCCCCAGAAAATGATGCCCGTCACAAAGGACACCGATGAAATCGCCAAGATCGAATACTTCGCGCTGGGCTTTTTCAAGGCGTTCCAGAGTCGTTTTAAAAAACCGGGATGGTCATTGGACATGGGCTTGCTTCTTAATTCTTGAATGGTTGAAGAGAATCAGAAGGTGTGCACCAAGGTCGCAGCCACGGCATTCACGTTGTAGTTAGGCGCTTGCTGGTTGGTGGGCATCAAACCAGAGGGTGAAGTGCCGTACTGATAACCGTTGTAGTAGTAGTCTGAACTGGTCAGGTGCTGGTAGACATAGCGCAACATGACTTTGGTCTTTTTGTCGACCTGGTAAGCGCCGGTCAATTTCAACTGAGACATGGTGCTCTTGATGTCGGGCAGCTGACCACAGGACAGAATCTGTGCAGCCGAACAGGTCAAACCGCCGGTGGTGGCTCCTGCGTAGTTGAGCGCTGTGTTGTAGACGCCTTTGCCCACCGAATGCGAAGCATCGGCAGACAGTTCCAGTTTGCCGCCCCAGAGACCGCCTTGCTTGACGCCCAGACCCAGGGTCAAATCTTCGTCCGTCAGCTGGTTGCTCCAAGAGGCTGTGGCGGGCATGGACAAAGCCGTTGCGGAAGCTGCACCCGCTGTCGTGGAATAGCGCTGCACATCGGTCAGGTCGCGCTGGCGATGCTGTTCTGTGGCATAGGCATACAACGAGCCCTTCTCACTGTAACTGTAGGCCGCATCCAGATTCAGGCTCCAGGTATTGCCGTTTTGTACGCCGTAAGTGCTGCCGTACTTGTC
>Ga0114964_10003664_pt1 | contig 10316 bp, 12 predicted proteins | sample C_131016_MF_Meta_FD_92638 | JGI IMG/M metagenome (GOLD analysis project Ga0114964, IMG submission 92638) | Freshwater microbial communities from Lake Croche, Canada to study carbon cycling - C_131016_MF_MetaG | ecosystem: Environmental > Aquatic > Freshwater > Lake | place: Lake Croche, Canada... | reverse complement strand
CTTCTAATTTGATGCCGATTCATCAATTTTGGGGCACTCATTTAACCATGGGACAATATGCTGGAGGAACATCGGGCCAACCGTTTAAAACAGAAAAAGACTATGGCAATTTCTTAAAAAGAATGGAATTATATTCCGTTTGGATAGATTCTGCAATGGTTTACATGAAAAAAGGAATTTTAAAAGGAGTGGTTTTACCAAAGGCTTTAACTCTAAAAGTAATTCCAGAATTTGAAAATATGATTACTTCAAATGCAGAAAACAATCTGTTTTATTCTGCCATTAAAATAATGCCTTCGTCGTTTTCTGAAAATGCAAAAAAGGATTTGACAGAAAAATACAAAGCTACTATTACTACCAAATTGATTCCGCAATTTCAAAAAATGGCAGCGTTTTTAAAATCAGAATACCTTCCTGCGTCAAGAAATACAAGTGGTGTTGGAAGTTTGCCATTTGGAAAAGAATATTATGCCGCTTGCGTAAAACAGTGGACAACCACCAATTCCTCTCCAGAAGAAATTCACGAATTGGGATTAAAAGAAGTGGCTCGCATAAAACTAGAAATGGAAAAAGTGAAAACTCAAGTGGGTTATAAAGGAACGTTATTGTCGTTTTTTGAAGAAGTTAGAAATAAAAAGGAATTAAAACCTTTCAAAAAACCAGAAGAAGTAATTGCCAATTTTGAGTCAATTTACGCAAGAATAAAACCAAATGTAGACCAATTGTTTTCATTACAACCAAAAACTAAATTCCAAATTAAAAGAACCGAAGCTTTCAGGGAACTTTCGGCAAGTGCAGAATACGTTCAAGGGGCAGCAGACGGTTCTCGACCAGGAACTTTTTATGTACCAATTCCAGATGTGACAAGTTATAATCTTTATGGTGATGAAGATTTGTTTTTACACGAGGCAATTCCGGGACACCATTTTCAGATTTCATTGCAACAAGAAAACCAACAATTACCTGATTTTAGAAAATTCAATTGGTTTGGCGCTTACGGCGAAGGATGGGCTTTGTATACCGAAAGTTTAGGAAGAGAATTGGGTTTGTATAAAGATCCTTACCAATATTTTGGAATGTTAGGAAACGAAATGCACCGCGCCATTAGACTCGTTGTGGATACTGGAATACATACTAAAGGCTGGACTAGAGAACAAGCGATTAAGTACTCTTTAGAAAACGAAGCGGAAAGTGAAGCGAGTATTACAGCCGAAATTGAACGCTACATGGCCATTCCAGGACAGGCTTTATCCTACAAAATTGGACAATTAAAAATTATGGAATTGCGAAAAAAGGCGTCTGATAAAATGGGAGCTCAATTTGACATTAAGAAATTCCACGAAAAAGTGTTAGAATCAGGGGTTTTACCATTGGCATTATTGGAAAATAAAATCAATGATTGGATCAATGGGAAATAGAGATAAAACCAATTTCGATCATTTTTAAATGTAAAAAGCGGTAATCTCAAATATTTATAACCGTTATTCTGCGGTGATTAACTTAAATAATCACCGCAAAGTTTGGCAATCACAATTACTGCACTTCGCACGTCAATTACGACTTTTAAGAACATTTAATTTTTAATGAATACTTTCAAGAGCTGGGCTATCAAAAGAATATTAAAGCGTTTTTAAATCTAGCTCATAAATTGACTTCTATTTGGTCAATGCTTTTCTTCTTTCAATTTCAGCTCTTAAATTATTAAACCAAGAATTATAAATTTCTGGAGTTTTTAACATAGATTCTTTTTCTTCAGCTCTCTTACTATACCCATCATTTTTTATAGCAATAGTACCTTCATAAAAAGTAATTTTAACCTCAGTTAAAGCTGAATTAAATTCTTCAATATAAAAAGTTACTTTTGATTTTCGAGATAATTTTCTGCTTACTTCAATTCTTTTATAAGCATTTATTAATCCTGTTTCATTACTAGCATTTTCAACTAAATATCCTTCAGATTGAAGTAAAGAAATAACAGATTTAAAGACCATGTCTTTACCAGTTTCATACTGTTTTGTGGTCATGATTTTAATTTGTGAAGGAGTTAACTCAGGAACTACTGTAGCACAAGAAAATAAAAAAGTAAGCGCTAAAAAACAATAAATTTTTTTCATAATTTTAAATTTAAAAAGAAGTTGATATTACTGAATAATCAATAACCTTATCAAGGCTATCAAAAGTTATTATTAGATCAAAAGATTGTGAACTTGAAGACACGCTGGCTTTTTGTCCAAAAAAAACTTCGCTACTTCCCGCCCTAGTTTGAGCACTCATTTTGTTATAACTCCAAACTTCATCATTTGATTTATTTTTGGTTGTTAAATTCGGCGAACCAAACAATTTTAATATTTCGTCTTGAGATGTAACATTTTTAATGATTTTACTTTTAACCATTCCAAAAGTTAAATTACTCTTTTGTGTGGGTTCAGAATTTGCCCCATATTTATGTGCCGTACAACTTATCAAGGTAAGTAGTATTAAAAGTAAAAGTTTTTTCATTTTTGATAATTATTTAGAATTATATTACAAATATATAAAATTATAGCAAATATGCTATAACAAAATAATTTTTATTAGTTTCTTTTTGGTAAATGAAAAGAAGTGATAATTTAACAAGAACATTTACATTTGATGAGGATGGATTGAGGTTGTTATCCAAACGACTAAAAGAAATTCGTACAGAAAAGAAAATTAGTCAAGAGGAATTAGCCTATCGTTCAGAATTAACACTTTCACAGATTGCAAGGATTGAAACCATAAAAACTAATCCTACTATTAGTACATTATTCAAAATAATCAGAGCTTTGGAGATTTCCCCTAGTGATTTATTCAATTTTGATTTAACTAGAAACAACAAATAATAAGTATTTGATATTATTATTGAAGACTAAATTCGTGAAATTGTGAATAATTAATTTCATAAAATTGATATAAACAAACTTTTCTCAATTCTCATTTCACATTCAAACTTTTCAAGCTATCTTTGTAGTCGAAATTTACAATTGATTTTGATCCAGAAAAAGAATATGAAATTAGATAAAAAAGACATTCTCAAAGCATTAGAAACAATCACAATTGCTGGAGAAGGTAAAAATATGGTGGAGAGTGGCGCAGTGAAAAATGTGGTCACATTTGGAGAGGAAGTAATTATCGATTTGGTATTGAGTACTCCAGCGATGCACATTAAAAAAAGAGCTGAAGACGATATCAAAAAAACAATTCACGAGTTGGTTTCTGCTGATGCAAAAATCCAAATTAAAAGTACCGTAGTCGTTCCTGAACCAAATGAAATTAAAGGAAAAGCAGTTCCAGGAATGAAAAATATTATTGCAATTGCTTCTGGAAAAGGTGGTGTTGGAAAATCTACCGTTACCGCAAATTTGGCTGTTACGTTAGCAAAAATGGGATTCAAAGTGGGTATTTTAGATGCCGATATTTACGGTCCTTCCATGCCAATTATGTTCGATGTAGAATCGGAAAAACCAATTTCAGTTACCGTTGACGGAAAATCAAAAATGAAACCTGTTGAAAGTTACGAAATAAAAATATTATCCATTGGATTCTTCACTTCTCCAAGTCAAGCTGTTATTTGGCGGGGACCAATGGCTTCAAAAGCGTTGAATCAAATGATTTTTGATGCTGATTGGGGAGAATTGGATTTTATGTTACTGGATTTACCTCCGGGAACAGGCGATATTCACCTTTCTATAGTTCAATCGCTACCCATAACAGGAGTTGTGGTCGTTAGTACGCCGCAAGCAGTAGCCCTTGCCGATGCAAAAAAAGGAGTTGCCATGTTCACTTCAGACAGTATCAATGTTCCTGTTTTAGGAATTATAGAAAATATGGCCTACTTCACTCCTGAAGAATTGCCAGAAAATAAATACTACATCTTTGGAAAAGAAGGGGCAAAAAACCTTGCTGAAGATTTAAACGTGTCTTTTCTTGGAGAAGTTCCAATAGTCCAGTCTATTCGTGAAGCGGGAGATTACGGAAGACCAGCGGCTTTACAAGAAGGTTCGGTCATTGAAAAAGTCTTCCAAGAAATTACTAGAAATGTAGTTCAGGAAGTCGTTAAAAGAAATGCGAACTTGCCTGCAACAGAAGCGGTAAAAATAACCACAATGGCTGGCTGTTCAGCGGTAAAAAAATAATTTATTTCGTCTAATTGGAATATTAGAAATTATGACAATAGAAGAATTAACAACAAGCGTCGAAAATGCACTTCAAGAAATTAGACCTTTTCTAAATTCTGATGGAGGCGATATTGCATTGGTTTCAATTGAAGACGGCAAACACGTAAAAGTTCGTTTGCAAGGGGCTTGCGTGGGTTGCAGCGTAAACCAAATGACACTAAAAATGGGCGTGGAAACCACCATAAAAAAGTTTGCACCCCAAATTGAAACGGTAACAAATGTTGATTAATAATTTTGGTTAAAACCAATATTAAATTATAATTTTATAATGATTGAAACGGATATTCTCATTATTGGCGCAGGACCTACAGGATTATTTACCGTGTTTGAAGCCGGGCTTTTAAAGTTAAAATGCCACATAATTGACGGTTTGCCACAACCTGGAGGACAGCTTTCTGAGTTATACCCTAAAAAACCCATATTTGATATTCCAGGATTTCCATCCATTTTAGCTGGTGACTTAGTTTCCAATTTGATGGAACAAATCAAGCAATTTCAACCCGGATTTACCTTGAATGAAGTTGCCGATACCATTGACAAACTAGAAGATGGAACTTTTATTGTTACTACAAATAAAGGTACAAAACACCATGCCAATTCCGTTGCAATTGCAGGAGGGTTAGGCAGTTTCGAACCAAGAAAACCACAGCTTGAAAAAATTGAATTCTATGAGCAAAACGATCGCGGAGTAGAATATTTTGTAAAAGATCCCGAAAAATTTAGAAATAAAAAAGTAGTCATTTCTGGCGGTGGAGATTCCGCTTTGGATTGGAGTATTTTCCTTTCCAATGTAGCTTCAAGCGTTACTTTAGTGCATCGAAGAAATGAATTTCGTGGTGCTTTAGATTCTGTAGAAAAAGTACAAGAATTAAAAGAATCAGGAAAAATAAAACTAATTACTCCAGGAGAAATTGTTGGTTTTAATGGCAAAGACCATATAGAAGCTGTTATCATTGAAACCAATGGTGAGACAATAACAACCGAAACCGATTATTTCATTCCATTATTTGGCTTAACTCCAAAATTAGGTCCAATAGCCAACTGGGGTTTGGAAATTGAAAAAAATGCCATTAAAGTAGACAATTCTTTGGATTATCAAACCAATATTCCAGGAATTTATGCCATTGGCGATGTGAATACCTATCCCGGAAAATTAAAATTGATTTTATGCGGATTCCATGAAGCAACATTAATGGTTCAAAGTGTGTATCAAAGAATGAATCCAGGAAAAAAATACGTACTTAAATACACTACCGTTTCTGGCGTTGATGGATTTGACGGTACTAGAAAAGAAGCCGAAAAACAGGTTGTAAAAGCAATAGATTAATTATGTCGACCGATATCACAATTAAAATCACCGATCGCGAAGGCGTAACCCACGAAGTCCTCGCTCCTACCGATATGAATTTAAACGTTATGGAAGTAGTTCGAATGTATGAATTGGCTCCTGAAGGTACTATTGGAATTTGCGGCGGAATGGCCATGTGTGCTTCTTGCCAATGTTATGTTTTAAATTCTATTGAAATTCCCGAAAAAGGCGACGATGAAGAAGCCATGCTTTCCGAAGCTTTCAACGTTAAACCCAACAGCCGCTTGGGATGTCAAATACATATAACCGAAGATTTAAAAGGGCTTGAAATTGAATTAGCCCCTGAAGCATAAAAAAAGCGAGATAAAATATCTCGCTTTTTTATTGGAATTAAACCAATTCGGTTGTTGATTTTACTATTTGTTCTTCAATTGCATCCCAAAGTCCGATGCGTTTTTCAAGTGCCAATTTTGAAATTTCCTCCACTTCTTTCCACTTCGTTTCGCTATTTTCGCAAAGCTCTATAACCATTTGTAGGGCTTTTGGTCCATGATCATCGGCATCCAATTCAATATGTCTTTCGAAATAATAGATTAATTTTCTTAAATCGGTTTCAGGAAAGTTCGCTTCAAAATTTCTTAAAATTTCAGTGAACATCGCAGGAATTAAATCTTCTCTTCCAAAGGTAAAAGCAGCAGCAATTTCATGTGGTTTCCCTTCTTCAATAACTCTAAAGGTAAAATCTAAAAAAGCTTTTATATTTGGATGCAAATCACTTTGTTTAATAGAAACAAAAATATTTTGTGTTGCAACTACATTCTCAATAAATGTATTGATCATTTCTGTATTGGCTCCACAAGAAGTCATGGCATCAAGGTACATTTCAAAATGACTAGATCTTGTTCCGTCTAATGTCAAATCCGATTCTTCTGCCAAAACAATTTCATTAATTAAATAACGAGTTTCAGGATTTTTTGAAGCAACCCATGGCGTTGTAGTACAAGTCAGTTTTGATTGCAATGCTTTCAATAAAGACATGAAATCCCAAACAGCATACACATGACTTTCTAGAAAACAACGTAAGTCTTCTATAGTTTCCACTTTTTCGTATAACGAATGCTGCAATAACTCTTTTTTTTGAGTTTCAATACTTCTGTTAATCGTTTGAATATCCATGTTTGTAAATTTTACACAAAAGTAAAAAAGCTTCTCGTTTCCAAGAAGCTTTTGCTATCAATTTTATCAATACTTTAATAATTGTTAACATTCCGCGAACTTAGAGACCATTTGTTTTTGAAAAATTATCGATTTTCACAAAGTTCCTTAGAGGTCGTTGTTATGTTTTATTATTAATTTTTTTTGTTCCGAAAAACAAAATTAAGTAAGATATTAATATATACATTATTCCAATAAACGAGAAAATTATAGTCCAAGCTAAGCCTTGGTTTATATCAAATTTGTTATTCTTATATTCAGGATGAAGCATCCAGTACCATTGATAAAAAAGAATTATTTTTGCTGATAAGAATCCTAGAATCGATACAAATGAAAACCTAAAATAAACTTCATGAAAATATTTATTTAAGATTTTTTTTCTGCTGAAGATAAACGTAATAAGCGTTGTAGTAAATATAGGCAAAAATTCATAAAAAAAACCAAATCTATAATGCTCATATTGCTCTACAAAAGTCCTTAAAAAATATTCAACCGCTAAAAAAAATATATAAGCAAAAATTAGTTTATTTCTCATGCAAATTGGGTTTGCTTATATCATTTGTTAACTACTATTTAAAAGCTGGAATACCTGTAATATCTGCACCCGTAATTAGCAAGTGAATATCATGAGTTCCTTCATAGGTAATCACCGATTCTAAATTCATCATGTGTCTCATAATTGAATATTCACCTGTAATTCCCATTCCACCTAATATTTGTCGGGCTTCACGAGCAATATTTATTGCCATATCAACATTGTTTCTTTTCGCCATAGAAATTTGAGCCGTGGTGGCTTTTCCTTCGTTTCTTAAAACTCCTAAACGCCAAGTTAACAATTGGGCTTTGGTTATTTCGGTGATCATTTCAGCTAATTTCTTTTGTTGTAATTGGGTTCCAGCAATGGGTTTGTCAAACTGAATTCTCTCTTTTGCATAACGCAAAGCGGTATCGTAACAATCCATTGCAGCGCCAAGTGCTCCCCATGCAATTCCGTATCGAGCAGAATCTAAACATTGCATTGGTGCGCCAAGTCCTGTTTTTCCTGGTAATAAATTTTCTTTTGGAACTTTTACATTATCAAAAATCAATTCTCCGGTTGCCGAAGCGCGCAACGACCATTTGTTGTGCGTTTCAGGAGTGGTAAAACCTTCCATTCCACGTTCCACAATCAATCCGTGAATTCTTCCTTCTTCATTCTTAGCCCAAACAATTGCAATATCTGCAAAAGGCGCATTCGAAATCCACATTTTTGCTCCATTTAATAAATAATGGTCGCCCATGTCTTTATAATTAGAAATCATGCTACTTGGATCCGAACCATAATTTGGCTCGGTCAAACCAAAGCAACCCATGAATTCCCCAGAAGCTAATTTTGGTAAATATTTCATTCTTTGTTCCTCAGTTCCATATTTCCAAATCGGGTACATTACTAATGAAGATTGAACAGAAGCTGTTGAACGAACGCCAGAATCGCCTCTTTCAATTTCTTGCATTATCAAACCATAAGAGATTTGATCCAATCCTGCACCACCATATTCTTCAGGAATATAAGGTCCAAAAGCACCAATATCCGCTAATCCTTTGATAATTTGAGTTGGAAAATCCGCCCTTTGAGCGTAATCTTCAATTATAGGAGTTACTTCTCGTTTCACCCATTCTCTTGCCGCGTCACGAACTAATTTGTGTTCGTCCGTCAATAATTCATCAAGGTTGTAATAATCTGGAGCTTGAAATAAGTCTGGTTTCATTTATTATATTTTTTGAAACAACGCAAAAAGCGAAGCACGTTAATTAATAGTAAAATGCAAATTTACACAAAGAAATGTAACAAACCGATTAACAATTGTTATATTTTTTTGGAGCTATTTACTTTGTCAGTTTGCTACGTTCGTGTCCTGCTTTCCGTTGCAATCCTCGCTAAAAAGCGAGGAATTTCCAATGCTCCCGAAGCGTCGATACAGGGCTAGGGCTACATTTTTAAATAGAAATCTTTCGTAAGAGCAATATATTCTGGGGTATATTCGTGTCGGCTAATTTCGATTACCAGTTCATCTGCTGTTAAAACTGACAATTCGTATCTTTTGAAAGCCAACAAACTCCGAACTATTTTGGTGTTTGAAGCGCCTTTAACGCGGGTGACTTTTATAGGGAAAAGTTCCACTTCTGCACACAATTCTATAAATCGATCTTCTTCATTGAACGGAATTATTACTGAAAAAATACCATTCTCAGACAATAATAAATCAGCTGCTTCCGCCAATTCTTCAAACGGCATTGCGTCTTGAAATCTTGCTAAGTCACGCTGTTCATTATCTGAACGGTACTCTTCTGAAAAAAAAGGAGGATTAGAAACTATCAAATCGTATTCGTCTTCGGGGTCATCAACAAATTCGTCCAAACCAGCATGAAAACAAAACAATCGATCGCCCCAAGGTGAGTTCTCGAAATTTTTAACCGCTTGTTCGTAGGCGCTTTCATCGATTTCTAAAGCGTCAATTTGGTCGGCATTGCTTCTTTGTGCCAACATTAAAGCAAGAATACCCGTTCCAGTTCCAATGTCTAAAACAGCTTTTGGATTATTTTCTATAGGTGTCCAAGCGCCCAACAAAACGCCGTCTGTTCCGATTTTCATCGCAGTCTGGTCTTGATTTACAGAAAATTGTTTGAATTGGAATACCGACATTGTGATTTCTGATTTAAGAATTAAGATTTCAGAATTTTCGATTAACAGATTAAACAAATAACCAATTTTAAAGGTACATTTCGACTAAACCGTCTGGTAAATCCATCATTACTTTTTTATTTTCTCTGTCGATTTTCAATAAAAAATGATCCACCATTGGGATTAGCATTTCTATGTCTCCATTCAAAACTTCAAAAAGGGGTTGCGCGGTGGTATCGTTAACAGATACAATTTTGCCAATAACACCGTGTTTTTTATCATCGATTTCAAAACCAATCACTTCGTGGAAATAGAATTTGTTACCTGTAAGTTTAGGTAACTTATTTATTGGAAGGTAAAGAGCGTTGCCAAGAATGGCTTCTGCCTCTTCTTCGGTAGTAACGTCTTCAAAACGTATTCTTAAAAAATCATTTTTATGAAGGGAACTACTTTCAATAAAAAAAGGAACCAAGTGTTTGTTGCATTCAACAAACACTGATTCCAAATTTTCGTATAACTCTGGTTCGTCTGTGTCTAAATAGGCTAAGACTTCCCCTTTGAAGCTAAATTTTTTTGCGATTTTACCTAAATAGAAACAATCTTCTTTACGCATTGAATCGCTAAATGAATTAAGCTTGTGCTTCTTCGTTATTGCCTTCTGCAGCAGGAGCTTCTTCAGCTACAACTTCTTCAGCTACAACCTCAGCAGCAGGAGCTTCTTCAGCTACAACTTCTTCAGCTACAACCTCAGCAGCAGGAGCTTCTTCAGCTACCACTTCTTCAGCTACAACCTCAGCAGCAGGAGCCTCTTCAGCTACAACTTGTTCAGCTACAACCTCAGCAGCAGGAGCCTCTTCAGCTACAACTTGTTCAGCTACAACCTCAGCAGCAGGAGCCTCTTCAGCTACAACTTCTTCAGTTACAACTTCAGCAG
>Ga0114964_10003662_pt1 | contig 10320 bp, 12 predicted proteins | sample C_131016_MF_Meta_FD_92638 | JGI IMG/M metagenome (GOLD analysis project Ga0114964, IMG submission 92638) | Freshwater microbial communities from Lake Croche, Canada to study carbon cycling - C_131016_MF_MetaG | ecosystem: Environmental > Aquatic > Freshwater > Lake | place: Lake Croche, Canada... | reverse complement strand
ATTTTTTTGTATTTAATTTTAAAAAAAGGGTTGAGGATATACCCTCCAAAATTTATTCAGATTGCAATAATGTTTTGAAGGATTTGGGTTGGCATATGACAATTATGTCATCTTTAGTTTACAGCAAGGATGTCTTGTTAAATGCTAATTTTAAGAGATACCGTAATACAAACTTTATCCATCTTGGAATAATATTCGAATATATATCGCAAAATAAATTTGATTTGATTTGGATTTCTGAGTTGTATGTTAGCAGTTTGGTGGAAGACAACAGCAAAAAAAGCTGTTGGGAAGATGCCACTTTTGATACATGGGTTTATTGTTGGTTAAATTTTGTTTTATCCCTGCCCCCAAATTATGATTTAAATACAAAATTTAAAGTGATTAGTGAGCATAATGCCAAGACAAATATTTTTTCATTAAAAAGACTTTTATATTTAAGGATGATGAATATTTTGAATGTTAGTATTTATCTAATGCATCTAAATTTTTTTAGATACACACTACCTCATAATAGAATAATTTTATTACTCATATGTTCTTTACCAAAAAGCATTCTTAAAAAACTATATTTCTTTTTTAAATATGATGACTTTAAAGAATGACTAGAAGCTTAGGTGCAAGGATTTAATATCGATATTTGTTGATATTTTATTTTATGGGTATGGTCTGCTATAAAAAAACTTGTGTGGTTTGCGTTCTTGATGATTGTGATCTATGAAGATACGACACTTGTCTAAGAAACTCGGGAAAGTCCAATGTTTGAACTTGAAAATAAAAAATTAGGATACCTAGAATTATGTTTTTCGGAATGTGGCAATTTCTTTTTAATAAACGAGGGAGATTGCAAGGTCACTTAGATCAAAATAATTCCGTGCAACCAAGCTATCGACGGAATGAGCGGATCAAGTTACCCAATTTCATTGTTGTTGGCGCACCAAAAGCAGGAACCAGTTCTATTGGCACCTACTTGGATGCTCATCCATCGATATATATTTCTCCAATCAAAGAGCCTCATTTTTTTAGTGATGATATCCGTCTTTCCAATTTCCGTTTGGATTACAAAAAAAGTGTGTCTTTTGATGTGAAGAAATATCTGAATCGAGACAAGTTGTTGAAAAAACACATAGCGTTTATTGACGACCACTCGCAGTATCTGGGGTTGTTTCGAGATGTTAGATATGAAAGTGCCATAGGTGAGTTAAGCACCGGGTACATGTATTCAAATTGTGCAGCAGAAAACATATTTAAGTTTAATCCGAGCGCCAAGATTTTGATGGTGTTGCGGAACCCCTCAGAAAGGGCTTATTCACATTATTTAATGGATGTTCAATTGGGCTTTGAAGATCGAGATTTCTTATCTGCTGTGCAACATGATTTTGTATCGGAAGCTAGCTGGGGTGTTTCTAATCTCTACATAGAGTTGGGATTATATGCGAAACAAATTAAAAGATATTTAAAGCATTTCCCCCGTAATCAAATTAAGATAATTCTTTTTGATGATTTTGTAAGATCACCTCAGTTAATTATGCAAGATATCTATGAGTTTTTGGGAGTGGCTAATAAAGCAATAACTGATAATTTTTATAGGGTGAATTACGCTAGAGTTCCCAGATTTATTATCTCTGCAGGATTGTTTAATAAGTTGAGAATGGGTTTAGATTTAATTCCTGAATTTATAAATATGCCTTTAAAATGTTTAGGTAAAAAAATTATTTATTCAAACGCACCTGCACCCAAACTGAATGAGCATGATTTTAACGTGATCATTTCTTATTTTAAAGAGGACATCCTAGAGCTTTCCTCTCTTATTGAAAGAGATCTTAGCTCCTGGCTTGAATTTTAAAATGATAAACCTTAAGAAATTTTATAAAAACTTTTTAATATTTATCTATGAATAAATTTGAAAATATAAATAAAAAGACGATTGCATTAATTTCAATCTTCTTTTTATTGACTTTCTCAAGTTTTAAATACGTGCCTGGTTTGTTCTTTACTGCAGAAATTTGGATTTTATACAATATTTTATTTATAGCTCTTATTTTTATACCAGAAAAAATAAGAGACAACTTTTTATTTAATAGGCTTGAAATATATATTTTATTTCTAATAGTCTATGTGCCATTAACTTCTGCAATTCAATCATCTTCAGAGTTTGGGCAACCATTAATTTTTGGGTTGTTAGCACAAAGAGGTATTTTTGTTACTGGCAGTTCTTTAATCCTTTTGCATTTTTACCGAAAAGGTTATTTTGTAATTCGTGATATAGAATATTCTTTGGTTTTTTTAGCTTGGTTAAATTTAATCGCATGTAGTTTAGGATTGCTATTTTTGGATCCAGAGCAATTTTCAGATGTGCCTACTTTTGTTACTCAAGAAACCGACATTGCTAAATTTAAATTTAGTACGGAGTTTATTGTTTTTGGCTTTTTTTATTATGCATTTTCTGGATTTTGGCTTAAAAGCAAAACTAAATCCTTTTTGTCATTGTTCTTTTTAAGTTTTTATATTTTTGGTTCGGGAACAAGAACAATAATTATTTCTTTATTTATTACTTATTTGTTACTTGTTATCAAATGGAGTTCGATGAGAAAGGTGTTCACAAGAGTTACAACAGTTATGCTAACTCTAAGTACTTATGTGTTTATCTTTTATTTGATTGATAGTGATAAATTTAATCATCTTATCGAAAAATTTATTGCTGCTTTTCAAGTAGTTTTTACTGGTCAATTAGGTGACGACTCATCTGCTAATGCGAGAATTTTAGAAGGTTATTTAGCTCTGCCTTTTGTTATTAAGAATTGGTTTCTTGGTAATGGATTAGTTAGTAATCAATGGAATGGCGGATTTAATTCTATTTTTGATTATTTTTATCCGGTTGATATTGGCTTGCTTGGAATGATTTTTATTTATGGGGTTTTAGGAGCTATAATTTTTTGCTACCAATTTAAGCTTGCTATTAATTACATATATCTTCTACCCAACTATGGTGATGAAAACAGCAATCTAATTTCAGCACTAAAGGGAGTGCTTTTGAGTTGCGTAATTAGTTCTGTAGCTTCAGGTCAATTTATAAACTATATTGAGCAGGATTTAATTCTCATCTCAATTTTGTATTGTGCAACCTTTGACATAATTAAAAGAAAAATAAAATGCAATTGACGTCAGATTTTTCAATTGCTGTGATTCTAATAAATTACAAAAGTGCTTCTAATACTAGACAGTGTATTGAATCGATCCATAAAATGGATTTTTTAAATACAATAGTTCTTGTAGATAATACCCCCAACGACCCTGAATTATCCTCATTTAGGGATGATTTTTCAAAATTACATCTAATTTATGCCGCTGAAAATATTGGTTTTGGTAGGGGAAATAACATTGGAATTTCATGGGTTATTGATAACACCAATTGCTCTCATTTTTTTATTCTTAATAATGATACTGTTGTTGAGTCTAATGCTTTATTAATTCTTGCGGAGTGTTTAAATGCTAATCCTGATGTAGGTATAGTAACACCCAGAATAGTTTTTATGGATGAGCCAGACTTGTTATGGTATGGCGGTGGGGATGTTAGCTGGATGAGAGGTTCCGCTGTGGTTCCTGGATACCGTGGTAGCTCACATTCAGAATTAGCTTTAACAAGAAGAGATGTTACATTCGCCAGTGGATGCGCCCTTATGATTAAGCGTGATCTTGTTAAGCAGCTCAAAGGGTTCAATGAGCTTTTCTTTATGTATGAAGAAGACGTTGAGTTATGCATTAGAGCAATTAATCTAGGATGGAAAATTAGATATGAGCCTTCAGCATTGCTGATGCATTCAGTTCAAGCTTCTTCTAGAGGAGGTCAAGGTTATGTTGAAATGTTATCGCCGCAAAATGATAATCTTAACTTTTATCTTTATCATGTAATTAGAAACAGATTAATTAATATGAGGATTCATGCGAAAGGGTTTAGACGATTAATTTTTATTCTTGGCTTTACAGCCTTAATGATTAAAAAGCTCGCTATTTACTCAATACATAAAAGATGGGATGCAATTTATATAATTGCTAAATCATTTAGGGCTTATCGAAAAATAGTATTTGAATACAGATAGTTTGATAAAAATGACCAATTTATCAAGTGGCCGTAAAGTTCTTGTTGCTATGATTGAACCTGTTGGGGGCCATGGCGGGATGGATTATTATGATTTTGGCTTGTGTTCAGGGCTCGCTAAAGTTGGTGTCGATGTTGTTCTATATACTTGCGATCAGACAGAAATCAAGTCTGGTATGCCTTTTAGAGTTGAATATACGTACCATCATATTTACAAGAAGATTAGTTTACTAAGGCGCGGAGCGAGTTACATTAGGGGCACAGTTTTAAGTTTGTTCATTGCAGTGCTTCAAGCAAGAAAAATAGTGCATTTTCATTTTTTTCATGTTGGTATTTTGGAACTGATGAATATAGCTTTAGCAAAACTTTTGTTTCGTAAGATAGTAATTACCGCTCATGATGTTGAGTCTTTTGTTTCGGGCATAGAGATTGCTTTTATGAGCAGGTTGGCATATAAGATGGCTGATCGAGTAATTGCTCATAATAAGATAATTAGTAATGAGTTGTTCAGTTGTTTAGGAGTCCAAAAAAATAAGATTTGTTTAATACCACATGGTAATTACTTGCATATGTTAGAGGTAATGCCATCAGTTAGTGATGCTAGAAAAAGTTTATTTATACCTCAGAATTCAAAAGTGTTGCTTTTTTTTGGACAAATTAAGGAGGTAAAAGGACTCGAATTATTATTAAAAGCAATGCCTTTTATTCTTAAGATGCATCCAGAAACAATTCTTATTGTTGCCGGTAAGACCTGGAAGACTGACTTTAGTAAGTATCAAAATATTATTCAAGATTTGAAAATTGAAAAGGCCTGTATTACTGAGATTTCTTTCATACCCAACGAAAAACTCCCATCCTATTTTGCCGCATCAGATTTATTGGTTTTGCCTTATAAGAAAATATATCAAAGTGGAGTTGTTTTGATGGCTATGAGTTATAAAAAAGCTGTGTTGACATCGGACATTCCAGGAATGTTAGAAGTCGTCAAAGATAATGAAACAGGTTTTTTATTTCGTTCTGAAGATGTAGATGACATGGCAAAAAAAATTATTAATATATTTAATAATATGGGTGATATAAAAAGGGTTGAAGATAATGCATTTGAACTAATGACGAGAGAATATGATTGGGCGCTAATTGGTGAGCAAACAAGAAACCTATATGAACAACTTAATAGTTAGTTTTCGCCATTTTAAGATCATATCTACCTAATTTTCAGATGAAAAAATATACAGTCTCAATTGTTGGAACAAGAGGCATCCCTGCATCCTATGGGGGATTTGAAACATTAATCGAAAATTTAGTTAATTATCATAGCGCTCACTCCCTCGATTTATCTATTACAGTTTATTGTAGTAGTAAATGTTACCCACAAAAACAGCCTGCTTATAAATTAGCTAATCTTAAATACATTCCATTTGAGGCTAATGGTATTCAGAGTGTTTTATACGATATTTCTTCACTTTTTATTTCTGTATGGAACAAAAGTGACATTATTTTATTGCTGGGTGTTTCAGGTGCTGTTGTACTTCCCTTTATTAGAATCATTTCATCAGCAAAAATAATAACTAACATCGATGGAATTGAGTGGAAAAGGGAGAAATGGAGTGGCTTAGCCAAAGCTTTCTTAAGATTTTCAGAGAAAATAGCTATTAAGTTTTCGCACTCAGTGATTGCGGATAATGATGCGATTGCCAAGTATTTACATCAGGCTTATGGGGTAATACCCTACGTTATTCCCTATGGCGGCGATCATGCTGTTGCTGTAGATGAAGTTTCTGTTGAAGATTTAAATTTACCTCAGAATTATATATTTTCAGTGTGTCGCATCGAACCTGAAAATAATATTCACCTAATTATAGAGGCCTTTCTTAAGGACGAATCTCAGTCCTTAGTTATCGTTGGTAATTGGTCCAATAGTGATTATGGCCGTAATCTTAGACTAAAATGTTTAGCTTCTAAAAATATATTTTTAATAGACCCCATCTATGATCTAGGCAAACTCAAGGCCCTAAGATCGAAGGCGTTCGCTTACATTCATGGCCACTCAGCAGGTGGTACAAACCCTTCATTGGTTGAGGCAATGCATTTTGGTAGGCCTGTGATTGCATATGACTGTGAATTTAATCGATGTACGACAGAAAATAAGGCCCTATTTTTTAAGACCTCGGATGACATCATTTCGCTCTTAGCATCGATCAAGGAGGGAACGCCTAATTCGGTTGGTGATGCAATGCTCGAAATCGCGCAGCGTCGCTATACTTGGGATGTGGTTGCAAAACAATATTTCGACTTACTCAATGGCTAATAGATACGAGCCTTCTGTATTGCTAGAAGTTCGCCAATAGCGGTTGATAGCTGCCTCTGCAATGTTGTTTGGTAACGCATCAGTTTGTCTAGTTGGTCGAGGTCCGGCATTGTTGCCTGTTCCTCAATGGGAAGTAGCCTCTCGAAATCCTCTAATTTTCTCAGTTCTTTTTCCTTTGATTGGATCTCATTAAACTTCCAATCTGTGGCCTTCCTTAGATTGCTAATGGAAGTATCTAGGATTGAGTCTTCGAGGCTTAGTGTTCTGGCGTCCTTCTCTTTTTTTACATCATCATGATCTACATAAATGACACGCAATCCCGTCGTAAGGCCTGAGCCGGATACTTTTTCGCTCGCTTTCTCATCAATAAACTCTTCAATATTCTGGTTTTTCGAGCGGGCGCTCTGATAAAGCTCAGCGCTCAGATTGGGGGCTTGATCTAGAAAAGCCTGTTGTGTTGATGGTGGAGAGATCTTTAATGCAATAACCTCCTTGCTAATTTCATCCTTAGCATTATTCATTGGTTCAGTAACTCCAGCCTTTTTAAGGAGTGCGTTAATTCTCTGCTCTGGACTAATCTTTAGGTAATCCATCAGATTGCTTTCCAATTGTGACTGTGCGCGACTCTTTTCATAGAGCGCATCGATCGTATTCTGGATTCGCTCTAGCTGAATTGTGACCCTGGCAATTCTTTCTAACTGAAGCTTTGTCAGCGGGTTGCTGGTGGCGTAGTGTTCTGCCAAGTCAGAAATCAGTTCTTCAAATCGATCTCTCTCTTGATCATTGATAAATCCTTTCGCCGTTGCCCCATGCTTGATGGCATTCTTTGAGGAAGCCTTTTTGCCTGGTATGGTGACGGGTCCTCGTTTCTTATTTTCCATGAGATGCTCCATAGATGATTTTCATTAGTTTACCTAATAAAGCCCCATTAAAGCGCACCCCCAATTTTTTCGACGTAACGCATCACCGTATCAGGCTTAGACCAGCGGCCCTTGGCCATCATCATGGGTAGGGTGGCGCCTGATAGAAGCAGATCTTGTGCCGCACCCACTCGCATCGAGTGCCCGCTGACGTGCTTCACAAACTCCTCGCCAAACTCCGCCTCCCTTGCGAGGCGCTTATAGATCTTGCATACCTGCCCTGAGGTGAGCTTCTCCGTGATTGTATTGCTACGATCGACGCCCCTAAAAAGATGCCCATCCTGAATCCCCGAGTACCTAATCCATGCCCTCAGGGCAACTGATGTCTCCTTGCTAACCCTAAGCCACCGTCCGTTAGCCTCCTGGTCGGTCTTGCTCTGCTCGATGAAGATAACCATCGACTCAATGTTGTTCCGTCGGTCTATGACCTGAACATCGACGTCGTCCACCATTAGACTCACCAGCTCACTGCGCCTGCACATGGTGTCGTAGGCGACTTGGAGGAGGGCGCGGTCTCTTAATCCCCTTAGTGATTCGTCTGTGACCTCCAGCATCTCCTCCAAGAGGTCCTTAGTGATCCCGTAGGCCTGCTGACAGAATCTACCAACCTTTCTGTGCATTCGTCGGATGGCGATCTTCACCTCCGAGTGCGTCGTCGGGTTCGCATAGTTATTCAGGGTGTGGATGCTCGCGATGGACGCCACCACCTGACGAATTGTGGCCGATTGATACTTGTCCTCCGTGAGCTTTTCCACGAAGGCCGCGATCGTCTCGGGCTCAGCTGGGAGGGCATTAGCACCCACTAACTCACAGTAGTCGATGAACTTGGTAAAGTTCGATCGGTAGGCCCGTATTGTTGAGGCTGCATAAGCCCCATCGATTCGTTCAAAGGTTTTAAGTAATTGATTAGTAGTATCCATAATCTGCCCCTAGGAATATAATTAACAATATAACACTATATTGATATTTAATATATCATAATTTAACTAAAATGATAATATCAGAGCAAATACGCGCAGCTAGGCAGCTTGTAAAAATCACCGCTGGTGAGTTAGCAGAGCTCTCAGGTGTTGGAGTGGCGACAATCCGTCGCTTTGAGCTAATGTCAGGCGTGCCGTCTGGGAATGCGCGATCTATAGAAGCTATTCAGAAGGCCCTTGAAGCTGCAGGCGTTGAATTCTTAGGTTCCCCAGAGGATGGACCAGGCGTTCGACTCAGACCTAAAAAATAACACTTTTTGCGAAACGAAATCGTGCAGAGGCCCGTGGATACTCAATTGTTGATTTTTAAAGGCACGCTAATGCCGCATCAAAATTTACCTATTGACGTTTAACGTTAAGCGTTATATATTTACTCATGGCCATCCAATCATTTCGCTGTGACGAAACGAGATCCCTCTTTGAGGGCCTCCCCGCAAAACGATTTAACAATATTAAGTCGGTCGCGGAGCGTAAGCTGCAGATGCTGGATGACGCGGTTGAGCTGAGGGATCTGAGATCGCCACCCGGAAATCGTTTGGAGCAGTTGGCTGGCAACCGCTCTAACCAGCACAGCATACGCATTAATGACCAATGGCGTGTCTGCTTTGTGTGGGGCCTGAACGGCCCCGAGAATGTTGAGATTGTGGACTACCACTAAGGAGTATCAAATGATTAAAAATAATATGAGACCCATCCACCCCGGAGAGATTCTTAGGGAGGAGTACCTTGCGCCGCTTGGCATGACTGCCAACGCACTCTCTATCGAGCTGCGCGTTCCCGCGCCACGGATCAATGAGGTTGTGCGCGAGCGTCGTGGTATTACCACCGACACCGCACTCAGGCTTGCACGCTTCTTCAATACCACCCCACAGTTCTGGCTGAACCTACAAACCAGCTTTGATCTCAAGCAGACCGAGAACGAAGTGGGTGAGAAGATCGCGCACGAGATCCACCCAATCCAAGTGGCCGCCTAAATTCTAGGCATAGGCATGCTAATACTGCCTGCCAAAGGCCATTAAAATGATTTGATATTTAATCATTATTTGATCTATAATAAAATCATGCAGCCAAGTTACAGACGACCTTTTGCTATATTTGTTAAGAAAGCAAATAGGCCCTTGCAGTTAGCAATTGAAGATGCTGTTCTTCACATTCAAGATTCTCCAACTTCTGGAGAGTTGAAGTCCGGTGATTTAAAGGACGTGTATGTATATAAATTTCGTTTTAACAGACAAGAGTACCTGATTGCTTATAAATTTGGTCAGTCAGACGATTTGATCACATTAATATGGATCGACTTTTATCAGGTTGGCAGTCACGAAAACTTTTATGAGGAATTGAAGCGGTACTTGAGGTCTTAGCCCTTAACCGTTTATTGGAGGGAAGAATAATGGGTCAGTTTATGCGAGCAGAAGAAATCTTTTCACAAGTACAGCATATGCCGGAGAGCGAGCGTTTAAAGTTCTTCTCCTTGATTGCAAAGAATGCTTTTCAGGTGGATGGCTTTTCGCATGATGATGTATTTGGTCACCTCAATTCTGAGCGATTTTCCGCGCAGGAAGCGGCTGAGTACCTAGAGGTTTCTATGCCAACATTTAGGCGATATGTCCAATCTGGGAAAATGATCCCAGCAGAGGTGATTGGAAGAAGCCAGCTCTTCTCTAGCAGTGACCTCCGAAAGTTAAAGCAATCACTTTTATAGCTTTGCCATCACTATTAAGTATAGACAGTGAAGTTTTCTGAGCTCATTAGTCAGTTTTCAGGCGTTGGAGTAGAAAATATCCAATATGAATTTTTACGAAACGAAATCCCGCAACACCCCATAAATGATAGATGGTTAACCTTAATAGGCACGCTAATACTGCATGGGGCCTCCATCAACTAACTGAACATTTGCCAGCGGGGTTGGTAATTTTGCGGGCGCGTAGGTATACTTTTACAACCTCATAACCAAGTCGGAGTCGTTACCCTTGAAATCTATTGCCAAAGTGATCGCCCTCGTTGCTTTTCTAT
>Ga0114964_10003659_pt1 | contig 10324 bp, 7 predicted proteins | sample C_131016_MF_Meta_FD_92638 | JGI IMG/M metagenome (GOLD analysis project Ga0114964, IMG submission 92638) | Freshwater microbial communities from Lake Croche, Canada to study carbon cycling - C_131016_MF_MetaG | ecosystem: Environmental > Aquatic > Freshwater > Lake | place: Lake Croche, Canada... | reverse complement strand
TAATGTATCTCCAATATGAGCATCATTAAAAAAAATTAATTTCATATATATTAAATTTTTTATATAAAGGTATATTTTTTATCTTTATATAAATGAAAATAGAACAATTATTAATAAATAAAATATTAAAAAATTTTAATGTTTATATATTGAATGTAATTTAAAATAATATAATAATTATTATAATGCAATTATTAATTATTTTAATAATAATTATAATTTAAATTATAATTTAATAGAAAATAATTCTACTATATTACCTACAATTCCATATAGTGATATTTCTAATTTTATTGAATTTAAAAAAAATAAAAAAATTATATTTTATTATAATTTTTATCCTAATTCTTCACAATCTTTTCCTAATATTAATCATGATATTATTATTAATCATTTAGCTATAATATTTCCAAATTATTATATATGTTCTACAGCTAATAATAATTGTAATTTATCTAATGTATTATCACTTGAAAAAGATTTTAATATTATTAAAACTATTGATTGTAATAATATATCTAAATGTCTTCATTGTGCTATATTATGTGATTTAGTATTTACATTTGATATAGGAGCTTGTTTTTATTTTTTAAGTAATGATTTTAATATTAATTTTAAAAATAAATGGTTTCATTGTAGTAATGTACCAGTTTATTTTTATAGAATTAAACAATATATAGATAATAATAATATTAATTATATTAATATAAATAATAATAATGATTTTATTAATATTATTAATCAAATTAAATTACAATCTATAGAATAATTTAAACAAGATTTAAAAGTTTTTCTATGTAATCTATGAATACCATATTTTTCTATTGCTTCTCTATGTTTTTTTGTAGCATAACCCATATTATTTTTTAAATCATATTTATGTAAATCTGGTTCATTTTCAAGAATTTTTAATATTTCATTATCATGAAAATCTTTTGCAATAATTGATGCAGCAGCTACATTTAAATAAATACTATCAGCTTTAGGAATACATTCATATTCTATTATATCATTATCTTCATTTATAGGAATAATAGGTATAAAATAATTTCCATCAACAATAATTTTATTAAATTTTGTTTTTTTCATAACTTCATATAATGCTATATGCATTGCTTTTATTGATGCTTGTAAAATATTAATTTTATCAATTTCATTAGGTGTTATAATTCCAATACCATAAGCTATAGCATTTTTTTTAATATATTCAGATAATTCTTTTCTTTTTTTAAATGAAAGTTTTTTACTATCTTTAATTTGAAGATAAATATTATCAGGAAATATTTCTGGTAATATTACTGCAGATGCTATAACATTTCCAAATAATGTTCCTCTTCCAACTTCATCAACTCCTACAGTAGTTATAGGAGTTAATTTATATGAATTCATTTATTTAATATTATAATTAATAATTTTATTATTTATCAATTTTTTATTTAATGATATAAAAAATGAGTTTAAGATTATCATAATTATTATTAATAGTTATATTTAGGATGGATGATGATTTATTATATAATTTTAATAAAATATTATTAGATAAACGAGATGAAATATTAGAAATTGCTAATAATAAAAAAAGAGAAATAAAAAAAATGAGTGATGTTAATAAAGTTAATAGAGATATATCAAATACTATTAACAGACTTAAAGTTGAAAATGAAAAGAAAATTAGAAATTCAGCAAGATATAAGAAAAAAGAAACTATATAATAATAATTGTATTATTAAAATGAAAAATAATAACTATGAAAATGATAATAAGTTAATTGAAAATGAAATTCTTAAAGAATTATTAAAAAAACCTTTAATTAAACAAAGAAGTCCAGAATGGTTTAAATTAAGAGAAGATAAATTAACAGCAAGTGATTTATATGATGCTATTAAAAATCCTCTTAGTTTAGCTAAAAGAAAAATTAAAGGTTCTTCATTTAATTCTAGTTCAATTCCTGCTCTTAAATGGGGAACAATGTTTGAAACAATGGCTATTCGTATTTATTCTAATTTAAAAAATAAAAAAATATATGAATTTGGTTTAATTATTAATGATGATATTAATAATTTTGGAGCATCTCCTGATGGTATTACTGAAGATGCAATTATGATAGAAATTAAATGTCCATATTCTAGAAAAATTAAAGATAATGATATTCCTGAAAAATATTATTATCAAATACAAGGACAATTAGCTGTATGTAAATTATCTAAATGTGATTATATAGAATGTGAATTTATTTGTTTTGAAAATGAAGAAGAATATTTAAATAATATTATTGATATTGATAATTATTTACATGGAATTATTGCAGAAAAAAAAGAAAATAATGAATATATTTATTCATATTCTACAGATAAACAAGATGGTGAAATAAATATTATTGAAATGAATAAATATAAATATAATAATTATAAATTAAATTATTGGAAATTAAAATTAATTAATATTCAAGATGTTTCTTTTGATAAAGAATATTGGAATAATTTTATTATTCCTAAAATAAATAATTTTCATAATATTTATATTAAAGAAAAAGAATTACAAAATCCTATTAAATTATTTATTAATGATAATGATTAATAAATATTTGTTGAAATTATATTTGATATATAATTTTCACTATCATAAATTGTTGGTAATGCTAATTTTATATCTGTTAATTTAACTCTAACATTTGTATTAGCTCTTATAATTCCTATTGTTTTTAATATTATTTTTTTTTCATTTAATATACCTTTTTGTATTAATAATGAAGATGTTATATCACTATTTATTATTTCAATATTAGTATTATCAGTATTAGCTAATTCATATATATCTATATTCATTGATTTATTAATTGGTATATCATATGCTGATTTAAAATTTATAATTATTGTATTTGGATTTGTTCCTGTAGATTTAATTATAGTATATATTCCTGTTATTAATTGTGATATATTATTTAATTTTATAATATCATCTATATTATATTTATATGTATTATATATTTGATTTAAATCTTGATTATTTTTATCATATATTTGTTTATTATCATTAAATTTAGCATTATTTGTTAAAAAATTCACATTTTTTAAATAAACATTACTATCATTTATATAAATACCTGCTTCTTCATTATTACCTCCTAAATATATATTATTTGAATTTAAATCAAATCTTGCTAATACTTTTTGTTTATTTTTATTATAAATATTTATATTATCTATATTATTATTTGGAACTGCACTTGGATATATATCAAATGTTCCATTATTTATATTCATATCTATACAATTACTATTATTGATATTATTATCACATATTCTCATAATATTAGTTGTATCTGTTTTGATTGTTATACCAGAAACTGCTGTTACATTTCTTAATAAATTCATTGATAAATTTGGAACAACATCAAATCTATAATTATATAAAGCATCATTTATATTTGAATTATTACTTCTAAATTCAAAAAATTGTTTTAAACTTCTATCTAAATTTGTTATATTATTATTATTATTTATATTACTATTTGTTAATGATGATACATTTGATGATATTGATGTAATATTATTATTAGTATTAATAACATCATTTGAAATATTATTAATTTTAGTAGTTAATTTTAAATCTACATCATCAATATTATTTGTATTAGTTTTAATACTTGTATTAAGACTTGTAGTTGTAGTATTTATATAATCTTTTGTTTTATTAAAATTATCATTAACATTGTTTTTATAATTAATATAATTATTATAAAAATGAGCAATTAATATATATGCCAAAAATAAAACTATAATTATTACAATTATTATAAGATTAATATAAATATCATTCATAATTATTATCTATCAATTAATTATATATTTATTATTTTAATATCTGGATCTATAAAATGTTCTTTTACTAATTGTCCACCATCCATTAATTTTATAATATTATTTTCTTTTCCATTATTTCCTCCTTGATTATTTTTTTTTTTATCATCTTCTTCTTTATCATCTTTTTCTTCATCATCTTCTTTTTCATCATCTTCTTCTTCATCATCTTCTTCTTCATCATCTTCTTTTTCATCATCTTCTTCTTCATCATCTTCTTTTTCATCATCTTCTTCTTCATCTCCTTCTTCTTCACTACTTTCTACTTTTCCTCCAGTAGTTTTTTCTTCTTCATCTTCTTTTTCACTATTATCTTCTCCTTCACCTCCTTTTTTCTTTTGTTTTTTATTTTGAATATCTTTTTCTATTTCTTCAGGTGTTTTTTGTAAAATTAATAAAAGTTCATCTTTTGTTGCTGATGCTTTTATTGGATAATTTGGATATTTATCTTTTATTTCTTTTTTAAGTTCATCTTTAGTTTTAATTATTTTTTCTTTTTTAGGTTTTTCTTCTTTTTTAGGTTTTTCTTCTTTTTTAGGTTTTTCTTCTTTTTTAGGTTTTTCTTCTTTTTTAGGTTTTTCTTCTTTTTCAGGTTTTTCTTCTTTTTTAGGTTTTTCTTCTTTTTCAGGTTTTTCTTCTTTATTTTGTATTAATTTTATTAAATCATCTTTAGTTTTTGTAGTTAATCCTTTCATATTTGGATATAATAATTTAACTTTTTCAATTAAATCTTTTTTAGTAAGTTTATTATAATCTTGTTTTTTATCTTCTTTAATTATTGGTTCTTTTTTAATTTTCTTTATAGATTTAATTTCTTTATATTCTATATTTTCTATATCATCATAATTAATATCTATATCATCACCTAAATCTTCTTCAGTAGGAATATCAACATAATCACAATTAAATCTCATTTGAACACCCATAGCTTCAAATTCTTGTTTTAATAATTTCATAGTATATGGAGTTTCAATTATATTAATTTCATTATTACCACAATTAGTACAAAAACTATTTTTAATTTTATCTGAATAAATTGGAATTATACCACAAGTTTTACAAACACACCATCTATATTTATCAGATCGTTCCATCATACTTTCTTTTATAAATCTTGAAATACCATGACTAATTAAACTATCTCTTTCCATTTCACCAATTCTTAATCCACCTCCATTTCTTCTACCACCAGTAGGTTGTCTAGTTAATTGAACTTTAGCACCAAAACCTCTAGCATTAATTTTTTCAGCAACCATATGTTTTAAACGGAAATAATAAGTTGGTCCAATAAAAATTTCAGTATTAATTTGTCTACCAGTTTGTCCATTATATAAAATTTCATTACCATATTTATTAAAATTATTTTTTTCTAAATTATCATAAATAGCATTATAATCTAAATTAATATAAATTGATCCATCACCTAAAAATCCTTCTAAACAACATAATTTAGCATATACACATTCAACAAGATGTCCAATTGTCATACGAGAAGGAATAGCATGAGGATTAACAATTAAATCAGGTCTAATACCATCTTTAGTAAAAGGCATTTGTTCATCAGGTAAAATCATACCAATAACACCTTTTTGTCCATGTCTAGAAGAATGTTTATCTCCAAATTCTGGTTTTTTAATTTTTAAAAATCTTACTTTACAAACTTTTGTATCATCATCTAAAGTTTTAGTTCCTAAATATACTTTATCAATATGACCATAATAACTTTCATCAGTTGTTATAGAAACATCAGTATATGTAGTTTCTTTAATTTGTTCTATAAATAAACCTTTTTTAACTTCTTTATAAACATCTTTAACTAATACCATACCAATAACAATAGCAATTTGACCTCTTGGTATATAAGAACCTTCTTTAATAATACCTTCATCATCAATAAGAGAATAATTAGCATGTTTAATACCATTAATTTTAATACCTTCATTTCTCATTTTAATAGGATTAGCAAATATAATTCTTTCATATTGAGAAACTTTTTTAGAAGTAGCAGTAATAGATTTATAATAAGATAAATGAAATAATCCTCTTTCAATAGATTTTTTATTAATAATAAGACTATCTTCTTGATTAAAACCTGTATATGTCATAATAGCAACTATTAAATTAGCACCATTTGCCATAGTATCACTACCAGTATATTGTGCATGTCTTGTATTAATAATAGCTTTTTGAGGATAATGTTGAATAAAACCAAAAGTATCAAATCTTTTATTAAAATTAGTAGCATATATACCAATAGCTTGTTTAGTTTGTGCTGCATGAAAAACATTTCTAGCAGATTGATTATGATTAGACATAGGAATATTTGCAGTAACAACACTTAACATAGTAGAAGGATGAATTTCAAGATGAGTATGAAAATTATTAATATTTTCTTTATACATAGCAATAAAACAATTATCACTTTCTTGAGGATCAATATATTCAATAACAGCACCTTCATTTTCAAGTTCTTTTAAAATTTCATCATCATTCATTTTACTAAAATCTTTATTTTCAATTTTAAGTATTTTAGGATTAATATATTCATTTTTATAATAAATTTCTTCACTTCTTTCTTTTTTTGAATAATTATTATATTTTCCAATTATCATATCAAACCAATTATCATAATTATTTTTAAATATTTTACTTTCACTATTTTTAATAATAATTAAAGGTCTTACTGCTCTTCCAGCTTCAACAAAAATTTTTATATCATTATTCATATTATTCCAAGAAATAGATGTTAAAATATTAATTAAAGCATTTCTTTTATAAGCTCTTAATGTTCTAACAATTTTTATAGGATCATTAGTAATACCAAACCAAGTATTATTAACAAAAATTTTAGTAATATTTCTATCTATTTTTAAATTATAATTTTCAATTGGTATAACTCCAATATCAATTAAACAATTTCTTATATATTCTGGATTTGTTCCTGCAGTTACTTTAGTTAAAAAAGCTAAATTTTTTAAATATCCAACTGCTGCACCATCAGGTGTTTCAAAAGGACACATTATACCCCATTGATGACAATGTAATTTATGTGGTGCAGTTACTTTAATAGTTCTATCAATAGGCATATTAACACGTCTTAAATGAGAAAGAAAACCGATATAACTAATACGAGATAAATCTTGAACTCTACCAAGTTCAGGATCATCATCAGTTTCTAAACCCCATCTACCTTTTAAAGATTTAGCAAAAGTATTAGCAATTAAAACAACAGGTATTAATTTATAAATATTATCTTTATTAATAAAATTACTAAAATTTTGTGTATTTTTCCAAGCACCAAAATAATAAAAATTATCCATAGTATCTCTAATAGTTTTTCTTAATTTCATATAAGCTTCTTGAAAAAGTTCTGCTAATAAAAATCCACTAATATTTATTCTTTTATTAAAATAATTATCTCTATCACTTTCTTTTTTAATTTTTAATGCAACATCTATAAATTCTTTTGTTAAATAACCTAGATATTTTCCTTTATTTTCAAAAATATTTATATTAGGAAATATATCTGCTGCAAAAATATATTTTACATGATCTATTGTTTTATATTTTGTTCTAAATTTAAGATAATTTAAAGCTTCTTCTTGTGTATAAATATAATATTTTTCTCCATCTTTTTCATAAAAATTATTATAAATTGATGGTCTTATAAAATTACTAAAATATTTTTCTTCTATTTCTGTATTATTTATACCAAATATTGTTTCATATATATCTTTATCACTTTCTATTCCTAATGCTCTAAATAAAATAAATATTGGTATTTTTCCTTCTATTGATGGTAAACTTACATAAATAGCTCCTTTATTATCTATAAATTTTTCAGTTATATCATCACTATTTTTAACTAAATAAAATTCTATTGTTCTTGGTGCTAAAACTGTTTCTCCAATTTCTCCTGCACATTTAATTTTTCCTTTATAACTAAAATTATCATCATCTTTTAATTTTCCTGTTATTAAACAATTATTTGTTTCCGATTCTTGAGCTACTATTACTTTCTCTTTTCCATCTATTATAAAATAACCTCCTCCATCATATATACATTCTCCTAATTTTTGAAGAACTTTATTACCATTTCCATTTAATACACAAATATCTGAATGAAGCATTATTGGTATACTTCCAATTGCTACATTTTTTATTGTATTTGTAAATATTTCATTATCTTCATTTATTATTTCTATTAATACATTTGCATATATATGTGTTTCATATGTAATACTTTTAAGTCTTGCATCATTTGGAGTTATAAGTTTTTGAATACCATTTTCATATGTTATTGGATGATCTATAAAAAGTTCATCTGTATTTTTTCCTCCTATATATACATTTGCTTTCATTATAACATTTTGTTTTTTTTCATCTAATTTAATCATCGTAATAGGATTATAAGATTTTATAGTTTGAGGAATATATGTTTTAATTAATTGACGATAACTATCCAAATGATGATTAGTAAATGGATATTTATGGTCTTTAAAATATAAATCTAATATACGCCAATCGTTCATTATTTAATATAAGATAAAAAAATAAAAAACAAAATTTAATTTTATACCTTTAATATATTTATAAAAAAATAAAAAAATTGAATTAAATAATATTAATTATATTAATAGCAATATAATTTATTTTTTTCAAAAATGGAATTAAATAAATTATCAAAAACTGAACTTTTAATTAAATGTGAAGAACTTAAAATTATGAAATGTAAATCTAAAAATAAATGCGAATTAATTGATATTATAAATAATAAATTAATAAATAATAATGAAATAAATCATTTAAAACCATTAATTAAATGGAGTGGTGGTAAAAGTGATGAAATTAAAATATTTTTCAAATATTTTCCAAAAGATTTTAATATATATATTGAACCTTTTATTGGTGGTGGTTCAGTATATTTTTATTTAAATCCTATAAATGCAATTATTAGTGATATTCATACTGAATTAATTGATTTTTATAAAAGTATAAAAAAAGGAAAAGGTCAAGAAATTTATGATTTTATGAAAGAAACTCCAAATGATGAAAACACATATTATAAAATTAGAGATAATATGGAAATTAATAGTGAATTAGATAGTGCTAAAAGATTTTATTATGAAAGAAAAACTTGTTTTAGAGGTATGTTAAGATATAATAAAAATGGAAAATTTAATATACCATTTGGTAAATATAAAACTATTAATTATAATGAATTAATAAATAAAGATTATGAAATTTTATTAAATAGAACAGAAATATTAAATAAAAGTTTTGAATATATATTTGAAAATTATAATAATGAAAATAATTTTATGTTTTTAGATCCCCCTTATGATAGTGAATTTACTGATTATGGTTATTGTCAATTTGGTAAAGAAGAACAAAAAAAATTAGCATTATTTTTTAAAAATACAAAAATTAAATGTTTAATGATTATTGGAAAAACTAAATTTATAGAAGAATTATATGAAGGATATATAATTTCTGAATATGATAAAAAATATAAATTTAAATTATATAATAATCGTATTGGTAATGAAATTAATACAAAACATTTAATTATTAAAAATTATTAATTAAATCTTAATTTTATTTTATTTCCTATTTCTCTAAAATATAAATAATAATCATTTTCATCCCAATATATATTAATTATATTTAAAAAATCTTCCATATGATCTATTTTTATACCACCATTTTCAAATGTTTTTATATTTGAAAGTCCTGCTTTTAATATATTTCTATTATATACACTCCAATTTAAAATTCCACAATTAATAGTATAATTTAAATATTTAGATTTTAAAGATTTTTCAATTTCATTACATTTTGATATAGTTGCTGGTATTTTTTCTGTATCAAGTTCAATATTTCCTTTTAATTCACGATAATATATAATTTTATTAATTTCATCTTTAAATATTAAATCTACATCTCTTTTTTTATCATTTATTAATTGAACACCACAAATTAATAATTCAAAATTTTTATTTGTTTTTATTAATTCTTTTGACATAAATTCACCAAGTCGACCTATTTTTATATTAATAGATTGTTCACTAGCTTTTTTATCATATAATAAATATGATATAGAACCAGGTTTAGTATATGTTAAATCATATTCTAATACTTTATCAACCCAGTTTATACATTTTTCTTTTATATTTAATATACAAAGATCATTCATTATTTATATTTATGTTATAATAAATATTTAATGATAAAAAATAATTCAATTTTTAATTATTATAATATACAAAAAACAAAAACAATATTTATTTCTTTTTATATTTTTCATCATCATTTAAGATGGTAGGAACGGGTATAAACCATTAAATATTAACATCATCAATTAAGATGGTAGGAGAAAGTCGTATCAAAAAGGTCAAACATATTTGTGTTGTTAAATTAGGGTAAGATAAAATATATATTTAATAAAAATGTCATTTTTTTAT
>Ga0114964_10003657_pt1 | contig 10329 bp, 4 predicted proteins | sample C_131016_MF_Meta_FD_92638 | JGI IMG/M metagenome (GOLD analysis project Ga0114964, IMG submission 92638) | Freshwater microbial communities from Lake Croche, Canada to study carbon cycling - C_131016_MF_MetaG | ecosystem: Environmental > Aquatic > Freshwater > Lake | place: Lake Croche, Canada... | reverse complement strand
TCGGGAAACATGTAAATGAACTGCCCCCCTGCACCGCGTCCCTCGACGGTGTGGTAGGTCTTCTCCCCCACGTTGATGTCCTCAACCCACCAAAAGAACCCGTAGTAGCAGGGGCCGTAGCTGTGGACATTGGGGCTGGTGGCCTTGGCGATGTAGGCTTCGGGGATGAGCTGCTGATCCTGCCACTTGCCCTTGTTCATGATAATCATGCCGATCTTAAGCATGTCACGCGACGTAAGGCTGCTCCCAGCGGCCGACTTCGGAAGGTCGCTGACAGATGTTTCCCACTGGTAGTTGGTGATGCCAAGGGGCTTAAAGAGCTGGTTCTGAATGAAATCCTTGGCCCCCTCCGGTGTGATCGCGTTGAGCACCTGCATCGCGATGTCGGGGTCGGATTCCTGATACTTGAATTCTCGGGGAGCGGGCGGAATCGGTTGGCTGTTCTGCAGGTATGCTTGGATCTCACCCTGCCCCTTGAGTTGGGCAGGGTTTTTGCGCAGTTCCTCAGCCTTGTCTTTATCGAGCCGGATTCCCGAGCCCATCTCCATCGCCTGAGCAAGGGTGATGGCCTCCGAACCCGGCACAAGTTTGCTGGTGTCGAGTTGTTTGAGGAAGCTGATCACGGGCTTGTCGAGATCCTCCATCTTGAGATACCCCAACTGCATCGCGCGTCCGAGGGCAAGAGCCGTGTACGACTTGGTGATCGACATCTGATAGTGCGGAAAATTCGCACGACCACGGCGGTAATACGACTCGTAGATCAGCTTTCCCTTATAAGAGATGAGTAGGCTGTCGATGTTACCCGATGAGGTTTCCTTGGGGGTGCCGGCATTCTCGACCGTGGGGGGTGCGGCCAGTTCGTCCGCGAACTTAATGATCACGTTGGTATCGCCGCCATCAATGCCAAGCTTACCGGTGGGAATGGCATCTTTCTTATCCTCGGGAGCCGGGCTGATATACGGCAGGAATAGATCGGGAAGTTTCGCCTCAAGCGCATAGGAAGCATCCTTGGCATTGAGCGTCGCAACCTCGGGAGCTGTTCCATTGCTAACCTCCGCAATGACGGGAGAAAGCGAAATGAAGAGGAGTGCGACTGGGGAAAGAAGTGAGTAAGGGCGGGATTTCATCGGAGGCGGGGCAATACTACTTACCCGATGGGAACGAGCTCTTGAAATGAGAAAATAGTTTAGGCTGCCAAAATGCCTTGCCTTTGACTGAATGCCTCAGCCTATTCTCTGGACCTTTTCAACGCCATTTCACACGTTTTCACGCACTGCATCATGACACTCCAACCGCTCCGCTTTCCTGAAAATTTCGCCTGGGGTGTCGCCACCGCCGCCCCGCAGATCGAGGGAGCGGCTTTCACGGACGGAAAGGGCGAATCCACTTGGGATCATTTCTCACGGCAGCCGGGCAGTGTTCACAACGGCGACACCCTTGATGTGGCGTGCGACCATTACCACCGCTTCGAGGAGGACTTCGCCCTCATGGCCTCCCTCGGAGTCAAAAACTACCGCCTCTCCATCGCATGGCCCCGCATTCTTCCGGGGTCGGACGGCTTGGTGAATCAGCCTGGGCTCGATTTCTACCACAGACTCTTCGATTCCATGGAGCGCAACGGAATCACCCCGTGGGTGACTATGTATCACTGGGACACACCCCAGTGGCTTGAGGAGATGGGAGGCTGGCGTAACCGTCGCACGGCGGAGGAGTTTGGCCGCTATGCCGAGGTGATTGTGAAGGCGTTTGGCGGCAGGGTAAAAAACTGGATCACCATCAACGAGATCCGCTGCTTCACGATGTTTGCCTATGGTACGGTCCTCGAGAAGTCACCTGCCATCAGGGAGACCCAACAGGTGCTCAACCAGACCATCCACCATGCCCTGATAGCACACGGTCTCGGCGTCCGTGCTGTCCGCGCACACGGAGGCGAGGGTGCCCGGGTGGGGCTGACCGATAATGCGGAGTATTATGTGCCCGTCGAGGAGACGGAGGAGCACATAGCCGCCACGCGCAAGGCCTTTGCTTTTGAAAATGACCGCATCCTCGGAGCCGTCTATCATGGCTATTATACGGAGACCTTCCTAAATGCCTGCGGAGCGGATCGCCCAGTGGTTCTGGATGGTGACTTCGACCTGATCGGACTGCCGACCGACTTTCTCGGGCTGAATATCTACTCCGGCACCCTCGTCCGTGCGAAGCCCGGCGGTGGCTATGAGACGCTCCCCTTCCCTGCGGGCTATCCGGCAACCACGCTTACCGGTTGGCTCAAGACCCTTCCCCAGGCCATATACTGGGGGACGCGGCTCGCGCACGAGATCTATGGAGCCAAGGTGGTCTATATCACTGAGAATGGCTACGGAACCATCGAGGAACCCGATGCCAAGGGAGAGATCCTCGACCTCCATCGTCGCGATTACCTGCGCCAGTATCTGCTGGAACTCCGCCGAGCCATCACGGATGGCGTGCCGGTGCAGGGATACTTCTGCTGGTCCTTCATGGACAACTTCGAGTGGCAGGATGGCTACAGCATCCGCTTCGGCATCGTCCACACTGACTACAAGACACTGAAGCGTACACCGAAGCTGAGCGCACATTGGTACTCTACCGTGATGCGAGAAAACCGCGTGGTTTAAGAATGCCTCGAGGTTCGTTGAAGTGACCTAAATTCCATTGACGGGTTTCCGTCACGCCTCAATCTTGTGCACTCATCTCAGGTGTAATCCTGAGAGCCACCACACTCCTCCATCAAAATGCCCTTGGGAATGCCCAGACAACCGTCGCTCGCAGCCATTCTGGCGGGTTGTCTCTCGGCTGCAGCATTCACGGCGACATGCCATGCCGCCCCCGAACGGGTGACTGCGACAGCCAAGAAACCGAAAAATGTGCTTTTCATCATCGTGGACGACCTGCGACCGAAGCTGGGATGCTATGGTGATCCCCTGGCCATCTCACCAAACATTGACGCACTGGCCAGGGATAGCACGCTCTTCACTAGGGCCTACGATCAATACCCGGTCTGCGGCCCTTCCCGAGCCAGCTTCCTCTCGGGAATGCGTCCCGACAGCACCGGGATTTACGGCAATGAAATCTCTCCCACCAAGGCTCTTGCCAACTCCATGGTGCTGAACCGCTACTTCACCAAACTCGGCTTTGAGGTGGCCGGTTTCGGCAAGGTTTATCATGACGGCGACGGCCCCAAGGAAGCTGCATGGACACGGCCCTTTGTCCAATCCAAGTGGCTCGATTATATCCGTCCCGAAAACAAGGCTGTCGGGGATCTCTGGTTCACTCCGAAGCATAAGAAAGATCAAAAAATACCCTCAAGTTGGGAGGCGGAGGATGTTCCCGACGATGCCTACTGCGACGGGATGGTGGCAGGGGAAGCAGTGAAAACCCTCAAGGATTTTGCCGGTCAGAATAAACCTTTCATGATGGTCGTCGGATTCCGACATCCTCACCTTCCATGGAATGCTCCGAAAAAATACTGGGATCTCTACGACAGAAACACTCTACCGACTGCCACGAACAGGGAATTTCCCAAGGGGGCCCCGGAGGTCGCGCTGAACCATTTCGGGGAGCTCTGGTCCTATGCAAACACGCCGCAGGACATTCCATTAACCGAGGCGTTGCAAAAACAAGCCGTACACGGTTACTACGCCTGTTTGAGCTATGCCGATGCTCAAGTTGGGAAGGTTATCGCGGAATTAAAGGCATTGAATCTCTATGACGACACGGTGATCGTACTCATCAGCGATAATGGCTACCAGATGGGCGATAACGGAACGTGGTGCAAGGAGGTGAACTGGGAGGCAACCAACAGGATCGTTCTGATGCTACGCGCCCCCGGCAACGGCAAACCGGGACAGGTCGTGAACAACCTGGTCGAATTGGTCGATGTCTATCCGACCCTTTGCGACGCCTCGGGTGTGCCGATCCCCGGGCACTGCGAAGGAACAAGCCTCCTGCCGCTGGTGGATGATCCTAAGGCCCCATGGAGTGATATTGTGTTCAACCAGTTCAAGCGAGAAAAGGTCATGGGCCGCTCGGTCAGGACTGACCGGTACCGTTTTACTCTTTGGGAAGGGAATGATGAAAAAATTGTGGAAAGGGAGCTCTATGACCAAGAGAAGGATCCCCAAGGGAATGTGAACCTGGCCGATCATCCCGATCAAGCGGCACGCGTCGCGGAACTCACAACACTTCTCCGCGAGAAATGGCCGAAGAGCCATCTCTCCCCCGAGACTGAAAAAATGTTGGTAATAGCAAGCGAGGCAAAGAATATCCCGCCAAAAGAGTGATGAAGAACTTTCTGCCAACTAGAAAATAAAATAATGAGTGAAGAGCGCCATCATCAAACCGCACCGGGCGACCGTATTTCCTGGTCGCAACTCATCGCCTATGGATTCGGCGGGGTTATTCCCATAGCCCTCTTCAACATCGCCGGGCAGTTGATGGGATTGATCGGGAATATCGGCCTCGGTCTGAGCGCCTTCTTGCTCGGAGTCGCATTGATCATACCGCGCCTCTGGGACGCATTGTTTGACCCGCTCATGGGGCACTTCTCGGATAATGTCCGCACCCGTTGGGGCAGACGCAGGCCCTTCCTGCTGATCGGCGGGATTGCTGTGGCGCTCAGCTTCGTCATGATGTGGTGGGTGCCGAAAGGCGATGCGGTGCATGCCTGGTTCGGAAGCGCCGAAGCCTACAGTTGGTTCCAGATCGGCTACATTCTCTTCAGTCTGATTGTATTTTTCACGGCGTGCACGGTATTCGAGATTCCCCACGGCGCTCTGGGCATGGAAATGTCGCCCGACTATCACGAGCGCACCCGCCTCTTCAGCGCGAAGAGTTTTCTTGGAAACCTGTTCGCCATGGGGACGCCCTGGCTCTTTGCCCTGGCTAATATGGAGATCTTCAAGGGAGTTGGCGGCAATGAGTCCGACGGTATGCGCTGGGTCTCCATGCTGGTTGCCGCGCTTCTGATTCCGATGTCTTTCTGGTGGTTTTTTGCGTGCCGCGAACCGGGATTCCAGACGGCCAAGACCCAGAAGAGAACCCGCTTCTGGAGTGACATGCGGGATGCCAGCCGCAACAAGACCTTCCTGCGCCTTGTGGCCATCATTTTCACCCTTGCCACAGGGTTCAACTTTGTCGGCCTTCAAGCCTACTACATCATCATCTTCTACCTCTACGGTGGGAACAAAGCTGCCGCAGGCCCTCTCTTGGGGATCACTGGAACCGTCTGGGCTGTCACGGGACTCGTTGCTGTGCTTTTCCTGAACGGCTTGAGCCGTCGGTTTGGAAAAACCAAAACACTCGGCATCGCCATCGGCCTGATGTTCTTTGCGCAGGCCTCCAAGATTTTTTGCTATAATCCCAATTACCCCTATCTGGTGCTCATCCCCACGATTCTGCTCTCGGCGGGTATGCTAATGTTCTTCACCCTCGGTTCCTCCATGCTGGGAGACATCTGCGATGAGGAGGAACTGCGCACCAACATCCGCTCCGAGGGAATCTACTGCTCGGTGTATTGGTGGTTCATCAAGATGGGTATCGCCTTCGCCAGCTTCGTCACCGGGGCGCTGATCCTCTTCACCCAGTTTGACCAGAAACAAACCACCGGGGTCGATGATCTCGCCGGACGGATGAATATTGCGATCCATGCGGTGGAAAAACAGTACGTTGCCGGAATTGATCCCATCGGGGAAGCCTCACGCGCGGCAGCTTCACTGGCAGAGCATTTTTCAGGTCAAGTGGTGAAAGGAACCCCCTCCGCAGAACATTACCGTCGCCTGCAGGAGGAGACCGGGGAGGTGCGCGTCCGCCTGCAGAAACTCCGGGAAGATGACCCCTCGGGACGGAATCCCTCAACCATCGCCACGCTCAAGGAGTTACAAGGGAAACTGCCGAGCCTCTCTGCGCAGCCACCAATGACATTGCTAAGGCTGCGCGCCACAGAAATCGGATTGCCAATGCTGCTCTGTTTGCTGACCTTCTGGTTGTTGAAATTCTACCCTCTCACCGAGGAGAGGGCTTATGAAATCAAGGCTCTCTTGAATGCAAGAAAGCAATCCCACGATCCTAATACCGGCCCATGAGCATGCCCACCACCAACTCCACTCCTTCCTCTCCCTCAACGGAATGTCCTCTTAAGTCCCGTACCCTGGCTGATCACGGTACCCTACCGCTGATGACAGTCGGGGATCCCGCCGGGTTGCACTTCCGCTTTTACCCAAACGGACGACTCCATTCCGTCCGATCCGGATCCGACCTGCTGGTCAACCTGATGTTTGGCTGCCCCCTTGCAGGAGGACTTCACCGACTCTTCGTCGAGGTGAGGAAGGCATCCGGATCTGTTGTGATTCCCGTGATCGGAGCCGGTTCCAGTGCGCGGTTTTCGGTTGGGGAAAACCAAGCTTCCTGGAAGCTGGAAGAAGGCGACTTCGTGGTCACGGCGACCCTGACATTGGATTCGCACCTCCAGACCTGGTCGCTTGATGTCCTGCTCGAGAATTGCGGTGAGGATTCGGTGAGCTGGCGGGCTTTTCATGGCTTGGATGTCGGTCTGACCAGTCCCTCGGCGGCACGGATCAACGAGGCCTATACCAGCCAGTACATCGACCATCGGGCTCTCGATCACGCCGTTTATGGTAAGGTCATCGCAAGCCGTCAAAATCTGGCTGTGAACGGGAAGCATCCGTTTCTGCTTCAGGCCTGCCTCGAGGGATGCACTGAGTTTTCCACTGATGCGAAAGATGTCTTTGGTGGAGCCATTGCACGCTCGGAAATGCTGCCTCCTTTCCTAAAGAAAGGTGGCTCGCCACTCTCGGGAGTCCGGCAGGGGGAAGCCTCCTATGTCGCCCTTCGGTCACTTCCCCTTGCGGTTCCTGCAGGCGGATCGGTGCATTGCCGTTTCACGGGGATTTTCTCGGAGAACCATCCAGAAGCCTCCTCCCAGGATTCCTTGAAGTTACTGGAAAGACTCACGGGAAATGTCACGCCCGCGTCCCTCACATCAACTGGTAGCGCCTCCCTCTCGATCTTTGATCTGCCGCATGTCCTCCATGGCGAGGCGATGGACGAAACGGAACTACAGCGTCTCTTTCCGGTGAAGTGGGATGTGGTCGAACGCTCTCCCAGAGGGGATCTCTGGTCCTTCTTCACGGGCGACGAGGGTCGCCATGTGGTCACCCGCGCGAAGGAGGCCGCCATGGCAAGGCCACATGCCACGATTCTCCGCTCCGGCAAGGGGATCTACCCCCGTCCCGACCAGATGACGACCACGTGCTTCGCGGCAGGCATTTTTAACTCCCTACTCAGCAGCGGACACCCCTCCTTCCACCGCCTCTTCAGTTTCCCGCGTGAGTCACTCGGACTGCTGGCATCGTCGGGACAGAGGATCTGGATCAAGGATCAGGAGATCTGGCATCTCCTAGGCGTACCCTCGTTCTTCGAGATGGGGCTCTCGGATGTCCGCTGGTGCTACCGCCTCCCAAGTCGTACCGTGGAGGTGAGGGTCGCGGTGGATCCAAGCAGAAGTCATTGCCGTCTGGATGTGAAGGTTGTTTCCGGATCACCTGCACAATTCCTAGTCACGCACGGCCTGATCGGCGGAATCAACGAATATGATGAACATGCCGAACTCGAGATCGACGGTTTGGCAGCAGTGGCCCGCGTCCTCCCTGCTCCGGAAAGCCCCTTCCGAAAACTCGACCCTCAAGCAGCATTCCGAATTGCGGTTGAAGACCCCGCCGGCGTGGCTGAAATAGGGGGCGCGGAAGTTCTCGAGGGAGGAGCTCCCGACCATGCGATGCTGGTCATTCGCATGAAAGAGGTTGGCAGCTTCAGCATAGGAATGACAGCCGAATCCGGCCTCTCGTCAGAAGAGGAGAGTGTTGACGGAAATTGGCATGGCATGGCCTCAGGGATTGCGCTGCATGGATCCTCGGAGGCAGCCACGCGGATCAACCGATGCCTGCCCTGGTTCGTTCACAATGCCATGATTCACTTCTCGGTTCCTCACGGGCTCGAACAATACAACGGAGGTGCTTGGGGCACCCGTGATGTCACTCAGGGATCAGTGGAACTGTTGCTCACACTCGGACACCACGACACCTGCCGGCAGGTGTTGCTCGACATTTTTGCCCACCAGTACGAAGACGGTCACCAATGGCCGCAGTGGTTCATGCTCCGCCCCTTTGGCCACGTCCAGCAGTCGCACAGCCATGGCGACATCCCTCTCTGGCCCCTCAAGGCACTCTGCGACTATCTCGAAGCCAGCTCCGACTTCGGAATCCTCGACGAAGCTGTGCCTTGGACACGGTATGCGGATGGAGCCCAATCCGATGCAAATTCGCCGCTCATCGCTCATCTTGAGGATACGCTTGCCTGGCTGCGTGCCAATTGCAGTCCCGGCACGGCCCTGCTGCGCTACAAAGATGGTGATTGGGACGATTCGCTCCAGCCCGCCAAACCGGAATTCCGCGACCGATTGGTCAGCGCCTGGACCGTGGCGCTCTGTTACCAAGTTCTGAGGAGGCTGGAAGAACTCTGCCGTCGTAGTGGGCGGAAGCTGGCCGGACTGGAAGGCTTTGCCGACGAGGTGTATCGGGACTTCCACCGCTTCCTGATCATCGACGGGACTGTTTGCGGCTTCTTCCTGTTTGATTCCGATTCCTCACTCACAGGCCAACCCCTGATCCACCCCGCAGACAGACTGACGGGAATTTCCTACCGTTTGATCCCGATGACCCGTGCCATGCTGGCCGGACTCCTCACCCCGGAGCAGGCGGAACGGCATTGCCAACTCATCTCCGATCACCTGATGGGGGCTGATGGAGCACGCCTGATGAATCGACCTCCCGTCTATAAGGGGGGTGTTTCGGAGATTTTCCAGCGTGCGGAATCCAGCTCCTGTTTCTCGCGTGAGATCGGCATCATGTACACGCACGCCCACCTGCGATACATCGAGGCCATGGCAGTTCTGGGAAGGGCTGATGCCATGCTGGAGGCCTTCAACAAGGCGAACCCAGCGGGCCTTTCCACCTCGGTTCCCCACGCGCTTCCCCGGCAGGCAAATGCCTACTTCTCGAGCTCCGACGCGGCGGTCGCCACCCGTTACGAGGCATCCGCCCGCTATGACGAGATCAAGTCGGGAAAGATCGCTGTCGAGGGGGGATGGAGAATCTACTCCAGCGGACCCGGCATCTACCTGCATCTGGTACTCACCCGCATGGTTGGTCTCCGTCGTTATTACGGCGCGGTCGTTCTTGATCCGGTTCTTCCCCTTTCAATGGATGGACTCGAAGTCCGGATGCCTTGGGGAGAGCACTCTCTCAACATCCGCTTCACCGTGACATCCCGAGAATACACGCCGCAGTCCGCAATGCTCAACGGGACACCACTGGAGCCGCTTTCCCTCTCCGAGAACCCCTACCGCACGGGCGGCTGGCTCCTGGACGAGGCTCTCTTTGATTCGCTGCTACAGGAAGGTGAGAACGTACTGGAAGTGACACTCTGATCACCCCCCGACGTTCACCCAGAGCAGCCATGGGTTTTTCTCCCAGAAAACTCATCGCGCGTGGAGAGGGAGGAGATGAATCTGCGACACGCCCTATCCCAAAATGATCAAGGCCATCCAGGAGACGGATGAAGGGATGTAGCGTTGGGAGAAGTGTGTGGAGGGATATTTTTCTCAACCGCTCCCCCCCACCCCATCTCAGGCTCTGGAGAGAAATTCGGCGTAAGTATTCTTAATGCCGCTTTCCAGCGTGTATTTTGGCCGCCATCCAGTGGCAAGTAGCTTGGAGCTGTCCATGAGCTTGCGCGGTGTGCCGTCGGGCTTTGAGGAATCCCAAGCGAGATCCCCCTCGAACCCGGTGACGCGGGCGATGAGTTCCGCAAGCTCGCGAATAGTCACATCGCTGCCGTAGCCGGCGTTGATCCAGTCGGGAGGATTCTCCATCGCAAGGATGGCGAGAAGGCCCTCCGCAAGATCATCGGCATGGAGAAATTCCCGACGGGCAATCCCCGTGCCCCAGAGGGTGACGGTGGAGGCTCCGCTCTGCACCGCCTCGTGAAAACGCCGGATCAGTGCTGGAAGAACGTGGGAGTTTTCCGGATGATAGTTGTCACCGGGACCGTAGAGGTTGGTCGGCATGGCCGAATGGAAGAGAGCGCCATACTGCTTGCGGTAGTATTGGCAGAGCTTCAACCCCGTAATCTTGGCGATGGCATAGGCTTCGTTTGTGGGCTCCAGCTGCGAGGTAAGGAGGCACTCCTCGGTCAGCGGCTGCGGAGCCTGACGGGGATAGATGCAGGAGCTCC
>Ga0114964_10003656_pt1 | contig 10331 bp, 6 predicted proteins | sample C_131016_MF_Meta_FD_92638 | JGI IMG/M metagenome (GOLD analysis project Ga0114964, IMG submission 92638) | Freshwater microbial communities from Lake Croche, Canada to study carbon cycling - C_131016_MF_MetaG | ecosystem: Environmental > Aquatic > Freshwater > Lake | place: Lake Croche, Canada... | reverse complement strand
TGCTGCTGCTGCTGATGCCGGTCCAGATATTGAACGCATTGAGGATAAATTATATCCCAAAATGGAAGCAGAAAGAAAGGCAAACATTGCCTACTCCAATGGCGTGAATATTCCCGTAACGCTGACCATTTCTGACGGGAGAAAATTCAAATTTCAAATCCTCGAATGCAAACCAGAAGAAAACTCCAACGGAAGCTACCGCTACAATGTGTGGTCCAGCGAACGCACCTTTTATAGAGAGTTGTCGAAGTGTTTCGATGATATAAAGGCTAAAAACGCAGACGGACATTATTATCACCAGGACCCCGTTGGTCGCTCTCGCTGGTTTCAAATTACACAGGCGGATTTTGATAGGCTTATTTCTGCCAAGACTGGAATTAGGGGCTGGGAAATATCCCAGGTTAGTGGTTCCGCCGGCACCGTTGATAAAATTAGAATTAAATTGACGGACGGGACGTGGGCTGTGGACGCCATTTCAAAGCCAATGTTGGGATTGGGTGGATTCAAAGAAAGCGACCAAAAGCGAGAGGAGGGCGGTAACAAGAGCAATACCGATGGTAATACTAAGACGGTAGTTCATACGGGCACTTACAAGGTTTCACCGAGTGATGCCACATCAGCTGACGACGCCAAGATGACAACCATGTTCGACTTCTATATCGAAAAAGATTACATGCCCATGGACGGAAGCTGGCGATGCGTAACTTGCTACCTTGTGACGATTCGACCTAAGATGCCGACTCAGTTCCCAGTGCACTTGAAGAACTTTTTTTCGGCCAATCTCAAACCAAGCGACAAAATTGACGCGGACAAGATTTCCGCTGCTTTATCAAAGTCCGGTAAAAAAGTGGAGCTGCGGCGCAGATGGTGGCTGACAAATACCGGCGGACTCCAATTCATTCTGCCCGCATTTGAATACCGAACGTGGGTGGAAACACATGCAACCGCACCACAAACCGAATGGTGGAAATGGGAATTGCTGGCAGAAGCAACTGCGGGACCACCTGTACCGCCACCAAAGGTATTTATTCCCGGTAAATGGCAAAATAAGGTTGTCATGTCTAAATTGACGGGCATCATCGGCGATAATACCGTTGCTGCGGCTGCCGCGAAAACCAACAAAGAAGGTCGCAACGTAGACGTTCATGGAACGTGCACTTTTAAACGGTCATCTGAAACAGATTCGTGCACATTTATAATGCACGCGCCAACCGAATCCAACCCATCATCGTTCGCGGTTGTAGTTGTTAAATTAAAAACCCCAAAAATACTGCAACCGAAACCCGCTATCATGCAGCTTGAAGATCTCTTGTTACTGAATATAAGTGGTAATAAGGATTCAAAATTTGTTGGAAGTATTAAAATGAAATTAGATAGGGTGGCAACTAAAGCACCGAATGCCCCGAACGATGTTGAAGATGGAGCCATTATGACAGGCGGTGCCAACATCTCGATATTATCTATTACGGGTTACATAAAATTATACGTATCAATGAACTCGGCGGATGGAAGTAAAGATGCCGTTTATTTCCCCACCATAAATGACCGTGCTGCTACTGCCGCCGCCAATGCCGCCGCCACTGCCACCGCCGCAATCCCCCATAACCCACAAGTCAATTCCAACGAATACGTAATGGAATTAAACGGTGTAAATTTTCGGATTATAAAATCGGAACCAAATGACGCCGCACCTGCTTCAAAAAAATTTTGGATTATTGATGCCATTTGCGAAGATGTTACCAAACTGACTAATGTAGTCGGAGTTTTAAAGCACCAGGACCCTGTTTATATAAATGTAATCCACCGTATTATCAAAACCTCTGCCGCTGATTATATTATGAACAGCATAAATAGAATGCGGCCATCGATATCGTTATTTACTGACGCGCATCAATATTCGGAGCCAACCAGGAACGTTTGCTTGGGTGGCGTTATATTCATGGCGTTTTCAATAACTGCGAATGATTATAAGGAAATGCGTGATTATTTGCTTGCAAAGAAGGAACCTCGTCTCAATTGGACATTAAAGGACGCAAAAACCATCATCACGAATAGCACGTGGGCACGGGATGCTGCGGCAGAATCAGAGGAATATAACGTTAGTGCCGGCATTGGTGGTGGTCCCGGTGCCGCCGACAAAATCGGTAAACCGGGAGGTATGGCATTCGACCTGGAAGGTAACCTGCTGGTTGCAGATTCCGTTAACCACTGCATTCACATATTCAATCGCAAAACCGGGGAATCGCTCGGAAAAATTGGAAGTGGCCCACCCAATTCAAATCCAAATTGTGACAAACTACCAAAGCCAGCATGTTGTTTTGACTCGCCACAAGATGTGAAATTTAATCCGAATGACGGCGTGGACGGTCAGCTGGTTGTATGTGATACCGGAAATAACCGTATTGTAATTATAGACTATGCAACCGGAGAAGAGGTGCGAAATATTGATTTGGTAACTCCAGCCGGTCTTAAAAGTTCTAACCCATCAAGTATATCTATTCTAAAAATCGTAAAAAATAGTAACGATATCGAAACAGTTTTAATTGTATATGTTAACGATGTAGATGCGGCTGGTAAAGATAATTTTGGTCGTATTAGGTTTTTTAACATGTTGTCGGGAGTCTATATGGGTGAATTGAATGACCCTGGAATACAAGACAAATTATCACTTGGAATATATAGCCCTGATAAATTTGTCGGTTCTATTGCGATTGACTCTGATAATAATCTTATAATAGCCGACCCTGCAAATAATCGCATCGTAACGTGTGCTATGATAATTAAAAAAGAAATTCTAACAGTTGTTAAACTTAATAAGTTACGAATACAATCGGGTGATAAATTCAATGGTGTATTTATTTCGGGTTCGCGTATTTTTATGACAATGAATAATGACCTCGCGCCATCGAAGAATGCACTAATTGCTGGTAGTTATACGATAGAAAATTCAAATTCAGATACTAAAACAATAACCATTGAAGATGCGCCAGAATATGGCAAGGATGGTATAGTTCAAAAAGTTCCGGATAAAACTATTACCAGCGTCACCGCTTACACTGATGGGGCCATATTCGTATCTGATACGACGGACAATACCATCCGAGTATACACCGATAAAAAGGCGGAACTTGCAAAATCATTGAAGCCGTTGGATAGAACCGCGGATTACTCAGATGCCGGCAAAGCGGCATACGATGTGAAAATCGTCGAGGCTGATGAAAAACTTGAAAAGATTAATAAGGCCATGGCTGACGAGGCAGCAAAAGATAAAAATCAGGTTAAACTTACCGCTCTCAAAGCCGAAAAAGACCAGCTCGAAAAGGAACTTAAAGCTGCAAAATCCGGTAAAGCATTTCATGAAAGTCGCGAAAAGGGATTTGCTGCAAAGAAAAGAGCCAGTGATGCCAAGATTGATGCTGACGAGGCGCAGAGAAACGTGACCTGGAATTGGAAATGGAAAATATTTCTCACTGATATTGGAAAGACGAACAAGGCCGCGGCAATTGCGACCGCCGAAGATAGGAAAGAACACGCGGAACAAGCGAAAATCGATGCGAAAACGGCCGTGGACGATGCGGGTCGCGCGCATCATAACGCACGACAGGATGCATACGATGCAGAGAATGGCGAGTCACAAAAAAGTTTAAATTTACAGAATGAATTAATCAGCGGCAAACACACAGACCCTGCATTGACCCCAGCAAAAAAACAATAATAATAACCATGACCACACTCACCCTAATATTCAATATTCAATATTCATACAGCGATTCGGCCGAGAACGTAAATGACCAGTCGTTGCCATTCAAGTTCACCGCAAACCCGTTGTCGTCAACCAGGGTGACTTTCAGCCGCTGCAGCGTGACGGGTCCGAAGTATTCGCGCGTATACGACGCTATGGACGGGCTGGTGTCCGTGATGGATGCCCCCATTGCCATTCCGTTCTTGTTGAAGTGGACCATCGCAAACACGTTGGAAGCTGTGGGTTCCGCAACACGGTCTACCGTGGTCAATTCGCGGTTGCGCCGAATTTCGTTAACAGTATACAGCTGCGCCTCAGTGAGCGTGCGCGGCACCGACGGAATGTTGACCGTAATATATTCCTTTGCCCCGCCAAAGGGGTCCGGGATGCGCTCGCACGGAATGTCGCCGTCGTAGTAGTACGGCGTATCCAGCCGCGTGTCCGTGCTCGTGACGCTCACCACGCCGCAGTTGATGCGGTTGTTCTTGTAGTCGTCCAGCACAATCATGAAGTACTTGGGGCCGTACGTGTCGACTACGGCTTCGCCCGTGAGCGTGGGTGCGGCTGAGAATGCAGTCGCGGCGGCGGGAATGTCATACACCATCCCGTCCAGCGCGAAGCTGTTGTATGCGACCGACGCGTAAACGCTGTTGCTCCTGAAGCCCAGTATCCAACCCAGACTGTTGTTGATTTTGTTGCTTTGCTTGCACCCGGGGGCGCAGTCCAGCTGGCGCGTCGGGTCGAAAAATGTGAGTCGGAGTCGGGCACTCATGCCCGAGATATTAGTGAACGTGCACCGCCCGGTCGATTCCGAAAACGACACTGACACTTTCTCCCTGAGAGTGGTGTCGTCTGCCGTAGAATTGATTTGTGCTTGAATGGCTGCGATAAGCGCGGCCGATGAGTAGTTGCCAGTGGGAACCACAATGGTCGTTGTAATACCGTTCGACGTGCCGTCCGCTGTCTCGGTTACTGTGATGTGGAAACAATTGGTGCCCGTTGCGGCGTCAATCGCGTACCACGTGTACGGTATAGTTACCGACATCATGCGCAGCGACACCACATTTTTGAGTTCCTCGCTCAGCTGCACGTTGAAATTGGTGCTGGATGATGCGGCCAGCGGGTCCGTGCTGTGCGGGAACAGGACCGCCCGGCGCTTGCTGTTGATAATCACGGTGCGCCGAAACGTGTTGCGCAGAGTGGGATTCATCGTGCCTTGTGCGACGGGCACGTTATACGAGCTCGGTATTCCCAGGCGGCGCTGTTTCATGACATAGTGCTCGTTTCGGTCGCGCGACAGCTCGAACTGGTTGCTGCGGTCGGTTGCTTGCAACCGGTTCGGATTCGGGTCATTATGGTCGCCGGGTGGTAAATACTGATTTCGGGCCCACCGCATTTGCTCCGTGTCGTCCGTCATGACGCGCGCCCTTACCGTGGCCGTGTGTTCCTCGTCGGCTGCTTGCTGTTCGATAACGTCGGCTTCTTCGTCATTGTTATCAATGCCGATTTGGGCCAGTCGTGCGGATTCGGCTGCCTCGGCTCGTGCCCGCGCGCGAATGTTTGCGCTGGCGGCGGCATTGGCGTTTGCGACCGCGACGTCCCACTGTCCCATTGTGGTTGCTGCGACTGCGGCTGAAGCCTCCGATGCGCCAGCTGAAGCTGTGGCGCGGTCTTTTATTGCTTTCACGAGCTTTGCTTGCACGTCCTTGAAAAAAAGGCTCAGCTGCATATACTTGGCCGCTTCTTTTGGCGCGAGCAGCTGCTTGCTTACCGCTTTGGCGTTGTATTTGGTGACATTGGATGAAATTATAAACGTGACGTCCTCTTCTGTCACTTCGCTCAAATTACCGGGCAAACTCAGCAGATTCAGCAGTTCTTCCACCGTGTAATTGGCGACGTCATATTTGGCGGGGTCATTGTCGTCATCGTCCATTATTTGTTGGTTGATTGATTGGTTGATTTATTGGTTGATTGATTGGTTAATTGATTGCTTTTATTGGATATATTACTATTGTTTACTATTGTTTACTATTATATTAATTAATATTAATATTTAATATTAATATTTTTTATAACCTCCCGTTAGGACCCCAGTTAGGAGGGGTGCGAGGAACTCTGGGTTCCCCGTCTGAATAGTTCGTCAAAGAACCGCCAAAGCAGGTAGTTGCATTTGCATTCTGCGGTTTCGGTGATCCATTTCGGGATGCTCTGAATACCTTGCCCGCGTTTACAATGACGCGCGTTTCGAAACAGCAGGTAGTCCAGCCGTTTGAAAATGGCCGCGAGTTTGGGGTTGGTGTCTATGAATGATGCGCGGTCCACGCGCTGTCGTCCAATGAATTTGTAGCGGTTGTAACTGCGAGTATCGTAAACGTTGAACATGCGCCCGGCTACCCGGTTCCCGGATTCGACGCTCGCACACGACCCCGCGCCGCAGACGATTTTTCCAACGCCCATTATGCGATTCACATCGTTGTTCATTTCGAGCACGAACAGCGTCGAACCGTCCGTGGTGGTAGTGACATTAATATCGGTGGGCGAACAATAAATGCACCCCGGGTGGTTGTGCCTGCGACGCCAGTCCACGTTTTCGGACCACGTGGCGTTATTGAATCGGGTGCACGCTATTTTGAACGGCATTAATTAATATAAATAAACCGAACTTAGTATTTGTAATATTTGTAAGTTGAGTTGGAGACACGCGTGCTGTCCCTCCCATTTTAATGTAACAAATATGTCAATTTTATAAATAATTATTTTCATTAAAATTGACACGGTATATATATAAATAATTATACAATATACATAGAGTATGAACCAGTCAACACAGGTTGAACAGGAAAAGTCGCGCGTCGACCGTTATTTGCAGTATTTGGCAGATAATCCAATGGAACAAAAGGCGATGCTCATTGCAAAAGACCATCTGGGTTCGTCGTTTGATTTGATTCGCAGCAACGGGTTTCAGGCGTGGATAAAACGGGATATGGATAAAGGTTTCAAAGCGTAACCGGTTAAAGACGATGACGCGGCTGCCGACGTGGATGTGAGGAGCGAAAGCGGATTTCTCGGTGTTTTTTGTTTAGTTTTTTTTGATTCCTTCATAAGCAACGACGATACTCGCGTCGACATTCCAGAGAATCGTTTCAGAGATTGATTCAGCGCTCGAGCCGACGCTCTTACCGCGTTTACATTTGCAGTGGTTACATCGGTTGATTTGGTTGCTTTACCACCGCCTTTCTTTGTTGCTTCAGGTTTTGGTGATGTGTCTTTTCCGCCTGCTGCTGCTGCTGCTGGTGGCGGTGCTTTTGCATCTGCTTTTGCATCTGCTGCTGCTGCTGGTGGTGCTTTTGCATCTACTGCTGCTGCTGGTGGTGCTTTTGCATCTGCTGCTGGTGGTGGTGCTGCCTTTTTTGCTTCTTCTATAGCTGCTTTTGCCGCTTTGGCACTCTCTTTATCTTCGGTTTCAAGCATTAAATCCAATTCACCTTCAGATATTAATTTTTTTCTCTCCTTGGTTTCATTCGGCTTGCTCTCGTCTTGTTTTGCCATTAATTTTACAGTATACTCTTCACCTCCTTCGGGTGGCTCTTTTACTATTTTCACAACAGCTAAGGGGGTCGCGGGTTTGCTGTTGTCGTCCGCAAGAACCGCAAATGCATCCTTTGGTATCGTCTTGGTTCTTTCTTCCATAAGTTTCGAGTCCGCTTCGCTTACCTTACCACCTTCCGCTGCTCTAGTATGTTGGTCATCTGTAGCGGTCTGGCTTATAGCATTCACTTTCGTCTCCTCTGTAGCGGCGGCATTTACAACTCCTGTATTCGCTGAGCTTTTAGCACCGTTAATCGTGTCCGAAACCGCATTAGAACCTTCGGTCTGGCCGGATTGCACCGACAGGCTGGCGCCAATAATCACCAGCAGGTTCTGAAACATGCGCCACACCAGCAGGGTGGTGCCTATACCCGGCATCATGCTGAATGCGTTCAATATCATGTCCATTGACGCCGTGGCCGCACCGCTCACTCCGCCAACCACGGTGCGCTGCAGCTTCTCGATGGATTGGCCTATTTTGGCGGTTATGCCGTCGAGTTTTACTACAGCACCATCCGGGTCCGACGATGTCACACCCACCGTCTTCATCAGGCGCGACGGTGAAAAGTATTCCATAAACAGCTTCTGCTTCTCGTTGAAAACGCTGCCAAAAAAACTCAAAATGCTGTTTATCATGGCTTTAAGCCCGTCCCACACCCAAATGGGGAATTTCATGGCCATCTCCCAAATGGTGTCTCCACCGCCGCGCATGCTGGTTTTGCGCGCGGTGCGCTTATTATGATTATTATGGTGTTTGTGGCCGTGGTGGTGGTGGCCGATGTCTTCACGCTTCATGTTTCGGCGCGCGTTCACGGCGGGTTCGGCGCGCTCGAACATGTCTTCGAACCGAGCAATAATTACCTTTCGTGTGCGGTCATACACGTCCTGCTCGTCCGCTGTTAGCGCTCGCTTCGACCGGACCGCGTGCATTTTATCGAAATACGAGAGCGTCTCTTCAAATTTATTTTTTACGGGGTCCGATACCCCGTGCGTGATTTGCTTCCACATTCCTTGTATTGTCGATTTTAAATCCTTTATATTTTCGGGAGCGTGTTTCAGAATCTGCTGCTTATGCTTCTGAGTTTGGTTACCACTTCCTGCAGTTTGTTGCTCTCTTACCATAATTTATTATTGCGGTATTCGTTATTGTTACGGTTTATTATGGCTATATTTTATTATATTTTATTGTAATAAAATAATAAAAATGCATTTATGAGAGCGCTTATCCTAAAAATTTAACCAACAGGTCTGGAAAGTGTAGAACCAATTATGTTATGTTACAAGTATACGATAGTTCGGCGCGATACGGCCGGGTCACAACAACGCAGTATTAACCAGTAAAGTTTGGTGTATTGCAGGGGTTCCAGTGCGCGCATCAACGTGGGTCGCCGATTGTGCGGTTGTTGTTGTTGTTGTTGTTGTTGTTTGCGTTGTCGTTTACCGCCGGACTGTTGTTCCATTCCTTCATCATCCGCATCATCATCGTCGTCCTTTTCATCTTTTATACCCTTATCTTCTTTTCCTTTTTCATGAGGTGTGATCAGGTTCGAATTCAGGGTGGCGCAATGTGCGACAAGGAGTCCGTAACTGTAATATGACGACCTTACGTCCGCAGAATACGGTAAAGCGTTTATTTCGCCGATAAGCTCCGGTGCAAAAAAGGCGCCGCCGGACCGGCTGATGGCCCGTGTCACATGAATAACCCGGCGATTCCCAGTGGTTTCTATTTGAAAGAGTTTGGCATCATTGATGAAACAAAAAAATGATTCGTTTATTACCAAAATGTCGTCCAAGCTGTAATACGGTGGCGCTAATCCCTGCGCTTCCAGAGCCGTCATTTGCTCGTAAATCATCTCCGCCATGCGCAGCACGCGCTGATAGGACATAGCGGTCGTTCGATTCTCCATAAACTCGCGCAGTGACGTGCAGGTTACGCCCTTCGACGATGTGCCTCGCTCGAATATCGCTATCTCGTGCGCGTGCTTAGGCCGTTTTATTAGCTTGAAATCCAATTTTATGTGCGACGAGGCAATATCGTGGCCTATCGCATCCGCGCTGTCAATTTTGTGCTGTGCGGATATTCGGTCATACATCACAAACAGCGACAAAATGGAACGAATGATGGATTTGGACCTCGATGAAATAATAAATGTGGGCGTTTCACTTGTAGGTGCACTGACACCATCGTCGTCGTCCTGGTCGATATTGTTGCGGTTGTCGCCAAAGTCGTCATCATTGGCGGCGGTTTCTACTTTGGTATTTCCGGCAGATGCGACTACCCGGGTGCGCGCGTGTGCACGTTTTGGCCTATTCATTTTTCTCTCGACCAATTCTGGACTATCACTCATTGCTATGGTTGTATGTGTTATCTATTTTATTTTATTATTTATTGTTGTTATTATTGTTGTTATTATTATTTATTTTATATTTATTTTATAATTATTTTATTAGCGTTTAAGAGATTTTAATATTTTTTAATATTGGTATAGAGATAATGCGCTTATAGAAGCATCATACCTACAAATTATTTTCGCACGATTCGTTATTGTCGCTATCTTATTTTTATTTTATCTTATGTCGTCGTTCAACAAATTCAACTCTACCAACAGCAACGGTAACAACAGCAACGGTAACAGCAGTAAACATACGAATCATTTTTTAGGTGGTGGTGGTGGTGGCAGCAAACTCAAGAACCGTTCAATGTTCTCGTCGGATGATTCCGATGTCGCCGCTGCCAGGGTATCATCGGGACCAAACACCTTCAGTTCGCTGAGGTCGTTCACTTCATCCATCCCCATCCCACCACCACAACCCGAATCCACCGCCACCACCGCCACCACCGCCACTGCTTCTTCCGCCATCGCCGCCAACCCTTACAATTACAATAAAGATGCAGATTTTCCGTCACTAACACCTGCCAAAAAGTCGAGTTCGGCGTCTTCTTCATCCGGTTCGTCTGTTGGGGTTGGGGTTGGGGCACTATCCTACCGCAGGGCGGTTA
>Ga0114964_10003655_pt1 | contig 10333 bp, 9 predicted proteins | sample C_131016_MF_Meta_FD_92638 | JGI IMG/M metagenome (GOLD analysis project Ga0114964, IMG submission 92638) | Freshwater microbial communities from Lake Croche, Canada to study carbon cycling - C_131016_MF_MetaG | ecosystem: Environmental > Aquatic > Freshwater > Lake | place: Lake Croche, Canada... | reverse complement strand
AGTTGGTGCAATTGACTCAGGCCAAAGCGCTCGGCGTGCTCGATCACCATCAGCGAGGCGTTGGGCACGTCCACCCCCACCTCGATCACGGTGGTGCTGACCAACACGCCCATGCCGCCGCTGGTGAACAAGTCCATCACCGCTTTTTTCTCTGCCACCGGCATGCGCGAGTGCAGCAAACCGACCATCACACCAGGCAAGGCCTCGCTCAAATCGGCATGGGTTTGGGTGGCGTTGGTCAGGTCCAGCGCTTCGCTCTCTTCAATCAAGGGGCAGACCCAATACACCTGGCGGCCTTGCGCCAATTGGGCGCCAATGCGTTCGACCACTTCGCCCCGGCGACTGTCGGCCACCACCTTGGTCACCACCGGCGTGCGACCGGGCGGCAATTCGTCGAGCACCGACACGTCCAAGTCGGCGTAATAACTCATGGCCAACGTGCGCGGAATCGGCGTGGCCGTCATCATCAGCATGTGCGGCTCCATGCCGTCTTCTTGCATCTTGCCGCGCAAGGCCAGGCGTTGGGCCACGCCAAAACGGTGTTGCTCGTCAATCACCGCCAGCCCCAAGTTTTTGAACTGCACCTGCTCTTGAATGATGGCGTGCGTGCCCACCACCAAAGCCGCCTCGCCGCTGGCCACCAGCGCCAGCATGGCGAGACGCTCTTTCTTTTTTTGGCTGCCGGTGAGCCAGGCCACCCGAATGCCCAAGGGCTCGAGCCAGCCGACCAATTTGCCAAAGTGCTGGCTGGCCAAAATCTCGGTCGGCGCCATCAGCGCGCATTGCCAACCGGCGTCGATCGCCACCATGGCCGCCAGCGCCGCCACCACGGTTTTGCCGGCGCCCACATCACCTTGCAGCAAACGGTGCATGGGCACGGCGCGCGCCAAGTCGATGGCGATTTCGGCACCGACGCGCTGCTGCGCCGCCGTCAGGGCAAACGGCAAGCCCAGCAGCAATTTGTCATGCAAGCCGCCTGCGCGCGTGGGCAGCAAGGGCGCACGCAGCCGGTCGCGCTCGCGCTTGGCGGTGAGTTGCGAGAGTTGCTGCGCCAGCAACTCCTCCACTTTCAAGCGAATCCAAGCGGGATGGCTGCGGTCTTCCAACTCGGCCAGCGACACGTCAGGGGTCGGATGGTGCAAGAACTGCAAACTGGCGCGCAAGTCCCAGGCGCGCCGCGGATCGGGCCAAGTCATACCGCTCGGCAAGGTGGGCGGCAGGGTCTCGGTCAAATCAGCATGCGCCAGCCCGGTGATCACGGCGCGGCGCAAATAAGTTTGCGGCAGGCCGGCCACCGTGGGGTAAACCGGCGTTAAGGCACCCGGCAGCTCGCCACCTGCGGCTTTGAAGCTGGGGTGCATCATGGTCAACCCCATGAAGCCTCCCCGCACCTCGCCCCGAAAGCGCAAGCGGTTGCCCACCGCCAGGGCTTTTTGATGGGTGGGGTAAAAGCTGAAAAACCGCAAAACGCAGGTGTCCGAACCATCGTCTACCGTCACCAACAGCTGCCTGCGGGGTTTGAAGGTGATCTCGCAGGCGGTGACCGTGGCCTCCATCTGCACCGTGTCGCCCTCGCGGGCGTCGCGCAACTTGACGATGCGCGTCTCGTCCTCGTAGCGCAGAGGCAGGTGCAAAGCCAAATCGATGTCGCGGTCCAGCCCCAGCTTGCGCAAGGCTTTTTGCGGCGCAGAAAGCGCTTTGGGTTTGGACGGTTCAACAGGAGGCGATGCCATGCGCAGATTGTGCACGCAGGCACGCAAGGACAAGGCTGGCGCCCGACTAAAATCTGACGAATTCACCAAAGAAGAATCGCTTTGCCCATTTCCCAATCGATCCCAGCTACACGCACCAGCCACCGCCGGCTCAATTTCTTTGTTTTGGCTTGCTTTAGCCTGTTGTTGGCCTGGATAGCCAGCAGCCCAGCCAGGGCCGCCACCGCATCCCCAACGCCGCAGCCCGTCAAGTCCGAGGCGATTTGCGATTTTTTGGTGCTCCGTCTGCCCAACGTCAAAGTCACTTTGTGCCAAAAAGCCCAGTTGCAGCCCACGGCGGGCCAATCGGTGCAAGGAAGGCGCATTTATTTTCGTGACGTCTCGGCCGCCGAACCGGAACTGCGCGTGATGGTGATTGGCGGCATTCATGGTGATGAAAAATCATCCGCCTCAGTGGTCTTGCACTGGATTCAGCATGCCATTGAAACCCCTTCCAACGCCCAGTGGCGTTTCATCCCTGTGGCCAATCCGGACGGCCTGAACGCCAAGCCGCCTCGGCGCGTGAACGCCAATGGGGTCGACTTGAACCGTAACTTCCCGACCCCGCAATGGACCAAAGAAGCCAAGTATTACTGGGAGACGCGAACCCGCCGCGACCCGCGCCGCTGGCCCGGCCCCAAGCCTTTGTCGGAGCCCGAGTCGCGCTTTTTGCACGACCAGATGGAAGAATTCAAGCCCAATTTAATCGTCAGCATCCACGCCCCCTATGGCCTGCTCGACTACGACGGCCCCAGCGTACCCCCACCCAAACTGGGGCGCTTGTTTTTGGACCAAGTGGGGATTTTCCCGGGCAGCTTGGGCAACTATGCCGGCGTGCACAAAGGCGTGCCGGTGGTGACCATTGAGCTGCCCAACGCCTTGCTCACCCCCACCGACGCCGAAATGCGCCAGATGTGGCTGGATCTGTTGCGCTGGGTGAGCGAACGCATCAAGCCGCATGTGGAAAGCACGGCAGCGGCGGCGGCCGACAAATGAACGCCTTGCGCGGTCTGCGAAAATAACTTTTTTCACTTGGTACGGGTCTGTCCGACCCTCAAGCCCCATGCCCCTGAATCCCACGCCCCCAGCTCAGCCCTTCACCCTGAGCGATTTCGATTTCGAACTCCCCCCCGCCCTGATTGCCCAGCACCCTGCCGCCGAGCGCAGCGGCTCGCGTTTGCTGGACGGCTCTTCATCCACCGTGGTGAACCGCATCTTTCACGAACTGCCCAGTCTGCTGAAGGCGGGTGACCTGCTGGTGTTCAACGACACCAAAGTGATCAAGGCACGCATCTTTGGCGAGAAGGCTTCGGGCGGCAAGCTGGAATTGCTGATCGAGCGGGTGTTGCCAGGTCATGAGGTGGTGGCACACATGAAGGTCAGCAAAAAACCGCTGGTGGGCGGCAAGATGTTCATGGCGGGCGGCAGCGTCCAGGGCGGCTTTGACGCCGTGTTGCTGGGCCGCTGGCCCGACGCCAACGGCCAACTGTTCCATTTGAAACTGAGTGACGAACCGCATGCGCTGATGGAACAACACGGCGTGGTACCGCTACCGCCTTACATTGAGCGCCCTGCGGGCGCGATCACCCACACCGACACCGCCGAAGACGCGCAGCGTTACCAAACCGTGTTTGCGCGTGCGCCCGGCGCGGTGGCGGCGCCCACGGCGGCGCTGCATTTTGACGAAGCGCTGTTGACCCAACTCGACGCCCGTGGCGTGCAGCGCGCCAGCGTGACCTTGCATGTGGGCGCGGGTACTTTCCAGCCGGTCAAGACCGAAAACCTGGCCGACCACACCATGCACCGTGAGTGGTACGAAGTGCCTGAGGCCACGCAGCAGGCCATTGCCGAGTGCAAGGCGCGTGGCGGCCAAGTGGTGGCGGTGGGCACGACCACGGTGCGCACGCTCGAATCTTGGGCGCAGTCAGGTCAGGCCAGCGGCGACACGCAAATCTTCATCACGCCCGGGTTTGAATTCAAACTGGTGGACCGGCTGATCACCAACTTTCACCTGCCCAAGAGCACGCTGATGATGCTGGTCAGCGCCTTTGCGGGCTACGAGCACATCATGGGCCTGTACCACCACGCGATTGCCAACGAGTACCGGTTCTTCAGCTATGGGGATGCGATGCTGCTCAGTCGCGTCCCGCGCCCATAAATCCAGGCGATTTTTCAGACTGCATTACAATTGCGCTGCAATCTGAAAGGTTGGACCATGAAATCAGCCACACTCCCCGCACTGCGCGTTAGCCCTGATCTGCGACTGGCAGCAGAAAAAGCGTTGCGCCCCAATGAGACCATATCCAAACTGATGGAGGCCTCTCTGGAAAGGTTCATTGCGCACCGTAACTCTGAAGACGAGTTCATCGCACGTGGCCTGCGTTCAGCGCAGGAGTCTCGTCAAAATCAGGTTTACTTTTCAGCCGATGAGGTGCTCCAGAAACTGAAGGCCAAACTGGCGAAAGCCAAGTCTTCTGCACCGTGATCAATGAAGGAACTTGGCCATGAATGAATTCCAGGTTCGCTTCACAGAAAACGCCCTCTTGGACTTAGACCGGCTTTATGAATTTCTTTTGGAATTCGACATCCACACTGCCGAGCGCGCACTCAAGGCCATCGAAGATGGCTTGTTATTTCTCGTTAAATCACCTTTCTCCTGCAGAAAAGCGGCCGAGGGCGCGCACGGCCCACTGCTCAGAGAACTCATCATCCCGTTCGGCGCATCCGGTTATTTAGCGCTATTTGAAATTGAGGATGCGAGCACAGTGACCATCCTCGCACTGCGACATCAACGCGAAGACGACTTTCACTGAACGAAGTCGATCTCGCTAAGGGTCAAATCGTTAAATCAAGAAATACCCGTCCACCTTCGATCTTGACCTGCCAGGTCTTGGCCGGCTCGGTCGCCGGGCCGCAGGCCACCGACCCGTCGCGTAGGCTGAACTGGGCTTGATGGAAAGGGCATTCCACATGGTCGCCCTCCACAAAACCTTCGCACAGCTTGGCATTGCCGTGGCTGCACAGGTTGTTGATGGCGAAGACTTCGCCGTCCACGCTGAACAGGGCGATGTCTTGCCCCTCAGGCGCCACGGCGATGCCCGCGCCTTCAAACAAATCGGCCTCGGCGGCCACGTCAATCCAGTTCGTCATAGTCAGATCGGGTAAATGATGGCGTTGGGGATCATTTCGCTGTCGTACACGCACAGGCGTTCGGCGAACTTGAGCCCTTCGGGGGTCTGCACAATGGTGTCGATGTAGCGACCGACGTTGAAAACGGTGCTCGCGCCGTCCAGCTTGGTGCGAAACACAGCGTAATTGGCTTCGGCGTGGATGCGGCCCTGCACCACCTTGCGCACGATGGGCGTACCGACCACATGGCGCTGGTAATACGGATCGTGGTACAGCGTTTCTTGGATGCCATAGACGCGGTCCTTGAGCATGCCCTTGCTGCTGAAAGACAGCGTGCACAGCGGAAAGCCGCGCTCATGGTTTTCGCGCGGCTGCAGTTTGTACACGCATTGCTCGGTAAAGAACTCGGGCCACAGCGTCCAATCACCGCTGTCCACGGCCAGGGCGTAATCGGTGTACAGCTGGCTCAGGGCCAAATGGGTTTCGAAGCTCACCATATTCAGGCCTCCATCACTTTGCGCCAGTAGGCGTACATGCCACGGATCAGGGTCTCGGTCACCATGTGGTCGGTCTCGCCCACATCGCGCCCGCCCAACTCGACCAGCATGCGGTGCTCGGGTTTGGTTTCGAAGGCCTGTTGCGAAAATTCGATCACCTCACCATCGTCCGCGCTCACAAAACCCGCCGGACCAAACAAGTTGGCCTGGCGCAAGCGGCGCTCTTGCATCTCGGGCGTGTCGTCTTCAAAACCAAAATGCGTCCAAACAAAGTCGAATGCGCCGTGGCCGTCAGGCTGGATGTGGCGCGTGGACACGCTGTTGACCTGCTGCTGAAAAATCACGCTGGGGAACAACGTCATCATCACCGCAGTTGGACCGCCCCACCAAGGCTCCGGCACGATGTCCAGAAAGCTCGGGTCGTTGAGTTGCATGCTTTCTTTGAAGCTGCTCACCTGCGTGACCTGCGACGCCGCGCCCGTGGCCTGACCCGCGCTGCCGCGCGTGGAGATCATGGCGGCATGGCGGTGGTGCGCGTCCATGCGCAGCTCGCTCTTGTTGTCGGCGCGCCAAAGACCAAACGTCACAAACCAGGTGTGCAGCAGGCCGGGGTGGTAGGGGTCTTTGATGTTTTCTTGCATCAGCTTCCAGTTGCCCGGAATGCGCTGGCGGTTGTAGCCCAGCACCACCAGCTTGCGGCCGTTGAACAGGCGGTCAAAGTATTGGAGGATGGTCGGGCCCATGAAATCTTCCAGCGACTCCACGTCATGGTCAAACGAGGCAAACACCACGCCGCCACGTGTGGCCACTTTCAGAGGCGTCAGGCCATGCTCCTTGGGGTCAAAGTCGGCCGGCATGCCGCCGTTGATCTTGCCGTCTTGCCGCACCCCGCGCCGAAACGGCACGCCCTGCAAGTCGCCTTGGAGGTTGTAGCTCCACTGGTGGTAGGGGCAGACAAACTCTTTCTTGTTGCCGTGACGCTCGCGGCAAAACTGCATGCCCCGGTGCGCGCAGACGTTCTCCACCACATGGATCTGGCCGCCCTCGCTGCGCGTCATGATGACCGAGCGCTCACCCACCACCGTGCGCTTGAAGTCGCCCGGGTTGGCAATCTCGGCCTCCAGGCCCACATAGCTCCAGTGGCTTTTGTAAAAGAAGCGTTGCAGCTCCTTTTTGTGGCGGTCTTCGTCGGTGTAAACGGCAAACGGGATGCGGCTGGTGCCTTCCGTTTCCCAGTGAATGGGTTGTTCGCGCATAGGCTCTCCTGAGCGTTGATTTTTTGTAAAAGCCTGCCTGCAGGTGATTTCAGCGGCGCTGATTTTCAAATCATCGCCTGCAGGCAGGCTCCTACATGGGGTCTTGATACACATCATGCGCAAAGCATCGAATTCCGTAAATCGAAATTCAAAGATAATCATTATCTGAATTTCAAATACTTTCAACACCGCCCATGGAACTTGCTCGCCTCGACCTGAACCTGCTGCTGGTGTTTCACCATCTGCTGCGCGAAAAGCGCGTCTCCGCCGTGGCCAGCGTGCTGGGCATGAGCCAGCCCGCCGTCAGCAGCGCCCTGGGCCGCCTGCGCGCCAGCCTGGGCGATGAGCTTTTTTTGCGCACCCAGCGCGGCATGGCGCCCACGCCCTACGCGTTGCAATTGGCCGAACCGGTGGCGACTGCTCTAGACGGCTTGCAGCAGGCGCTGAATGTGCGCGCCTCGTTCGATCCGGCCAGCAGCGAGCGCAGCTTCACCCTGGCCATGACGGATGTGGGCGAGATGTATTTTCTGCCCGTCTTGGTCGAGGCCTTGGTTCAGTCCGCGCCCGGTGTCACCTTGCAAGTGGTCAGCGTCACACAAAGCGGCCTCAAAGAGGATATGGCATCGGGCCGCGTTGATCTGGCCCTGGGACTGCTGCCGCAACTGCAAGCCGGCTTCTTTCAGCAGTCGCTGTTTCGCCAGCCCTATGTGTGCCTGATGCGAGAAGGCCACCCATTGGCGAAAGACATGGCGATCACGTTGAGCAACTTCGCCGCCGCCAGCCATGTGCGCGTGATCGCCGCAGGCACGGGCCACGGCAGAGTCGATGAAGCACTGGAACGCCAAGGCCTGCAACGGCGCATTCGCCTCACGGTGCCGCACTACGTGGCTTTGGGCGATGTGCTCGGCCACTCCGATCTGATCGCCACCGTGCCCGAACGCTTCGCGCAACGTGTCACCCGCCCGTTCGCCCTGACCACCCGCGCCCTGCCGCTGGCGGTAGACGGCAGCGTGATCCACCAGTTCTGGCACGCCCGCCTGCACAAAGACCCTGGGCATCAGTGGTTGCGCGAGTTGGTGGCGCAGTGCTTTGGTGACGGCGGCAAAGCCAACGCTGAGCAAATGGATTGATCGCTTGCGGCACAAACGCCAACGACACTGCCCCTCCTACAATCCTCCCCATGCTCAAATTCGATCTGCTCGCCACCGACCCCTCCAGCCACGCCCGCCGCGGCACGCTGACCTTGAACCATGGCGTGGTGCAAACGCCGATCTTCATGCCCGTGGGCACTTACGGAACGGTCAAGGGCGTGATGCCGCGCAGCCTGCACGAGATGGGCGCGCAGATCATCTTGGGCAACACCTTTCACTTGTGGATGCGTCCTGGGCTGGACGTGATGCAAGGCTTTGGCGGCCTGCACCCGTTTGAAAAGTGGGATAAACCGATCCTGACCGACTCGGGCGGTTTTCAGGTCTGGTCGCTGGGTCAGATGCGCAAGATCACCGAAGAGGGCGTGACCTTTGCCAGCCCCGTGAACGGCGACAAGCTGTTCATGTCGCCCGAGGTGAGCATGCAAATCCAAACGATTTTGAACTCGGATATCGTGATGCAGCTCGACGAGTGCACGCCTTACGAAACCAAGGGCCACCTGACCACCGAGGCCGAGGCGCGCAAGTCGATGGAGATGAGCCGCCGCTGGGCGGTGCGCAGCCGGGACGAATTCACGCGGCTGGAAAACCCCAACGCGCTGTTCGGCATTGTGCAAGGCGGGATGTTTGAAAACCTGCGCCAGGAGTCTCTGGACGCGCTGGTGGAGATGGACTTCCCGGGTTACGCGGTCGGTGGCGTGAGCGTGGGCGAGCCCAAAGAGCAAATGCTGCAAATCATGGCGCACACGCCGCACCGCCTGCCGGCGCACAAGCCGCGCTACCTGATGGGCGTGGGCACGCCCGAAGACTTGGTGCAAGGCGTGGCCGATGGCGTGGACATGTTCGACTGCGTGATGCCCACCCGCAACGCCCGCAACGGCACGGTGTTCACCCGTTTTGGCGACCTGAAACTGCGCAATGCGCGCCACAAAAACGACCCGCAACCGTTGGACACGACCTGCACCTGCTACGCCTGCGCGGGCAATCCTGTGGACGGAGCCTCCGGAACCGGCGGCGTGTCTTGGGACCAGGGCGGGCGCGGTGGCTTCAGCCGCGCTTATCTGCACCACCTGGACCGCTGCGGCGAAATGCTCGGCCCCATGCTGACCACCATCCACAACCTGCACTACTACCTGAACCTGATGCGTGAAGTGCGCGAGTCGCTGGACGCGGGTCAGTTTGCCGCGTTCAGAGCCCAGTTCAAGAGCACCCGGGCACGCGGCGTGTGACTTTGTAGGAGCCAGCCTGCTGGCGATCTTGTGCTTGCAGGCAAGCGCCTACAAATAGAGATCAATCGCCCTGCGTTGTGAACACCGTCAACACCCCGGTGTAACCGTACAGGCTGCTGCCGGCGATTTCGCCACCGGCAAAAAAGCCGACCAAGGGCACATCGCCCAAAGCGTGGCGAATGATTTGCAGCTCGGCGCTGGGCGCGCCAAAGTGCGGGCCGCCGCGCCCGGTGCAGCTGACGTAGACCGCACCCGCCATGCGCCGCGCAGGATGAGGTGCTGCCTCGGCATCGCTGGCGGCAAAGGCCTGGGCCATGTCCTGCGTGATCATTTCGGGTTCCAGCTCTTCGCGAATTTCGGCGCATATGCGCATCAAGTCGGCTTTGGCCGCTTGCGCGTTGCGTTGGCAAAAAGCGATCTTCATGCCCGAGTTCACATGGTCGGCCAAGGCCACGCCTTGGCGCGCGGGGTCAAGCCCAACGATATGGCGCACGATCACATCAGCCCCAAAGCTGCCGGTTTTCCCCACCCCGTTAAAACCTTCAGCGCTGATGCCGGCCAAGGTGGCGCGCACGGCTTGCAAGGCGTGCTGGGGTTGCGTCAGCGACACGTCCAAATCGTCCAGCAGCACTTGCAGCGCAGGCTGGCCGTCGAGCGCGTAAATCACATGGCCTTGGGCTTCGGTCACCACGCGTTCAGCGCTGATGGGGCGGCAACCTTGCGTCACCCGCGAGAGCAATGCCACCTGCGGGCCAAAGGCCACGCCACTCAAACCGCCTTCAAACACGCCGCGGCTGTTGGCCTCGGACTGGGAATGGTGACTGCTGGCAAATTGCACCGTTGGGTAACGGCTAGAGGCCAGGCCGCCAAATAAATAGCCACGCTCGGTGCGCTCGGCCAACTCACCGATCAGCTCGGTCAGGTCGGGCGTTTGCCCTTCCGCATGGACCAGCGCGGTTTGCACCGCCATCTCAGCGGGCCAGGGCGCAACGCCTGAAAAAACGCGGTACTGGTCGGCGGGCAGGTCGCACAGCATCAGCGCCATGGCGGGTTCGTCAAAATACTCGGCATTGTTGGTCGCAATGCCCACGCCCACGGTGCCAGCCCAGTCCAGCACTTGCGGTAGTTCTTGGCGCAAGTGGTCCAAGATGGCTTGGGCGTGCGCGGCGTAATGGTCGGTGATATAAAGCAGCCCCAAGCGCGGCGCATGGGCGTGGCCGGGCAGCGTCATTTGCGCACGCAACTGCGCCAGCACCAAACCGGCCGCCATGGGCCACTGCGGGTGGGTGGCGTGCCCGTAGGGAAACAGACTCATGCGCGTTT
>Ga0114964_10003653_pt1 | contig 10335 bp, 13 predicted proteins | sample C_131016_MF_Meta_FD_92638 | JGI IMG/M metagenome (GOLD analysis project Ga0114964, IMG submission 92638) | Freshwater microbial communities from Lake Croche, Canada to study carbon cycling - C_131016_MF_MetaG | ecosystem: Environmental > Aquatic > Freshwater > Lake | place: Lake Croche, Canada... | reverse complement strand
TCGTCAGCTAATACAAACTCCTGAATCTCGCGCAAGGTTTGAGGAATTGGCAAAATTGCTTGCCGCTCAACAAGTTCAATTTGCTGGAACATTGGTAAACCCGACCGATGCTGCAAGGTCTGTTGCTTCCCAGTCTCAACCCGGAGTTTATAATTCTCAACGAGCATTGATTGGAATTATTGACCAGATGGCGCATGGCGAACGCCATGCAATTGATAATTATCGTTATATTCTTGATAAGTCTCCTGACGCAAGAAGAATTGGGGCAGACAAAACATTTTATGATATGCAAGGAAGATGGGCTGACACGCAGCAAAAAATTGCACGTTCTGCGCCCACATACGATACACCTTGGTATTACCGGCCAAATGGCAAAAATGACGATGAAACGCCGTCAGGACAACAGCCGCAGACTCCTACTCAACAACCATCTGGGGCAAAACCGCCACCTAAAGCGGCATCCGCGCAACGGTCAGACACTGTTGTTGGACAAGATGGAAAAACAAGGCGTCGTAATCCAGATACCGGCAGATGGGAAGTGGTGGGGCAATAATGAGCAAACAAGACAACGAAATTCCCGTTTCTAAATGGAACAACAATCCCGGCAATCTTAGGCCAAGCGGATGGACATATGAAGGCCAGATTGGGGTTGATGGAAGAGGCTTTGCTATTTTTGAAGACTACGAATCTGGCCGAAGGGCTCTTGAAAAAGACATTGATATAAAACTTAGCAGGGGTATTAATAGCCCAAACAAGTTTATTGATTACTATCTTGGCGATCCAAAGAAAGATGTAGAAAATTCAGCGGAGTCAAGAGCAAACTACAAAAAATATGTTGCCAAACATCTTGGAATGGAAGATCCAGATGCTGAGTTTGCTGGTGACTCCGTATCAAAGATTGCAGATGCTGTCGAAGCTTTTGAAGGCGGAACTTGGAACAAGGCGACCAAACAAGAGACTGCTAAACCCGCCCCGGAACCTAAGATTGGCATTGATCAAAAGCCAATAGAAGAAGTTATTGATGTTCCTCCTCCTAGCGGTGAAGTTCCCGCAAATAGAACTGCAGATCAACCCGGATCTGAAAAAGCGGTACGGGGTCTTCTTGGCGCTGAAGGAGCAATTTTAGGCGCATCCGCAAATGCGGGAATGCAGGGCATCGGCGATATTATTGGATCAAGGGGTAATGTAGGCAGAGCAATTTTTGGGATGGCCACAAACCCAGATACTAGATCTACAAGATGGGGGTTAGATGCATACACCAGAAAAATGTTTCCAATGGACACTAATGTTCATTTGAAAGATCTGGAAAATGAAATGACAAGGCTCAATAGAGCAGCCGATCCATCTGCGCCAAAAGTCAAACTTAGAACAATGTCAGAAGTTCAAGACGCAATTGCTAAAACAAAAGAAATATCACCCGAGCCAGTTCGAAAAGAGCTTTATAAGTATGATCCAAATCGACCCAAAGCACCGGTCAATTTGTCTCAAACAGAGGGCCGTTATATTCAATCGATGACCAAAGGTCAGCCGGGAGTTGATTTAAGCAGGTACATACAAAACCCAAACACGCCCATAAGAAACATGGCGATGGCACCAGTTAAAGGTGCTCTTAATATAGTCAACAAAATTTCCCCGTCATTATTCAAAGTAACGGGTGGCGCATTAGGCGGTTTGGGGGCTCTTCAAAGTGGGTATGAAACAGCCGAAAATGTTAAAAATAAAGGTTGGTCAGATGCAGAAACGCTTGGAAGTCTTGCACAAACAGTTGGCGGTGGGCTTATGGTTGTTCCTACATTGCCCACTCAGCTAATTGGCGCTGGTCTGACTGGCGTTGGAATGTTGCCAAAAATGTACAGAAATATTCGCAAACAAGACCCAATCACCGACGACCAAATAACCGCCGCTCTTCAAGCGTTTGGCACTTAGGAATCTCCCCTCTGGTCCCCCGACCAGTTAACCCCCTCCGGTGTAAGCCAGAGGGGGATTTTTTTTACCCGCGAATCTCAAGGATCTTGTCAGCCACCAGTGCATTGTATGCACGGGCGACGTTAATACATTCCCGGCGTTCTTCTTCGACGATCGCTGGCTTGGCCTTATCAATAAAGGCGTTCGCCAACTTCACGAGGTCGTCTTCCAGAAAGTCGTAGTCACCCTCAAGAAAGAGGTTGACGAACGTATCAATCACCTCTTCGCGGTTCATGCTACAGGCGTCGAGTGTTCGATCTTAAAACCCTCTCCAAGAAGACGGATCAGATCGAGTTTCGAGACAAGCGAAGCCTGATACGTCTGGCCAGCAACGAACGAAATTGCTGCGTTCTTGTTCGGCGCAAAGACCAGTTTCTCGCCAGCGGGACCGTTCACTTTGTAAATTTTATCTGCCATTTCATACCCCAAAATTATGTTTTAGTTTCCAAAAATTAAGGAGACATTGAAACATCTCCCATCCTTTGGTCAGTTCTTCCTCTGACCATTCCATGACTTTTACAAGCCCCGGATGTGATACTGATGCAAACACGTTTGCACATCGAGCATTTGGTAGACCTAAACCATGCCGATATGCAGCCAGTTGCATCAGGTGTTCGTCGTACCCGATAACGTCTTCGCCGGGTCCGAATGCTTTCGTCTTCGCATCGAGAACAATTCCTTGCGGTGCTGATTCACAAGGATCTAGATGCAAGTCAATCTTTCCACCATACCCGAGCGAACTTGAGAACGCAATTTCTGTCTTCCATTTTTTATACAAAGGGAGGCTGAAATGCCTCGTGACTTCCCACTCAAATTCTTTCGCGATGTTTACATGATCGACATCGTAGTCACCTTTGTACCACCGCTCAATCGACTCGTGAATCCGAGTCCCTCGATCAGCAGCTTGTCGGGCGGTGTCCTTTGAGTCGTGGACAATCCGAGCGATAAAGCTCTTCTCGGACTCATCCGGGGCTCTTGGAAGGGTAAGAGCGGCAAGAAGCATCTGCTCCTGCTTCCAGACCTCTAGACCGGGCTTGGCCATGATCTTGAGGATCGTCGTGACCGAAGGAACCAGATTCAATGAGCGAGCGTCCCTGAGCGTCGTAGCGCGGTCCTGACCGTTCTTTCCCTTGACCGTATACGCAGGAGATCCGTCCTGCTTGTACCAATGCGTATTTTCAGACGCCCTAACAATGATCGTCGTCATTTTTGATCTCAGAAAGGAATCGAATCGTCGTCATGATCCAACTCATCGTTCGGAATTAGCCTTGAGTTTTTTTGCGTCTCTTTCGGCGCGTGCAGCTTCTTCCACTCAGGGCTTGACTCGATCTTCGCCTTCAGGTTGTTGCTGAAGGTCTCAAACAAAGCCATGTCGGGCTCTGAAAGATTGAAGATCTCCAGCTTGTTCACAGGAGTCGGGAGGTCTTTCTTCATCATCGAAGGCACCGGGGTGACCCCGGAGACGTTCGCAAAGACACCGCCGTTCTTTCCGTCCCTCTCGATGACGTTCAACATACACCACGCCCCCAAGACGTTCTTGAGATCGAACCGGCGCATTTCTTCCTGATTAAAAGGTTTTCCTCTCCATGACTGCAGATCAAGCCGGAGATTCGCCTTCTCGCTCCACGACATCGTGTAGTTCTTGAAGATGCCAAAAGGACGACCGTCGTTCATCAAGATGGGCTTACCATCCTCATCCGAACCGTGGATCTCCCAACCCAACATGATTTTGTGGAGGAACTTCGTGGTCCCCATGTATTCTGATTGTTGCGTTCCCAGATCTACGATCCGGTAGCACCTTGCTAAGTGTGCCCCAGCCGGGCACCGCTCGAAATCACCGCCACTCTCTACGAAAAAGCTCATCGTTTCACCTCGTTTACCGGCACAGCGCCGAGATGAAATGATAACACACAAATAGAGTTGTGCTAGACTCTTTTTCCAACTTCAAGGAGTCGTATGAAACTTAAAGCGTACTTTGTCGGCGAGCCGCACGGCTCAAAGAAAGAAATGGCCGAACATCTCGGCATCACCCCGACTTGGCTGGGACTGATCATGCGGGGAAGGAAGCCCTCTCCGTTGCTCGCAAAAAAGATCGAAAAGGCGACGCAGGGGATGGTGACCGCCCGTGAACTTCTACCCGAAATTTTTGAGTAAACACATGATCCTGAAAATCAAAATTGACCGTCTGACCCTTCATCCCGACCTCCAGATGCGTGAGGTCATGGATCAAGCCCTGATCTACAGCTACGTCGATCTGATGAAAGACGGAACGGTGTTCGATCCGATGAGCGCGACGTTCGACGGCAACACCTACTGGTTAGATGGTGGCCACCACCGTTACCAAGCCTACAAGCTCCTGAACGCGAAGGAAGTTGAGGTTGATTTCACTGAAGGAGACTTCGACCACGCTTTCAAGAAAGCACTGAAAAGCAACGCCAGAAACGGTAAACAGAGGACGAACGACGACAAGAAAAAAGCGGTCCTGAAGTGCATCCTTCGCTATCCCGACATGAGCAACTACGCGGTCGCAAAAGAGTGCGAGGTCAGCCATTCTTTCGTTGGAACAACCAAGGATCCAGAGGCCAAGGCACGCCTTGATGAAGCCCGCGAAAAGAGCGTCGAGAAGAAGCTGAATGACGACTGTGGTGAAAAAACTACGATTCCGAATCGTAGTGAAAATACAACACTTGAGGAAAATCAAGCACTTGGAGCAGCCCCAAGCAATGAAGAGATGGAAGCCGCTGCAGCAGCGATGGAGGCAAACGAGGCTGCGTGGATGAAGTTTTTGGAGGCTGACGACAAGCTCGCAGAGGCTTTTGAGGAGGTCAAAAACCTGAATCTTTTGGTGGCTCAACTACGGCTGCGGATGAACGGGCTGATGAATGAGAAGAACCTCGCCGTCAAGATCATCAAGGAACTTGAGGCCGACAAAAAGAGTCTGATCAAAAAGCTGAAAGCCCTTGACAAAGACTGACTTTCTGTTAGAGTTCAATCACTGCAGTGTGCAGGCAAAGGAGAAATGATGAGTGCAGTTTTAGAAGACAGGACTACCTTCCCGGCACCGAGGCCGTTTCAAGTCTCGGCGCACAACGCCCTTCGGGAAGGGTTTAAGGCTGGCCACAAAAACCAGCTTGTGATGGCCCCCACGGGGTCGGGAAAGACTTATCTGGGTCTGCGTATCTGCAACGAGGCGATGCAGCGTGGAAAACGCGCTGTTTTCCTCTGCGATCGTACGACTTTGATAAACCAGACCTCAGCCGTTGCTGATCAGTACGGTCTGTACAACCATGGAATTGTGCAGGCCCAGCACTGGCGCAGGAGGCCGCAGGAGCTTCTGCAGATAGCCTCGGTGCAGACGATCGCCAAGCGCGAGTTCTGGCCCGAATGCGACGTTCTGGTGGTCGATGAATGCTTTCCCGGCGAGACATTGATCTCAACCGCACAGGGCTTAGTTGAAATACGCGATATCCGTAGTGGCGATCTCATATACAATAGCATGGGCGTTGGTCGAGTTGATTCCGTCTTCTCTAAGCCAGCAAGCAAGTTAGTAAAAGTGAGGTTAATCGATGGAACAACAATCAGATGCACACCAGACCATCCTGTATTCACCGGAGTGGGATGGAAACCTGCTGGCACCTTGGGTGTCGGTGAGAAGTTGTTTCGCATACAAGGTTTGCAGCATTTGTGGGTGCAAAATTTTTCCAAGGATGGAGAAATACCCCAACGGGACGCTTCGGCCTCAAGCGGAATCACAATTCAAGAGTCGGATGACCTGTGGCAAATCTTGTGCAAAGAAATTGAAGAACCCTATGCACAGCGAATCATCTCGGGAAAAAATGCGGGAGACCCTGCTCAGGATTGGTCACAAGCCAATAGTTCAGGGCGGCAATGGTCGTGGGATGACATTACCTCAGCGTACTTTTCTGCTTGCCCTCGGGGAAGAATGGGTTACGGAATTTGTTCTGACGACGAAGAAATCAACGAAGGAAGGGTATCCACATCATTACAAGCTGGATTTGGCAAATGTTCGTTTGAAGGTTGCAATCGAATTGGACGGGATGAGTCACTGCGCAAAAAAGAGGAAAGAGCAAGACCACAAGAAGGACTGCTTGGTGCGTTCTCTTGGGTGGAAAGTGTTGAGGTTGAAGAACAAGGATGCGATGAAATTGTGTACAACCTACGGGTCTCAGGTCATCCATCATATTTTGCCAATGGCGTCTTAGTTCACAACTGCCACACGACGTACAAGGCGTGGACTGACTTTTCGATGGCCACCAAGGCCACTGTGATTGGTCTATCTGCAACCCCGTTCACCACCGGGCTAGGGAAAATCTTCTCTAACCTCGTCAATGCCACGACGATGCACGAACTGACCCAGTCGGGAGTCTTGGTCCCGATGCGAATTTTCTCGTGCTCGAAACCTGATATGACCGGTGCGAAGACCGCCGGAGGGGAATGGACCGACAAAGCCGCAGAAGAGCGTGGCATGACAATCATCGGTGATGTCGTGACGCAGTGGATCCAGCATGGAGAAGGCCGCAAGACGATCGTCTTCGGATCGACCATTAAGCATTGCCAAGAGCTTTGCGGCGAGTTTATTTCGAGCGGAATCATGGCTGCAGTGTTTACCGCAGATACCACCGCAGAAGAGCGCGAGAAGATTCTTAAGGAGTACCGTAAGCCTGACTCGACGCTGAAGGTTCTCATCTCCGTCGAGGCGCTGGCCAAGGGGTTTGATGTCCCCGACGTTGAGTGCATCTGTGATGCCCGTCCCCTTCGGAAGTCACTCTCGACCGCGATCCAAATGTGGGGTCGTGGGCTTAGGTCTTCACCGGGAAAGAAGGACTGCTATCTCCTCGACTTCTCTGGAAACATCATCCGGTTCTTTGAAGACTTTAACGATATTTTCTTCAATGGCCTGCAACAACTCGACGACGGTGAGAAGTTAGATAAACAGGTCCGAGAGAAAGAGGAGTTCGAAGACAAGGGATGTCCCGCGTGCGGATATAAGCCTTTTTATAAGCGATGCATGGCCTGCGGTTTTGAGAAGATTAGCCAAAGGCTTACTGAAGTTCTTCCGGGTGAGATGAAAGAGATATTCATCGGTGAGGGCTCAAAGAAAAAGAAGCTTGCCGACTCTCCCGAAAACCTCTGGCATCAACTCGTGACCTACGCCCGGTTTCATTCAAAGCCGGAGACCGCAAAGGGTAGAGCGTGGCATCTGTTTCTCGATATCACCGGGCAGAAGTCGAAATGGGACTTTGAGAAGGCTCCGAACGTCGAGATTACAAAGAACGTCTTCAACAAGATTCAGGCAATGAACACAGCGTGGAGAAAGGGTAAGCAAAATGGCTAAGTTACTTGCTGCAATCGTTGGTACGGTCATCTTCGGTAAGTTTGTCATCTTCTGTTTGATGTTGTTTTGTCTCCATATGCTGGGGTATTTCTGATGGACTTCATTCAATTTGCAAGAGCGCACGGGGTCGAGATCGACCCGTCGAAGCTGTACCCGTCTGACCGGATTAAACGGACTGGGACCACCGCCAAGCCCAAGAGCGACAACGGCGCGTACTTCTACGATGGGCAGAGAGGCTGGGTGATGGACTGGTCAGGCGAAGCCAAGGTCATCTGGTGGAATGATCCCAAGGCAAAACCTTGGACTGAGCAAGACAAGGAGCAATGGCGGGCCAGACAGGCTTCGAGATCCTCTGCACAGCAAGCGGAGTACGAACAGGTCGCCCAAGCCGCTTGGAGGATCCTGCAGGGCGCGAAGCTTGAACCGCACCCCTACCTCCAGTACAAGGGATTCTTGAACGAGCGCGGGTTGGTTGTTGATGGAGAGCTTCTGATTCCCATGCGGAACTGCAGGACAAATGTGTTGCAGGGCTTCCAGCGGATCTATTGGGATCCGGTCGAGATGAAGTACGAGAAGAAAATGTTTTTGGGGATGCGAGCCAAGAACGCGGTCTGCAGGTTCGGGCACCCGCTGGCGGCTGAGTTTTGGCTTGTCGAGGGATACGCCACAGGTCTGAGTGTTCAAGATGCGCTAAAGAGCGCCGGGCTCGATGCATCGGTGATTGTTTGCTTCTCTGCGAGTAATCTCATTGCGGTCGCCGATCAAATCCGCCGGCCAGCGTTCGTCTTTGCCGATAACGATGCCTCTCAGACTGGCCAGAAGGCCGCAGAATCGACCGGTCTGCCTTGGACGATGGCTGATGAGGTCGGGATGGATGCGAACGATCTCCACGAGAAACGAGGTCTTTGGAGCGTGATGCAGAAGATTCACGAGTGCCGGAAGCTGGTACACTCCTAATCCTTCACGGATGAAGCGTCGTGCCGGTGGACGTTAAACACTGGCACCAGTTGACACGACCTGATATGGTCGGTTATGATTTACTTAGCTAGGCGTGGAACCCTGCTAGTTGTAAAGCCGTTAAGTCAAACTCCGACCCCGCATGGGGTGCACGATCCCTCACAAGGGGGTTGGGTTTCCACCGGGGTTTGTCTTAACGGCTTTTTTCATTTCCGCGCCCGGCTCGTACTCTCTGCGTTAAAAGCGGACCTTGTGTGGGTTGCCGAGAAGAAAACACATGATTTGCCGGAGCAAGGGTCAACGCTACCTTGTTTTCGCCTAGCCTCTTTGCGAGGGACTAGGGTAGTCATACGGACCATGGGCGGTACAACCGTATGATGATTGAATCGCAACCTCAAGGGTGGGCTGGTCGGGATCGGGTTCTTGATCCTCGATGGGCTGGAGGGACTCAAGGATGGGAGTCCGCTCTTGGAGAGGGTTTGTCCGGCGAAAAAATTTTGACTTTTTGGTCTAATTTCCCGTTAGACTATTGGTTCACATAGGGGGGTTTATGGATCAACTTCAAGAGACGTACTTGTTTCCAACGATCGTGTACTCAGTCGATAAGCCGGAATTTCTGATGCCGGTCAGTATCGTCATCGACAGGTACTTGAGGGAAAAATCATCAAAGATCGATCGGTTCGTCACCATGACTGCAGACTTTTCTGCCGAGCCGGAGATCGAGGAGTTTGCTCAGTACGTCTCGCAGACGGCGTGGAATATTCTCGACTCGCAGGGCCACGACATGAGCAAACTCGTGACCTATTTCCAAGAGATGTGGGCACAGGAACACTCGCAATACTCTGGGATGGATCAGCACGCGCACGGTGTCGGATCGCAGATCAGTGCCTTCTATTTCACCGCCGTGCCTGCGTGGTCATCCTCGATGGTGATCTACGATCCAAGGCCAGCCAAGGTCATTACAAGCCTTCCGTTGAAGGAGGGCGACCACCTTGCCCGTCAGCAACTTGTGTTCAATCCCAAGCCCGGAATGCTCGTGCTGACCCCGGCGTGGCTCCCGCATTCGTTTACCCGGCACATGGGCGAGGCACCGCTGGTTTTTGTCCACATGAACCTGTCGGTCGCCCCAGCTCCCGAGGCCGTCCAACCCGAGGTAGAGATCGTATGAAGTACCGAATCCGATTCAACCAGACCGCAGGTCAGCCCGGTCGGGGCTCTGTTGATCACAAGTGGAGGGTATTCGATGAGACAGGGAAAGAGTGGATATGCCGAAAAGTCCGCCTTCTTGTTCCATCGTGGACTGCAATCGATCAGAACGGCCACGACTGGAACATCGTCTGCGATGCAACAATGAAAATTGATAAGCCAACGTCAACAATTTATCTTGACAGAATCAAAGTGGGAGTTACAGAATGAGAGAGTGGTCAGAAGAGGAGATCGTGACGTACATGAAGCGCGTCAACAAATTCCTCACGAGTGGGATGAAGGTTTCGGATGCGGAGGATCTTGCGGAGCAAATGACCGAGCGGGACTTCAGCAAGGACGACGACCGCAGGGTGTGTTTCGAGTGCAGGAAGCTGAACAAAGACTTGACCTGCCCTGCAATGCTGGACAACCGGAAAAAACCGCTTCCGGCACCGTGGCAGGTCTTGAGGCGTTGCGACTATTTCGAACTAAGGGGGAACAAATGAACAGCTATCATTTTGCGTTCTGGCTGGCAAAACAGCCCAAGCCGGGGATCCTGTGGAATCAATCGAAAGCTTTAACCCACATCATGGACCGGGCGACCGAGGCCGATCTGATTTCGGTGCTTTATAACGGAACGGATGACCTCGCAATTAAAGCACTCAGAGAGCTTCAGGTTCGCTTTCTGGATGAGATGCGGGCTCTCGATGAGGCCGAGTATCAAGAGCGCGACTGCGGCCATTGGGAGGGGTCTTATGCGGCTGATCGGGATTGATCCGGGAGCTTCGGGTGCGATCGTGCTCCTTGAAAAGATGGAGCCGGTCGAGTGGATCAGGATGCCGACTTTGAAAGAGGGAAATGCCACGCGGGTC
>Ga0114964_10003652_pt1 | contig 10336 bp, 8 predicted proteins | sample C_131016_MF_Meta_FD_92638 | JGI IMG/M metagenome (GOLD analysis project Ga0114964, IMG submission 92638) | Freshwater microbial communities from Lake Croche, Canada to study carbon cycling - C_131016_MF_MetaG | ecosystem: Environmental > Aquatic > Freshwater > Lake | place: Lake Croche, Canada... | reverse complement strand
TGCCGGATCCCGACTCGCCCACCACAGCCAAGGTTTCGCGCGGCGCCAAATCAAAATTCAACGTGTCGACCACCGTGCGCCATTGGCCGTCCACACGAAAGGCTGTGGAGAGATTGCGCACCGAAAGAATGGGTTGGTCAGAGGGCTTCATGCTCATGCCTCATCCTTCAGCTTGGGATCAATGGCATCGCGCAAACCGTCCCCCAATAAGTTCAAGGCAAAAATCACAATCAAAATCGCCCCGCCCGGTGCAATGACAAGCCACGCACTATCGAGAATATTTTCAAATCCCTCGCGGATCATGCTGCCCCATGTCGGCGCGGGGGGTTTCACGCCCAGACCGATAAAGGCCAGCGAGGCTTCGGTCCGGATCGCATTGGCGAGCCACAACGATCCCATGACCAAAATTTCCGGCAGGATATTGGGTAAAATATGAATGATCAGAATACGGGCATCCGAATAGCCCAAGGCCCGACAGGCATCGATGAATTCCCGCTCTTTCAGAGCAATGGTCGGCGCACGCGCAATCCGTGCAAAAGGCGGGATCGATGTCAGGGCAATGGCAATGACGATGTTGAGGATGGATGGCCCCAGCATGGCCACAATGATCAGACCCAATATCAGGGACGGGAAGGCCAAGAGAATATCCATCACCTGCATCACCAGCGTGTCAATGCGACCGCCATACCAGCCCGCAATCATGCCGATGGCCGAACCGATCACCATGGCAAGCGCTGTGGAGGTGAGGCCGATCAACAAAGACAGGCGGGCGCCGTAAATGATACGGCTATAGATATCGCGCCCGAAATAATCGGTACCAAGCAGATGCGCTTCGGTGGGTGGTTTCAGGCGGGCCAGAATATCTTGCTCGAGAGGATCTTGTCCTGTCACCCATGGCGCAAAAATGGCCATCAAGGCAATCACAAGGAAAATCACCAAGCCGATCCATGAGGTCTTATTGGCATTAAAGGCCTTCAGCACGGCCTGCAACATCTGGCGTTTGGGTGAGAGCGGACCCAGCGAGACCGGCGTTTTTGAGGTGATGCTCATTTGAATTTCACCCGCGGATCAACAAAGCCATAGGTGAGATCTGTCGCTAAATTCACCACCACAACCACCAATGTGTAAATCACCATCATGCCTTGCAGCATGGTGTAATCGCGCTGGTTCAGCGCCCCGACGATCAGCTTGCCGAGCCCCGGGCGGCTGAACACGATCTCGGTCAGCACCGAATTGCCAATCAGGATACCGAGATAGAGCCCGATAATGGTGATGACCGGGATCAGCGCATTGCGCAGGGCATGACGCCACACCACCACCGTCCACGGCACGCCTTTGGCACGGGCCGTACGGACATAATCCTCCTGCAGCACTTCCAGCATCGCCGAACGGGTGACGCGGGTAATATAGGCCGCGGTAATCAGACCCAGATTGATGGCGGGCAGGGTAATGGATTCAACCCAGGCCGACAGGCTGCCCGATTTGGCGCTGATGACCGGGAACCAGTGCAGGCCGATCGAAAAGGCCAGCAGCAACAGCAAGGCCGAAACGAAAGGCGGAAAAGACAGGCCGAGCAGCGAGCCGATGCGGGCCGCATAATCGGTGAAACGGTTGCGCCGCACCGCAGCAGCCACGCCCAGAGGCACACCGATCACCACACCGATGATCAACGATAAAAAAGTCAGTTCCAAAGTCCAGGGCAGCACGTTGAGAACCTCCTGGATCACAGGACGCCCCGTCATCATCGACGTGCCCCAATCACCGCCCAAGGCTCCCCAGACGAAAACAACATATTGATGATACAGTGGCAGGTTGAGCCCGAGCCGCTCGCGCAAAGCCTCGATGGCTTCGCGGCTGGCCTGATCGCCCAAGATCACTTGGGCAGGATCACCCGGCACAATCCGCACCAGCACAAAGACGAGCGTCAGCACAGCAAACAGCGTGATCACCGCAAAACCCAGACGTCTAATCAAAAAAGCGGTCATGCGGCTCCACTCAAAAAAAGATCGGGCGCAGCCTCAGCCACGCCCGATCTCGAAACAGGCTTATTTCGTGAACTTGGTTTTTTCTGTCACGGGAGGCGACAGGTTGAGCGAGCCGTTCAGCTCGTAACCGAGATCAAGATTGTCCTTCCACGCCCACAGCTGCAGCTGCTCGTAAACCGGAATACCGCAGACATTGGTGACCAGTTTTTCCTGCGCGGTCTTCCACAGGGCCTTCTGTTTGGCGGCATCAGTTTCCACCCGTGCTGCACGGATTTCGCTGTCCGCAACATTGCAGAAGGTGAAATTGGTGATTGCGGTCGGTGTGCCGATGTTGGAGGCCGAGTCATAGAACTGGGTCAGATAGACATCGGCCACAGGGAAGCGGGCGGCCTGATAATGCACGATCGGCGACAGACCCTTGCGGATCTGGGCATGGAAGGTGGCATGTTCGACCAATTCGATTTCGAGATTGATATTGGCCTTCTTCAACTGGGCCTGCACGGCTTCGATGAAGGTCTGCATCCCCGTCAGGGTGGTGTGGATGGTTTTCACCGTCACACCGTTCGGATAGCCGGCTTCGGCCAGCAAGGCCTTGGCTTTGTTGACATCATAGGCATAGAGCGGTGACTTCTCGTCGGTGCCGAGATAGCCCGATGGCACAACCGAGACAGCCTCGCGCGAGGAGCCCGCACCCTTGAACTGGACAATCGCCTTGCGGTCGATCGCATGGGCAATGGCCTGTCGCACGCGGATATCATCGAGCGGCTTGCTAGTGATGTTGAGGTAGAGGGCGGACAATTCGCCAGGCTCCATCGCCTTCACCTTCACGCCCGGCAATTTCGAGGTTCGGTCGACCCAGGTCTGGTCCTGCTTGCCGTAGATCATGTCCAGCTCGCCGGACTGGAAGGCCAGATCGCGGCTGGAGTCAGCCGGAATATAGCGGTAGGTGATGTCTTCCAGCACGGGGGCGCCACGGAAATACTGCTTGTTGGCTGTCAGCTTCACGAATTGCTGCGGCTGGTATTCGGCAAACTGGAAAGGACCGGTGCCGATCGGCTTCTTGCCGAAATTCTCGCCCATCTCTTCGGCTGCCTTTTTACAGACCATGTTGCCGCCGTTGATATTGGCGACATAACCGAGAAAGCCCGCGACCGGATTTTTCAAGGTGATCTTCAGCGTGCTGCCATCGACAGCCTCGACCTTGTCGACGGCGGCGAAATCACCCGAATAAGAGGAGGTCGCCTTGTTGGAAGCGCGCTTGATCGAATAGGCCGCATCTTCCGCGCTGAACGGACCATAGCCGTGGTGGCACTGCACGCCGGACCGGATCTTGAAGGTCCATTCGGTACCATTGGCATTGGTGGTCCAGCTTTCGGCCAGATCGGGCTCGATGAAATCAGGGCTGGCCTGTCCGGGCTTCACCCGCACCAGACCGTTGAAAATATAGTTCAGCAAGCCTTTGTCGGGTGTGGTGGAAGCCAGATGCGGATCAAGCTTGCCCGCATCGGCCGAGCCCATGCCGATCACCAGCGACTTCTTCTGTGCTTGGGCCGGATCAAGCCCGAAACCCGCCGCAAGCCCCGCCGCAACGGCCAAGCCCAAAATCATATGTCTTTTCATTCGCGCATCCCCCAAACAGGCCTAAAGCCGGAAAACTGATTGTGACCGCAATCAGGCCCATGATGCAAGCCCCCTTGCACAAACAGAATTCCGACATGTGCCTGATCTACGAGGTCGGGGCCACCGGGGGCAAATCCACACTTAAAATCAGCACCGGCAATTGGTAGTCGGGGTTTGGCTGATGGATCGATTTTGTGGTTTGCTGCCCGTTTTATCCTATGATACGGGATTTTCTGTCGGGAAGCGCGCGGACGGATGGTCCGCGCCAGAAGTGTGCAGACCCCCAGAGTATTCTGCACCTCCTGACTTATTAAACGGCACAAGGATCTTCAAATTTCACCGGCAGCCTCTTCTAACAACCGGCATGACGGGTTAGGCTGATGAGAGTACTCCTGATCGTCTCTTGATCCTGCCGGAGAGCCTCAACATGACAAACCCCTTTTGGTGGGATGCCGCCCCGCGCGAGCCCGAACAGGCGCTCACGCTGCCCGCGCAGGCCGATTGTGTGGTTGTCGGAGCTGGCTATGCGGGCCTCAATGCCGCATTGACACTGGCACGCGCCGGACGCTCGGTGGTTGTGTGCGAGGCAGGCCCGCCCGGCTTCGGGGCTTCGAGCCGCTCCGGCGGCATGATCGGCCACGGGCATCGCCTGTCCTATTCCAGCCTGATTGCGCTGTATGGTGCAGCCAAGGCCAAAGCCCTGATCGGCGAAGGCATGGCCTCGCTGGATTACGTCAAACAGTTGATCGGCAGCGAAGGAATCGACGCCCATTTGGCCGCCGTCGGCCGTTTGCGCGGCGCCTGGACGCCGGCTGATTACGAGACCATGGGGCGCGAAGCCGATTTGTTGAGGCGCGATCTCGGACTGCCGGTCGATGTGGTCCAAAAGGCGGATATGCGCAAGGAAATTGCCACAGACAGCTATCAGGGCGGACTGGTGTTCCACAGCCATGGCGGCGTCCATCCGGCTTTGTTCCAGCAAGGTCTGCTGGCTGTGGCGCGCAAGGCAGGCGTGCGGATTGCAGGTTTTACCCCTGTCAGCCGCATCGATACCGCACCGGACCAAAGCCTTGTCCATACTGCGCGCGGTGTCATCACGGCCCGCGATGTGATCGTGGCCACCAATGGCTATTCGACCCGGCCCGTACTCGATTTCGCCCGCCGTCTGGTGCCGATGCCGAGCTTTTTGATCGCCACCGAGGAGATCGGCGAAAACCGAGTGCGCGATCTGATCCCGAATTTGCGGATGATTGTCGAGACCCGCGAAAAGCATCTCTATTACCGCCCATCCCCCGATGGCAAACGCATTGTTCTGGGGGGACGCGCCGCCTTGCATCCGATTGATCTGGATGAAGCCCGATCGCGCCTGCGCAAGGAACTGGTGGCCCTGTTTCCCTCGCTGGAGCATACCGCGATCAGCCATGTCTGGACCGGCAATGTCGCCATGACACGGTCTGATCTGCCCGGCATCGGTAAGCTCGGCGGGCTCTGGTATGCGCTGGGCTGCAACGGATCGGGGGTCGCACTCATGCCCTATCTGGGCCACAAGCTGGCATTGAAAATTCTGGGAGATCGCGACGGCTCCACGGCCTTTGACGACATCCCGTTCAAAGCCATCCCGTTTTATGACGGCCGCCCGTGGTTCCTGCCGCTGCTGACAGCATGGTACCGCGGACGCGACTGGCTCAGAGGCAATTAACGGCTGACGGCAACGCCGTATTGTCCGGCCGCTGTTTCGACCCAGTGCCACAAATCACCCGCCATCGAGCGCATGCAGGACAGTTCGAACACCGCGTCCGCATCCATCGAAATCTGGATCGACAAGGCACCCAGCAGCGTCACCCGGCCAGAACCAGGCGGAAAGGCACGCGGATCGCAGTCGATCATCACGCCCTTGGCCAGCACATCCAGAACATTCGGCCCCGACAGCTGCAACGAGGCCCGCGAGCCGGTCTGGTCGATCACAGTGGCCTCAGCCCCGAACAGGCGGGCAAGACTTTCGCCTGAAGGCGCCGTTGCGCTCTCGATAAAATACTGGTCGGGCGCAGTCGGCAATATCCACATGCCATCGCGCAAGTGACGCTGAGCGAGGCTCAACGCAGACGCCCCGGATTGCGCTGCCGGACAGATCACACCCGCGGCAAAACCGTGATCGAGTAAACGCACCTGCAGGCCGGCACGGTCTACCGCTTTGCCATAAGAGCCGGGTTCAACAAGTCCGTGCCAGACCGAACGTCTCGCCAATAAGGTCTCATCCATGCAGCCGTTCTCCCTTCGGATCGACAAAGACCGGCGAGACGATCTCGACCTCCGTATCCAGACCGCGAAGCGCGTCATAAGCGCGCACCCGTTCGCCGATACGCTGCGGTCCGTTCTGCAACAGACCCAAACCGATCAGACTGCCGCAGTGGGGCGAATAGGCGACGGAGGTCATGTAGCCCTGATCATGGTCGATCGTCGCAGGCTGTCCGAGCGGGAGAAAATGCGCGCCCGCCGTTATCCGTGCCGCCGGATCAACCGGCCTGAAACCGACCAGCTGCGGCCTGTCCTGCGCCAGCAGATCCGGACGCTGCGCCATCGCGCGGCCGATAAAATCCTTTTTCCGCGACATCATTTTTTCAAGCCCGAGATCACGCGCGGTTGTGGTGCCGTTCAGCTCGTTGCCGGCGACATGGCCCTTCTCGATCCGCATCACGCCCATCGCTTCGGTGCCATAGGGGGTCAGACCGAAGTCACGCCCGACCTGCGCCAGATGACGCACCACGGCATCGCCGTAATCGGCAGGCACGGCCAGCTCATAGGCCAGCTCGCCCGAAAAGGAGACCCGGAACAGGCGGGCGGCCAGGCCCTTGGCCAGCTCAAATTCCCGACAGGCCAGATAGGGCACCGCCTCGTCAGACAGGTCGATCGACGGACCCAAAGCGCGCTGCAGCAGCGCACGCGATTGTGGGCCCGCAATGGCCAACTGGGTCCAGCGTTCCGTCACCGACACCATCCGCACATCCAAAGCGGGCTGATGGACCTGATGGCAGAAATCGAGATGGTTCATGACCATCACAGCCTGTGCGGTTGTCGTGGAGATGAGATAATGCTGGTCACCCAACCGCGCCACAGTGCCATCATCCATCACGAAGCCGTCTTCGCGCAACATCAAACCGTAACGGGTGCGGCCGATGGGCAGGGTCGACATCAGATTGCAGTAGACAAAATCCAGAAAGGCGGCAGCATCGCGCCCGTGCATCTCGATCTTGCCGAGCGTCGAGACATCGCACAGACCCACGCCGGCCCGCACGGCCAGCACCTCGCGATCGACCGTCTCGCGCCAATGACTCTCGCCGGGCTTCGGAAAATATTGCGCGCGCAACCACAGGCCGGTTTCGACAAACACCGCTCCCTCGTAAGTCGCCCATTGATGGGCGGCGGACAGGCGGGTGGGGCGGAAATGTCTGTCCCTGTGCGCACCCGCCAAAGCACCAATCGCGACCGGCGTATAGGGCGGACGGAATACCGTGGTGCCGACCTCGGGGATGCTGGTGCCGCACAGGCCCGCCATCACCGCCAGCCCCGTCACGTTGGAGGTCTTGCCCTGATCGGTGCCCATGCCCAGCGTCGTGTAACGCTTGAGATGTTCGACCGAGCGGTAACCCTCCCGATGCGCCAGTGCGACATCATCGCTGGTGACATCATGCTGCAAATCGATGAAGGCCTTGCCTTGGCCCGCCACGCTCCAGACCGGACAGCCCTCTTGCGGATCATCCGAACACGACAGTGCCTCGTAGGCACCGGCCTTGAAGCCGCAATATTCTGACGCTGCGGCGCCCTGCTGCCAGCCTTGGGCCAGTGCCTCCCCCAGCGAGAAAGCACCCGTGACCGCACCGGCGATCCGCATGCCCTGCGGGAGGTGCTGCGGCACGAAACAGGCGCGCTGCTCGTCCCACACCGGCTTGTTGTTGTGGTGGCAGGTCAGATGCAGTGTCGGGTTCCAGCGATTGGAAACGGCCACCGCATCGCAATCAATATGTTCCTGATAGCGGTCGGTGGCGATCGTGATCCGTGTCAGGCCTTGCGCGCCACTGGTGTCGATGATCCGCGCACCCAGCACCACCCGCACCGAGAGACGGCGCGCTTTGGCGATCAGATCGGCATTCACGCTGTCGCGGGTTTCAACCACACAGGTTTCGATCCCTGCGGCATGGGCATCGAAAGCCGTGGTCCAGCCTTCATCATGGCTGCAATGGACCACGAGGCTTTTGCCCGCTGCAACGCCGTAGCGGGTGAGATAGGTGCGCACCGCCGAACCGAGCATCACGCCCGGACGGTCATTGCCCGCAAAGACCAACGGCCGCTCGATCGCGCCAGAGGCCAGCAGGCTCTGCCTCGCAACAATGCGCCACAGGCATTGGCGGGCATGGAAGGCCTCGGGCACAACGCCTTCGGGCACCAGACGTTGCACCACACCATAACTGCCGCCATCATAGACACCGAACACCGTGGCACGCGCCATCATGCGCACATTGGGCAGAGCGGCAAGCTCGGCCAGACAGGCGGCAAGCCATTGGCTGGCCGTGCCTTTGCCGATCCCGTAATGCTCGGACAGCAACCGGCCGCCAAACACAAAATCATCCTCGCAGACAACGACCCGCGCGCCGGCTCGCCCCGCCGCTAGAGCCGCATTCAAACCGGCCGGACCGGAGCCGATCACCAGCAGATCGCAAAAAAGATTGGCCTGCTCGTACCGGTCGGGATCATGCAGGTTGGAAGCCTTGCCCAACCCGGCCGCCCGCCGGATCAGCGGCTCGTAGAGCTTTTCCCACAGCGCGGCTGGCCACATGAATGTTTTGTAATAGAAGCCTGCCGCCAGAATATCGGACAGCACATTGTTGATGCCCATCACATCGAAAGCCAGCGAGGGCCAGCGGTTCTGGCTGACAGCCCTCAACTGCGCAGTCAGCTCAACCGTTGTGGCGCGGATATTCGGCTCGGTCCGGTCTCCGGTTCCCAGCGTGACCAGCGCATTGGGCTCCTCGGCGCCCGCACCGAACAGCCCGCGGGGGCGGTGGTATTTGAAGGAGCGGCCGACCAGACCGACACCATTGGCCAACAAAGCGGAGGCCAGACTGTCACCGGAAAACCCCTGCAGCTTTTGGCCGTCGAATGAAAAATCAAGCGGTGCGGTGCGATCGACAACCCCGCCCCTGGCCAGCCGGAAGCCGCTCATGATCCAGCCCTCCCGCCGCGCGCGGGTGTGACGGCACCCAGATCATGGGTCTGGGTGTGGCGCTCGACCACAAGCCATGTCCGGCATACCGTGTGCAGCCAGTATTCCTTGTGCCAGCCCAGCGGATTGTCGCGCAGATAGACGTAATCGGCCATGGCCTCTTCGGTGTCTGGGCGCACCGGTCCGGCATCACCGCGATAGGTAAATTCCCGGGAATCCCGTTCACCGCAATAGGGGCATGGAAGGCGCATCGGACAGGCTCTCTCTAATGCAGATTGGGTTGGGCACCGACGCCCTTTTCATCGATCAATGCTCCGCGGGCAAAACGGTCAAGCCGCAAGCGGTCCGCCACAGGATGCGGCTGGTCATTGGCAATCAGATGGGCAAAGCAATAGCCCGACCCGGGCGTGGCCTTGAAGCCACCATAGCACCAGCCGGCATTGAGATAGAGATTGCCGACCGGTGTCTTGTCGATGATCGGCGATCCGTCCATCGACATGTCCATCACCCCGCCCCACGAGCGCAACAACCGCACCCGTCCCAGCGCGGGCCACAGTGCCATTGCCGATTCCATCACATCCTCGACAACCGGCAGATTGCCGCGCTGGGCATAGGAATTGTAGCCGTCGATATCACCGCCGAACACCAGCCCGCCTTTGTCCGACTGGCTGACATAGAAATGCCCCGCGCCAAATGTGACAACCGTGTCGATCATCGGCTTCAGGGCTTCGGACACGAATGCCTGCAGGACGTGGCTCTCGATCGGCAGGCGCATCCCAGCCATGGCGGCAAGCCGCGAGGAATGGCCGGCCCCCGCCAGCGCCACCTTGGCTGCGCCGATAAAGCCTTTGGTGGTTTCGACGCCCGTCACCTTCCCCTTGTCGATGCGCAGGCCCGTGACCTCGCAATGCTGGATGATATCGACGCCCCGCCGGTCCGCTGCCCGCGCATAGCCCCAGGCCACAGCATCATGGCGGACCGTGCCGCCACGCTTTTGCAGCAGGCCGCCCTTGATCGGAAAGCGGGCATTGTCGAAATTGAAGAAAGGCACAAAAGCCCGCACCTGATCGGCATCGAGCAGTTCGGCATCCACCCCGTTGAGACGCATGGCATTGCCGCGCCGCACATAGGCATCGCGCTGGGCATCGGTGTGGCACAGGTTCAGCACGCCGCGTTGCGACACCATCGCATTGAAATTGATATCCTGCTCCAGCCCTTCCCAGAGCTTGAGCGACAATTCATAAAAGGCCGTATTGCCGGGCAACAGATAGTTGGAGCGGATGATGGTGGTGTTGCGGCCGACATTGCCCGAACCGACATAGCCTTTTTCCAGCACGGCGATGCGGCCGACATCATGGTGCTTGGCAAGATAATGGGCGGTCGCCAGACCATGGCCACCGCCGCCCACGATCACCACGTCGTAATGGTCGGCAGGCTCGGGGTTCCGCCAGGCCGGCGACCAGCGTCTTTGGCCGGAGAAGGCATTGAGCAACAGACTGGCAAGTGAATAACG
>Ga0114964_10003650_pt1 | contig 10339 bp, 7 predicted proteins | sample C_131016_MF_Meta_FD_92638 | JGI IMG/M metagenome (GOLD analysis project Ga0114964, IMG submission 92638) | Freshwater microbial communities from Lake Croche, Canada to study carbon cycling - C_131016_MF_MetaG | ecosystem: Environmental > Aquatic > Freshwater > Lake | place: Lake Croche, Canada... | reverse complement strand
TCTATTATGGCAAACACAGAACTGGACTGCTAATATTCAAAGTTCAGCCAATGTGTCGGTGACTGCCAACAGCATACTGGCGCCAGATGGTACACAAACTGGATCAACTATAACCACCACGGTGGGCGGGTATAGCAATGATGCGCTGATACAAAAATGGAATCCAACTGGCATCTCTACTGCGGCCTTGCCCTACTGCCTCAGTGTGTATGTCAAACAAGGCAACTGCCCCACAATTGGCGTGAATCTAGCCTTTTACAATGGTAACACATACCAAGATGCCATACTTACACTAACTTGGGCAAACTTGTCTATATCAACTGCTGGCGGCGCTAATACTGGTACATTGAATTATGGAGTAATTGATACTGGGTTGGGTTGGTATCGCTTATGGTGTAGTGCCACCAACAATTATTCAGCTGTGGGTGTAGTTGGTAGAATATGGGTGCGTAGTGTGTATAACAATAATATAGTCGGCGACTATAACTATGCGTGGGGTATGCAAATTGAACAGGGCTCTAGTCCCACTATTTACCAAGGTAAAGGTGCAAGTACCATACTGACACCAAACTTTGCCCGCCGTGAAGACCAGACTGGTAGTATGTATGTCACCAACAGTTACGATGAATTTACTGGTGCACCTGTTGTAGACAGCAGTTTACTATGGTGGACTGATGGTGGCCAAACCACCAGTTATTCGGGGTCTGGCACAACAGTTAGAAATTTAGCCAATACCGCCCAGACAGGAACAATATCGGGTAATGTCGCATACAGTTCAGTCGATGGTGGAAAATTTGTTTTTACCGACTACCTAGATACTACAAATAACATATCAGCAGGCAACATTGGATATCCGGCATCAGTGAATGATCCGTGGACCATGGAAGCCTGGATTTATGTGCCAACTGGCGCAACCTGGTCCATTAATAATAACGTTGGTCCGTTGTATATTAGGGGAAGTTATGCTGGAGCTCATGGGTTAGTAAGAATGCAAGCTGACAATACTGTTGCAGTTTGGCTCCGCGGCAATACTACAGCACTAGCATATCGAACTGGGGTAACCACAAGAGGTCGCTGGCATCAAGCTGTGGGCGTATGGTCCGGTGGTGCAGGTGGAAATTTACAATGTTATGTCAACGGAACACTAACCCAGGCATCTACAACAACACAAGATGACCCACTTAAAAGTACTAACTTTTATGCAATTGGTGCCGCTAACACCGGACTCAGCAACAATAGTGGGGCGGTGTTTGTTGGCAATATATCCAGTACAAAATTATATAACCGAGCACTCACTGCTGACGAAGTGGCACAAAACTACAATGCCCTACGTCGTAGATACAACATCTAAAGCACAATAAATACTACTATGGCTAAACTCTTATCAGGCACACGAATTTATGGTAATCTTGTAATAGATACTTGGGCCAATGCGGCTTCGGCCAACATATCAGGAACCACCACCAGTACCAGCACCACAACAGGCGCACTTGTTGTTGCAGGTGGCGCAGGTATTGCAGGCAATTTGTTTGTTGGCTCAAATGCAAGTTCGCTTTTGAGCTCGTCTATGAACGGTATTTCGTTACAAGGACAATTACAGCCTTACACACTACAAGGTAGCGATGGTACTGTAACATCAACAGTGTTGACTTTGCCATCGGCATTTGCCATCGCCGCTTTGGCCAGCACTGGTAACGTGGCAAGAAGTTACATTAGCAAAAGCAACAGCACAAACGATCTGCAAATTGGTGCAATATACACAGCCTACCAAGGTAACGTTGTGCTCAACGCCGGAACTGGTGCTACATCAGGTATTAGAATTATAACTGGTACAACCGCAAACTATGTATCTACTTTTGACAATGCAGGCAACTTAACCGTAGCAGGTAATACAAACATTAACGGTGGACAGTTAACAGTAGGAAATATTGTTGCCACTGGTAATGTATCTATCTCTGGAAATTTATCAATCACCGGTAATATCACATCAGTCAACTACGAAACAGTGACCAATACCGAGTATGTCACTACCCTAGTGGCCACAACAGTCAATGCGGCCTCGGCCAACATATCGGGAACCACCACCAGTACCAGTACCACTACAGGTGCTCTAGTGGTGGCCGGAGGCGTGGGTATTGCTGGTAATTTGAGTATTGGCGGCAATATCACAACATCAACCAGTTTGATACCAAGTGGTAATGTACTGTCGCTTGGCGGTAATGTTTCGTTGGATGTGTTGAGAATCTACAGCAACAATTCAGTTACCAGCGACTACTACAATACTACCTTTGCTTCTCCGCAATTTGCATTAGTACCACCACAAAATAATTATGGTGCGGCCATAGTTCAGCTGGGACAAAATCCCAGGATCAGCAGTCTTGGTGTAGACGGCATATACGTTACCACAAACGGGACATTGGGTTATACAGGAACCACACAACTCAAAATTGTACACACTGGTAGTGCTGTCAACTACACTGAAATAACTGGAGGCACAACCGGTAATGGTCCCACAATTCGAGCACAAGGTGAAACCAACGTTGAATTAAATCTTGTTTCTCGTGGTACCAGTGGTATTAACTTGCGTACTGGCGCCAACACCGCCACACAATTTAGAGTTGGCGATACATCCGGTGCTGTCAACTACCTACAAGTAACAGGTGGAGCAACAGGTACAGCACCCAGCATCACCGCAACCGGCAGCGATAGTAGTGTTGGCCTGACCATCTCCACAAAGAATACACTACCAATTGTGTTTGGTGGTGCTGGTGGTACGCACTTTATCATTAATCCCACTTACAACATCGCGGGTGCGGCTCCAGTAATAAACCAATTACAAGTACAGGGTGGTTTTGCTGGCAACGTGGCCACATTGAGCGCACAGGGCAACGATACCAACGTGAGCATGTTGCTACAACCCAAAGGCACCACCAGCAACCTTGCTATAGTGGCCAACAGTGCAGTGGTACTGAGTTCGGGCACAGGTGCAATCTCGGCCATTAGATACAATGCGCTTGGAAGTGGCTACGGCACACAGCCCACCATAACTATATCAGCTCCCACCACCGCAGGTGGCGTTACTGCTACAGCCAATGCCAGTATATACTTTGGTGGCGGAACTGTGGTATCAGGCGGCACTGGCTATAGTGTAGGTGATGTACTCACAGTAGTAGGTGGTTCATATTCAAGCCAAGGACAAATCAACGTCACTGGCAATAGCGGTGGTGTAATTACATCAGTTACAGTGACCAATGGTGGTGCATATTACAGTTTCCCAGCCAACGCAGTCAGCGTTACAGGCGGCACAGGGTCGGGTGCAACATTTAACCTATTACCTGGCGGCGTTAACAGCTACAATCTATTGAGTGGTGGATCAGGCTATGTAGAACCGCCCACTGTTACCATCTCGGGCGGCGGCGGCTCGGGTGCTACGGCATTGGCTCGCATTGGTAACATACCTGCAATACGAAGTCTGGCCAGTAATTTGGATTTTTACACCAGTAGCGGACAAATACTGCGACTAACCGACAGCACCAATTTGGCAGTAAACTATTGGCAAATAGGGTCAGCTGCCAGTGGTGTGCAAGTTAGCCTAAGTGCAGTGGGCGGTGATGCCGCAATCGGCACCAACTTCACAACCAAGGGCACCGGCGCCCATGTGTTCTCAACCAACAGCTTTGGATCAGTTGGCCTAGTTGTTACACATACCGCAAGTGCTGTCAACTACCCACAGATAACAGGTGCCACTACCGGCAACGGACCGGTGCTGTTTGTACAGGGCAGTGATTCAAACATTGAACTGAACTTGCAAAGCAAAGGCACCGGCGGCATCAACCTGCGTACTGGTGCTAGTACCGCTACACAGTTTAGAGTTGGTGACACTGCTGGTGCTGTCAACTATGTACAGGTAAGTGGTGCTACTTCCGGTGGATCTCCTACAATCGTTGCGGCTGGTTCGGATGCCAACGCCAGTTTGGCAATCAGTTCAAAAGGTTCTAGTCAATTATATTTGAGTGCAGGTTCAAGTGGTGGTGCAGTACGTATCAGTACCAATAATTCAGAACAGTTAACTGTTAGTGGTCCAGCATCGGCAGTTAATCGAATAGCATTAAAAGGTGCAACCACAGGTACCTCACCGTTGTTTGCAGTCGCAGGATCGGACACCAATATCAATTTTGAATATGGCACTATTGGTTCGGGTGCTCATAACTTCTATACTTTTGATCGTAACGCTGGCAGTAGTAACCTGCAGATGTCGGTTAGTCATACTGGTAGTGCAGTTAACTATATACAAGTCACTGGCGGCGCCACTGGTACTGGACCAACACTCAGTGCTCAAGGTAGCGATACCAACGTCTATTTAAACCTAGTAGGCAAGGGTGGCGGCGGTGTTAGTACCTTATACTATCACAACATCGGAAGTTATTATACCAATTATCTATCAGTTAGTGGAACAAATTCTGGCGCACCAACTATACAGGCCCTGAGTTTTACCAATGCCAGCGTGGATATATCATTTGTGCCCAAAGGCACCGGCAATGTTACAACTGCAAGCCCGTTAACTGTAACCAATGCCAATGTGTCAACCAGTATCAGCACTGGTGCCTTAGTGGTTCAGGGTGGTGCAGGCATCGTGGGCGATGTCAACATTGGCGCCAACCTGACCTACGGCGCAGTGCCCATACTTGAAAGTAGCAGAACAGTTACCGGCATTGGCACAGCCCCAGTGGCCATTGATTGGTTCAGTAATATATCATACCGTACAGGTAAATACGTAGTTAGTACAGCAGATGTCACCAATTCCTGGTATCAATCTACTGAAATTATCTTGGTACAAGATGGCAATGTCAGTACCATTACAACTTATGGTGCAATTTCCAGTTCAGGCAATACTAGAATGACATTTTCTTCAAACATCATGTCAGGAAATGTAATATTATGGGGCACGGGAGTCAGTGCAAACAACACAATTAAGCTGGTTAGAACGCTAATACCAGTATAAGGTAATAAATAATTATATGTTCAAAATTAAACGTTTATTTCGCGAAAACTATACAGGTGAAGATGTAACCACAAAACTGACCTATTCGGGTGGTCAGTGGCAAGTTGAAAAAGACTTTGTTGAAAATAGTGTAACCAATATCCGTATTGCATCACAGGCCATTGTCATGGCAGGTGGTCGGTACTGGCAAGATCCGCACCCACAGCACCAATTCCACGCAGATCATATCAAGAATCACAAGGGTGGCTTGCTTGGGGCAAATAAACTACAAGTTTACGCAACAAACTCAGTATACCATAAAATTATACCAGACTTTTTAGTAGTTGATCGTGACCATGCTGGTCAAGCAGTAGCAGACGGAATTACAAGTCAATGTATTGTTTATGCTCACGCCGAGTCAATTACAACATATCCAAACAGATTTTATTTAATCCCGCAAGATCCACCATGGAACTCGGGTACAATTGCCACATACCTGGCAGCATTTGATGGACATACAAAAATTTACATGATGGGTTTTGATGGTCGTCAAGAAGACGATGTGTTCTACGAACAGTCAATGGCATTTCTAATTGAACTATATCCAGAAGTGGAATTTGTACGTGTGTGCCCCACAGAAGAATTCTACATGCCAGAATCTTGGAAATACTATACTAATCTAAGACAGATTAGTCATAGGCAATTTGTATTAGAGGCCGACATCGGTTAATACCGACTCCATAGTTTTAAGTTTATCGACTATAACTGCGAAATTAAAACTACGCCAGACACCCGGATGCAGTGGCTTCGGGTGATCTTCTAACTGCACCCAACAATATCCGCGATGTTCGTGATTTAGTTCTGGAACAAATTCGTCGTCCACACCGATGAGAAATGTGTGAAATACAAATTTATCATTGTCGCTGGTGTACTGCTCGATGGGTATAATTTTGGCATCTTGAATAACACCGTTGAGTTCTTCTTGTATTTCTCGTTTCAATCCTTGGGCCACAGTTTCCCCGGGCTCAACTTTTCCACCAACAAGATCCCATTGCCCGTTATGTTTGGTGCCGTTGCGTAAAAGGAAGAGGTAACGTCGTGTTTTGGCGCAGTATATCAATGCGCCGGTACTTGCTGATGTCAAAGAACTATGCTCCAGTCTTGTGGCTCGTACATGCCTTCTACGCTCTTGACCCACTCGGTATTCTGATAGTCCCACTTGTACTGAGCCCCAGTTGTCAAGTTTGTAACAAACTGATACGCTTGAGAATTTTCAGCATCAAAACTAACAGCCCAACCATTGTTGGTATACTCAATTATGTCGTTACGATTTGCAACGAACTCGGGATGATTTGCGTTCCAGGCTTCTGCGGCCTCGCTGTTATTATAACTGCCAATGGAGTTTAAAATCAAGTATCTTGTGCCAATACTTGGAGTCAATAAGCTCATTTGATCAACATTCACAGTCATTGGGTCTATAATAGCTGTGATGGCTTTTATGCTGTTGGCTGGCAAGGTGTCGATGTTGGGACTGTATAACAAAATACTTTCATCTGTTGGGTGCGGAGCCACCGTTCCCACTGTTTCACTCACACCATTGGGATGACGCAATCGAACCTCGCTAATACCACTGCGTAAATCACCATAGCCGGTGATCAGATCACTCCATCGATCAATCTTGGAAAAATCACCATTGAACACATACTGTAACTGATTCTTGTTCACTATGCGTAGCTGATTGCCCATGTACGACAAATAGTAATCTTTAAATATAGTGGCCCTGCGCCCCATCATGGTGGTGCCCGAAATGGCATCTAAAGATAAATCTCCGTTACCGTCATAGACCGAATTAATAACTCTAGTAATAACCCCAAGTCGTTTAACCTTGGCGGGACTGCTGATCCAAATCGGCATTTCAAACTGCATGGTCAGTATGCTGATACTTTCGTCGGCGTTGGCCGGGATGGTGCGACTATCCCATATGGTGCTCTTTAGTTCTACAGCAGTCAAACTGCCCCAGTCAACAATGTTGTCGGTGCTTTGCAATTCAATGCTGGGATTGAATAAGGTCGCCATTTGTTCCCACAACTGTAATTTTTGCTCGGTATTGCTGGTCCATATATCAACTTTGATGGTCAATTTATACGGCACTGGCATGAGTCGATCAATCGAATACGAATCTCCGGGAGCGGGCAAATAGTTCCCAGTCACTGGATCATATGCACGTTCTCTAATGTTTATGGTACTAACAAAGGTTGGATCCTGCATACGTTCTCTATCGTAGTCTAACGCACTGACATACACAGCGATAGCCGGAACCGAGTTCATCATGTTCTCGCTGTTTTGCTTTAGTATGACCGAGGCTTGACGGCTTGGATCACCGTAGATGACCGGAACTTGCTGTAGGGTGCGTTGTCCGTTGGCACCTTGACCAAATTCAACTTGGAACCCAGATACAATTCTCATAAACTGTGTTATGAAACGCCTTACTTGATTGTCGTAAAAAAATTGTTGAGCCATTAATTATCTGCCTGTATCTTTAACGCCTTGCTTAGACTCTGACGTTCGGGTTGTGTGTTACCTTCGATATCTGTAAAGGTGTTTGCATTATTAACAAATGTACTACGTAGAGTCTTGTTGTTGGAGCCAAGTGTAAGATTGGCTCGGATTTTCTCTTCAACAGCGGCCCAGCGTTTGCCGTTGTATCTAAACAAACGATTTGGCAAGTAGTCGGTGCGTAAGAAATATTCGCCATTGGCAACATTGCTTGGAAACTCAATTCCAACACCACAGTCCAGTCCGTTAGGAGCGACGCCGTCACCAACCAAGTAGCCGGCGGGCTTGACTGAAGGGCTCAGGGTGGAGTCATCTGCAGAGTGGGTGACATCATCTGCGGTGTCCTTGACATCGTCGGTTGTAATGCCCGAATAGTCGGGTTGCAAATAGATATGACTGGTATCATATCCGCTAAGTGGAACATCTTTTTCGGCTTGTGCCACAACAGCATTGTTGATGTTCATGTAAACACCGTAACTGCTCATGATATCAGCAGTCTTGGTATCGGCCGTGCCGTCCACAATGGTTTTAAGAATGTCTTTGTATTCTTGACTATCCACTAGCGGATTGATTTTGACACGCCACAAGTGCGGCCACCAAGTTGGGCTAAAACCTTCGCTGGCAAAGCTGGCATCACCAATCACATAAAAACGCTTCAGTGCCGCTGGTACATCTTGATTTAGCGCATGATAGTCTTTTAGATGTTCTAATTCCAGTACATCGCCAGCCATCAGTTTACGACCAATGGTGTCCATCATGTCATTGATATGGAATGTCATGAATATGGTACCGGTCTGCAAAAACAATCCAAATTGACTCAAGTCAAAGTCGGTGTCTTGTCGCTGGTAAATTCCACGCATCTTGTAAATATCTGGATCATACTTGCGATCGCGGTTTTCTACAAACAGCAAGTCCTGTATGTTTAGTTCACTTTGGTTTGTGTAGGCGGGTTTGGTGGGATCTGTGCTGTCTGACTGCTCATGAGTGCCCAGGTACTTGTGTATCAAAATACCAGTTCCGCCCATGGTAAACATTTCACTGATTCTACGATCAATGAACTTGTAATCATTTGAGTGTCGTCCGTCTTTCCAAAGCGAAATGCGAGCCATCTTTTGTCCTATATTGTTGTATTTATGGGTTTGACAGCTAATGATTTTGGTTGTACAATAGCCGTATGCTTGAACGTCATGCCGCAAACAGTGAAAAACTAGAAAACTGTCTGACCCAGCTCAAATCCATGCCCATGGCGCCCAAAAGCAAAATGTGGAAATTCTACAACACCACACGGGCGGCCTTTACTGAATTAGACCGCGAATTTGTGGAATGTAGACGCTTGAAAAAAGTAACACTAAAGTATACAGAACTAGAAAAGACATTTGAGGACTGTGTTACAGTATTTGAGCAGTGGGCCATAATGGCCGCACTGACCTATTGATTTGACTCAAAATGGATATATTGTTATAATACACTTATGCAACTAAAAATCACATGCCGCAATGCGGGAAAACGAGCATTGATTGAGGCGGCCACCACGTGGATCGCACAAGAACTCAAGATTCGCGAAAAGAATTTTGCACTGACTATTGTGTCGCGACGTGGCATGGTAAAAGAAGATGGTGCAAGAGGCATGGCATATATAATTCAAGACAAGAACTATATTGTCACATTCGACAGTGGATTGAATTTTGACACGATGATTAGAACCCTGTGCCACGAAATGGTTCATGTCAAGCAGTTTGTGCGTGGACAGTACAGGACCGAACTAAAACGTGGGCGCCTGTATCACTTCTGGAATGGAACAAAATACTACAATCCAAAGTATCACGAAGCGCCTTGGGAAATTGATGCCGCCTCCAAAGAGAGTTTACTGGCATTGAAGTTGAATGGATTAATGTGTTTGAGTCGATAGATAAAAGGAGTCGGTAATGGCAACAGTAGCAGGTATCAAAATTAAAACAAAAGCGCCACGTGAAAAACGTGTGGCATTTGCAGATGAGAAATACACTGGCAGTGAGCCAGAATGGGACACCGAAGCGGCCTTGGCATATGATGATGCCACCTTTGACAACCGCTTGCGCCGTAGTTTTTACTACTACAATTATCATTACAGTCAAAAAGATTGCAAGAAGTATGTGGTTGAGTGGATGCAAAAACAGCCCACCATGTTCACCAAGCGGGACATTGGTGCTTTTATTCGCAGTCCAGATCGTAGCATGAGCATGACCGCTTGCAGTTTGGTAATGGCCGCCCGCCAAGGCATGCCACTCAAGGCAAGACACACCGACTTCTTAAAAGAAGCCATTGCAATCTCTATCAAAACTGCCGAGCCCGAAGTTGAGGCCGTGGCCGAAGATAAACCCAAGGCCTATGTGCCCACAATCCAAGACCGATTGAACGAAAAAACCAGCGAGATCATTGGCGAGCTTGAAGGCATATTTGATGATGTTGCCACTGGAGTTAAAAATCCCACAAAATTGTATGACTTTTTGGTAAGCCACAATGTGGTACAAAGCCAGTTGGGCAAATACGAAACACTATACAGCAAACGCCGAGACGAACTGGAACTGGCACAAAGTCGAACAGATGCACAAGTAACAGAAGGTTACCGGCATCTCAAGGCCGCAGACTTTAAACGCATTACAGGCTGGATTGACGACTTGCTGTCGGCGGTGGAACAGTATCGTGGCGTCAAGAAAGCCACAAAGAAGGCTCGTGTCAAGAAGGCACCCAGCAAAGAAAAATTGGTCGCTAAACTCAAGTATGCCAAAGATGACAAAGCACTCAAAGTGGTGTCGATCAATC
>Ga0114964_10003649_pt1 | contig 10341 bp, 8 predicted proteins | sample C_131016_MF_Meta_FD_92638 | JGI IMG/M metagenome (GOLD analysis project Ga0114964, IMG submission 92638) | Freshwater microbial communities from Lake Croche, Canada to study carbon cycling - C_131016_MF_MetaG | ecosystem: Environmental > Aquatic > Freshwater > Lake | place: Lake Croche, Canada... | reverse complement strand
TTAAAAAAGGGGAATGGAAAATAAGAGTAGAACGGGCTACCCATGTTCCTTTAACGATGGGCGGAAAGGCTCGCTTTATGATTTCCAACGTGCTGGCTGCTACCTTGGCAAGCTACTTATATGGATTTAAAACGGAGGACATTAGTTTATCGTTGCAAACCTTTATCCCTAGTGCGGCTCAAACTCCTGGGCGAATGAATATTTTTGAATTCAAAAAATTTAAAGTATTAATTGACTTTGCCCATAATCCTGCTGGATATAAAGGAGTCGAAGAATTTTTATCTTCGGTTGAAGCGACTAAGAAAATTGGTATTATTGCCGGAGTAGGTGATCGACGCGATGAGGATATTAAGGAATGTGCCATGATTGCTGCGCGAATGTTTGACCATATCATCATTCGTCAAGAGAAATACTTGCGCGGAAGAACGGAGGAGGAAATCATTGGTTTGATTATGGACGGTATTGCCGCCTCTGGTAGGACGGTTACTCATGAAATCATTACAAAAGAAGTGGAAGCCATTAAGCATGCCATTGATACGGCTGCAGATGGAAGTTTTATTACTGCGTTAAGCGATGTAGTCACGAATGCCATTAACATTGTTCAAGAGTATTTGGATAAGGAAAATGAAGAGGGTCAAATGTAACCCGTAATTAGAAGATCGCAATTACTCGGGCTCCCCACTAAAAAAAAGAATTACGCTCATGAAAAAAGTCAAAAATGCAATTAAACAACTTGCCAATCAACTTCCTTACGTTAAAACATTATATAAGCAAGCGGCTAACTGTACCCATCCTAATGGCCATTATTATTCTCCTGTTTTTTCCATTGAAGATGTAAAAAATAGACAAGAAAGCATCTGGAAAGACGTGAACAAAGATGGCATTTCTTGCATTAATTTGCGGACTTCGGAGCAAAAGGAATTAGTACTGAAATTAACTACCTTTTATCAAGAAATGCCATTCCAGGCAGAACGATCGGAGCGCCTAAGGTATGAATTTAAAAACGGCTATTTTTCGTATAGTGACGGAATACTATTGTATGCTATGATTAGGCATTTTCAACCTAAAAAGATTATCGAAATTGGTTCTGGTCATAGTTCAGCATTAATGCTTGACACCAACGAATTATTTTTTAAAAACGCTATTGATTTAACCTTTATAGAGCCCTACCCAGCGGAACGGTTGAATTGGTTGATGAATGCTGAGGATAAGAAGCGGTTTACCGTTATACAAGATTTTGTTCAAGCTGTGTCTTTGGACGTATTTACGCAACTAGAAGCTGGAGACATACTTTTTATTGACAGTACACACGTTTCTAAGACGGGTAGCGATGTAAATTACATCCTTTTTGATGTTTTACCTGTGTTACAAGCCGGAGTCATTATTCATTTTCATGACGTCTTTTATCCTTTTGAATATCCGAAAGATTGGGTGTTTCACGGATATAACTGGAATGAAGATTACCTACTAAGAGCTTTTTTGATGTGTAATACTGCTTATGACATAGTATTATTCCCTGACTATTTACACTTGCACCATAAGGAAGTCTTTGACCTGATGCCCTTATGCCGATTACATACCGGCGGAAGTTTTTGGATTCAGAAAAAATAAATCTTTATTGAAAGAAACCTGATTTTTTTCAATTAATAACCTTTGAAATGCCTTGTAAATGACCAAAGAATTGTGGATAAATCTACCGGTAAAGGATGTATTGCGCTCGAGAGCCTTCTTTAGTGCCCTAGGGTTTAGTTTCAACCCAAGTCACGGAGCAAAAGATGAAAGTGCTCAAGGCTTGATGATTGGGACTACTGTGGTGATGCTGTTTCCTGAAAAAACCTTCCAACAATTTACCAATCACCCCATAACTAATACCGAAACCTCAGTGGAATTCTTGCTTTCAATTGATGCTGAGAGCCGAGAGGAAGTGGATATTATTGCACAAAAAGTAAAAGAGATTGGCGGCGCAGTGTATGGAGAACCAAGTGAACAGTTGGGCTGGCTTTATGGCTGCGGATTTACCGATTTGGATGGTCATCGTTGGAATGTTCTTTATATGGACTATAGCAAAATGCCTAGCTTTTAAGGAATATTGTGTGACGAGACGCGAGTACTTCGCATTATTAAAACTTTAGGCATTTCCTTAATAAATACATTTATTAACAAAATAATGTTGATTTATTTAAACAAAATGAATAAAATAACTTAAATTTGTTATTATCAGAATACTACTTCTTTATGCTAAAAAGGTTACTTTCTCCTTCTTTTATACAAGCAGAATCAGATCCGTTAGGAAGAAATTTGTATAAAATAATTTTAGGAGTAGCCTTATTTGTCACGATTACCTACACTACTGCGCTACTATTTCAACGCCAATTTATTGTCCGTTATATCTTAATGATTGGAGTCACCTATTTGGTAAGCATACTAGCAGTATCTTTATTGAAGAAGGGATACACTAAAACAAGTGCTTATTTTTACATTCTTAGTTTACTGTTTTTCATTTTAGCATTTGCCACGACCGCTGGCGGCATTCAAGGAAATGGCATTAGATTGTTGCCTATATTAGTCTTATTTGCGGGATTAACTATTGGACGAAAAGAAATATTGTATTTTGGAATTTTTGTGTCTTTTGGTACTTTTTGTTTAATCGTAGCGAATCATTATGGCCTTCTTTTTGTAAAAGAGCCCATCAAAAATTCAGATTTCGTCAATTGGGTCTATTCTACTACTAGTATTTTCTTATTTTGTTTTGTAGAGTACATGTCGGTTGGTAGTTTAAACAAGGCATTGGCCGAGGCCAAAGAAGAACTGCAGTTGCGGAAAAAATCGGAAGAAAAATACCGACAAATTTTCGAATCTTTTCAAGATGTTTATTATCAAACGGATATACAGGGAAAGGTTTTGAATATAACGCCTTCCATAAAAGATCATACCGGCTATGACCCCTCTGAAATAATTGGAAAAAATGTCACTGATTTTTATTTAGATCCTAATAAACGGGCTGAGTTTTTGCCTGAAATAAGTTTAAATGGTAAGGTGCAAAACTATGAACTTGATTTCAAAACCAAAGACGGCAAGGTCATCAAGGCAATAATATCTAGTAAAATTCTCTTTGATGAAAAAGGATCGCCTAAAATGATTGAAGGCACTATACACGATATCACACAACGCAAAAATGCAGAAGAAATGCTAAAGCTTAAAAATGAAAAATTAACGGAAGTAGCCTTTCTACAATCGCATATCGTAAGACGGCCCGTTGCCAATGTGCTTGGTATTTTACATTTAATCAATAAAGACAATCCTGCGGACCCTATGAATTTAGAACTAATCCCAAAACTGGAGCAAGTTTCAAAAGATTTGGATGATGTTATTAGGCAAATTGTAGAGAAAACGAAGGAGATCGAAGGAATGAATTGAACTGAGTAGATTAATCACTTTTGATCACTAGATGAAATTATTCGAGATATAATAAGTAAGACTAATTAGTACCTACAAAGCAAACTGAGTTTGTTGCTTTAAATTAAAAAACCCTTTTCTAATTAGAAAAGGGTTTTTATTTTAGATCGTCGTCTTTATTTTATTAGTTTTTAATACCGATATAATTACCGTCCTTGACTTCAATATTGAATTTAGTAACGCAATATAATTTTGATGCCTCGGCGCTATTTGTATCCCAATTCCAATTTACAGTCATTACGTACACTCCATCGGGCATTTTTGACGGTAATGAACAGGCATTACTTGTAATGGAAAGTTGTTTTTTATCTTTGATGACGTCAAAAACAAACATTAGGTCTTTAATAGTAACATTAACTTGTTGACCCGAAGCATTAGATACTTCATCGGCCATAACCGCTGATTCACTTTTTATGACTTTAACGGCTCCCTCTATCGCGTCTTTTTTACCAACTTCAGTGACAGAATTATCTAAATAACTAACCAAGAATTCTCTTTTGGTGTAAGTATCTCCTTTTTTTGCTTGTTCAGAATTTGGGTCTAAATTAAATTCAAATACAATACTACAACCGGCTTTTGTAGTGGTCACTTTACAAGTATTTCTTCCGGAGGGAACAGTAGGTGTTAATGGTACAGCAACTGGTGCTGTCTTTGCTACCGCAGTTTTTGCTGGTTTCGCCGCACTTTTAGTTAGGGCAAGTGGCGTCTTCTTTACAGCCGTTGTCGTTGTTTTTTTCTTAGTGCTTACCTGAGCTGTTGTCGCATTGGAATACATGAAAAAAGAAATAAAAGCAAGTAGAAAAATAAATTGTCTTTTCATAAATTTTAAATTTTATCTATAGTTGTCTGCTGTTTTAATTGGCATAAAACCTCGTAAACATGTGGCAAAGTAATTCAATTTCAAATAAAAACCAATTTTAAACAAAATAATATCTTTTTAAATACTGGCTATACTTTCTATCTCTTTAATAATTCTACTAGCCAAGTCATCTGCTTCCGCTTGCGATGGAGCTTCAGTGTAGATTCTGATTATTGGCTCTGTATTGGATTTTCGTAAGTGCACCCATGCGGTCTCAAAATCAATTTTAACCCCATCAATAGTGGAAGGATTTTCGTTCTGATATTTTTGGGTCATTGCTGCTAAAATGGCATCTACATCTATTTGAGGTGTTAATTCAATTTTATTTTTGCTCATAAAGTACTGAGGATATGATGCCCTTAATTCTGCGACGGTCATGTCTAGACCAGCCAAATGTGTTAAAAACAATGCGACGCCTACTAGACTGTCTCGACCGTAATGTAGCTCTGGATAGATAATGCCACCATTGCCTTCACCCCCTATTATAGCGTTGGTCGCCTTCATGAGTTCGACCACATTTACTTCACCGACGGCACTTGCTTGATACGTTCCATTATGGTTGGTAGTTACATCACGAAGTGCTCTCGAAGAGGACATATTAGAAACTGTATTTCCTGGAGTTTTACTTAAAACATAATCGGCGCAGGCAACTAAAGTATATTCTTCCCCAAACATTTCTCCATCATTTGAAATAAACGCTAAACGATCTACATCTGGATCAACAACGATCCCAAAATCGGCATTTTCTTCCACTACTAATTTACAAATATCACCAAGATGCTCCTTTAAAGGTTCGGGGTTGTGCGGAAAATGACCGTTCGGTTCGCAATACAGTTTTACACACTCTACTCCCATTTGTTCCAATAATTTTGGAATAATGATGCCACCCGAAGAGTTCACGCCATCCACTACGACTTTAAATTTACGTTTGGCCACTGCTTCGACATCAACCAAAGGCAATTGTAGAACCTCATCAATATGAATGTCCATATAGGCGTCATTGACTATTATTTGACCTAATAAATCGACTTCAGAAAAATTGAATGCTTCTGCTTCTGCAATTTCTAATATAATAGCACCATCGGCGCCACTTAGGAATTCACCTTTCGCATTTAACAACTTTAAAGCATTCCATTGTTTTGGATTGTGCGAGGCAGTTAAGATGATTCCTCCATCTGCTTGTTCTAGTGGAACCGCCACTTCGACCGTTGGAGTAGTAGAGAGTCCCAAATCAATCACATCGATCCCTAGTCCGATTAACGTATTGACTACTAAGTTGTGTATCATTGGGCCAGATATACGCGCATCGCGTCCAATAACTACTTTTAATTTATCTTTTTGAATGGTATTTTTCAGAAAACTGCCATAGGCCGATGCAAATTTAACCGCATCTACAGGGGTAAGGTTATCGCCGACCTTGCCTCCAATAGTTCCTCGAATTCCTGAAATTGATTTTATGAGTGTCATAAGTATATGATGTTAATTTATTTAATGGTGAAGCAAATATAAGAAGGAAAAAAAAATACAAAGATAGATTTCAAAATATCTGTCAAAATCACTGTGATACTTTACTTATATCGCCACTTCTATACTATTTCATTCTTTACTCTAAAATAATAATATAAAGGTTAAATTCTTACAATTATATAAATAAAATGTAATATATCGTATTTATATGTATTTTATCGATAAAAAATTTGGTAGTATGAAACTAAAAGTATAGTTTTGAAATGGATTTAAACGTACAAGCCATTATAGTCCATCTGACTCGTATTGATAACGTTTAACCACCGCTCTAAAAATTTAAAAATTGCAACCTACTAAATCGAATCAAAGTGAACAAGATATTGCCGTATTTCAATACAGGAGTAGGAAATAAAGTTCCTATCTTACTTGACCTTAAGTTGTACTTAATCAGTAAAACACCTTACACCTTACCGACTATTCTAAATTCGAAAGATCTTTATTTGTTTTTAAAATATTTCTTTATTCCTGTGCTCCTTGTCTTTTTGGTATCTATCGTAATGGTAATCGTCTTTCGAAGATACCGATTGGACCGAATTGACTTTAAGACGGTTCAACTAGAAGATACAGTAGATACCTTCTTGACAGAACTTATTTTTTCAGAGTATAGTGAAGAGGAATTAAAATTGCGTATTACAGGATTTAAAAAGGACTCTTTAAATAAGAATAAAAAATTATTAAAATTTGTATTAAAGAAGCTGCTTCATATTAAACAGAATGTTCAACAAATGAATCAGGAAAAATTTATCTTGATTTACGAATATTTTGGATTTAATAAATACACCAATAAATTATTGAAAAACCGGAGCTGGGAACGAAAATCTGAAGGAATCATGCACTATCAAATTTTGGACTATAAGGCCAAAAAAGAACTAATCGTTCCGTTCCTAAACGATAACCATAGATCCTTACGATCGAATGCCTTAATTGCCGTAATTTCTTTATCTGATGATAATTTTGATGTGCTCGACCACTACCAACCCGAGATTACTAGAGCCGAAGAGCTTAAAATTTTAGATTTAATCTACCAGAAAGAGGTGAGCATGCCCACTAATATTAATTCTTGGTTAAAAAGCGATAATGAGTCCATTGTGATTATCGCGATTAAACTTGCGGTTCGATACAAATATAGATTTAATAGAGAGCAACTAAATCATTTATTGGCCAACGACAATCCTTTAGTTAGAAAAGAGATTATATTGGCTATTAGAGAATTACAACTTGATTTCGCCAACCCTGTCCTGATGTCGCATTATAAAATTGAGAAAAGTTTGCGCAATAAGATTTCAATCATCAAAACATTCCAAAAAATTGGTGATCCCACAACAAAGGATTATGCGTTACAATTGTTAACAAAAGAAAAGGATTTAGATCTAAAATTTGAAATTGTGAATTGCATTTATCAAATTGACAACAATTTCTTTTCTAAATACAAATCGAAAGATCGCGCTGAAGCTGAATTAATTACAAAAATGTTATTGCATCACAAGAGCCCCTACATCAATTAAAAAAACTTGGAAAACCTAATTACTAAAGAACTGTCAAATTGAACACACTACAACACATTATCAACGCATTAGAAGTATTTTTTGGTTGCTATTCGCTATTGTATCTCTGTCTTTATTTTACCTTGGGTATACTATCATTTATAGAGATTAAAAAATACTATTCGTCTTCAAATTTTCTCCATAAGGATGTTATTATTAAATCAAATAATGCTATTGGAGTTAGTATTATTGCGCCAGCCTATAATGAAGGATTATCCATCGTTTCTAACGTTAAATCGCTTTTATCACAAGAATACCCAAAATATGAAGTCATAATAATTAACGATGGGAGTACCGATGATACCCTAGAAAAATTAATAACCGAATTTAGTTTAGTTAAAGTAGACTTCTTCTATCAAGAGAAGGTACCATCACAACCGGTACGCGGCCATTATCGCTCGACTAATCCAATTTACACCAAATTATTGATTGTAGATAAGGAGAATGGCAAAAGTAAAGCGGATGCTTCGAATGCAGGAATTAACTCGGCTAAATATGCTCTATTTGTATGCACCGATGTAGACTGTATTCTCCGAAAAGATACTGTAGCGATGCTGGTAAAACCTTTCATTGAAAGTACTGAAAACGTTATTGCTACTGGTGCTGCAATCAGGATTTCAAATTCTTGTGAATTTAAAGAAGGAATGCTGTATCGGTCACATTATCCTAAAAACTTTTTTGCTCGCTTCCAAGAATTAGAGTACATCCGCTCATTTTTATATGGCAGAATGGCGTGGAGCAGGTTAAACGGCTTGTTATTGGTGTCGGGTGGGCTGGGAATGTTTGACAAAAAGACTGTCATTGATGTGGGTGGTTATAAAAAGGATTCACTTGGCGAAGACATGGAACTTATTACCCGAATGCGAAAACATATGCATTTACAGAAAGAACTATTTGCAATAAAATATATTCCTGAGTCTTTATGCTGGACGGAAGGTCCCTCCGATTCAGATGTTTTTATAAGGCAACGTGTACGGTGGGCTCGAGGTTTAATTCAAAACCTTTTCATTCATCGAAAAATGATATTCAATCCCAAATATGGCATGACTGGACTTGTGGTATTACCGTACTACATCCTCTGTGAATTTGTCGTTCCTATATTAGAACTAGTGGGGTTGATTTTTATAGTATTGGATATCTTTTATTTTGGATTAAATTATTATTTCTTGTTTATCATTAGTGTTTCTGTTTATTTGTTTTACACTTTAATAACATTACTATCAGTATATATTGATCAATCGATAAAACAATATAGTAGCATTAAGGATATCGTGACATTAATAATCATGGTATTCTTAGAACCATTTCTGTATCATCCAATTAACATCTATGCCTCTTTAAAAGGATATTTACACTTTATTGTTAATAAAGAGAAAAAATGGGGCGTGATGACGCGTCAAGGATTTAAACAATCAACATCACTTACATGAAACGTAAACTCCTATTTATTTTGCTGTTTAGTTTGGTTCAATTTGGTCTGTTTGCTCAGAAAAAGATTGATACAGACAGTTTACTAACCGTTACCAACCATTATATCAACATAGATAAAAACTATGTTGAGGCACGACGCCTAGGGCATTTAGGACTTCGATTAGCACCTGCTTATTATGATTTTCATATTGCTTTGGGAAGAACTTGTAGGGCTACCAAAGAGCTTGATAGTGCTGCGTATTACTTTAAGAAGGTCATTAGCCTTACGACAAAATATAAAGAAGCCTATGTATATTTGGCACAAATTGAGATTGAAAACAATAAAATCAACGATGCAAATGCCATTTTAGACCAAGCTATCAACCTCTATCCGGCGGATGAAGAATTCTATTGGCTTAAACTTAACGCCGTTGAGATGGAAAATGATGACCTTCGCACTTTGACTTATTTAAAGCAATTTGAATTAAAGTTCCCAAATGACTCCAGCATTAAAAGTAAGATGCTAGAACTGAAGTTGCAGTCTAATTCAGATCGTTTAGGAATAGGAACAACCCTTACTACTTTTGACCGCGCGGGAGTGGGCCCCTGGTTTTTAAGTACTTTACAATACCTAAGACAACGAAAAAAAGTCACTTTGATTGGTCGAATAAATTATTCGGATCGAGCATCTTATGGAAAAAGTATTGAAAACGGAACCTTATCTGAGATAGAAAGTTATGTTCAATGGAATAAAAAGCACTATTCTTTTTTAAATATTGGAATAGGCAGTACGCCTTTGTTCCCAAAATTGAGACTTAACTATTCTTCTTTTATAAACATAGCCGCTAAATGGGAAACAGAACTAGGCATTCGCTATAATAAAAACAGTACTACGGAAAACTATTCAACCGTACTAGGATGCTCCACCTACATTGGTTCAGGATGGCTGAATTTGAAATCTTATTTAAATATGGATTCGCAAAAAAAGTATCCTAGTCTGACACTTAGCTACCGCTATTATTTAAATTCAAGGTATGATTACTACAGTACCTCCATAGGCTATGGCACCTCACCTGACGAGCGAGAAACCTTATCGCAGTATGAAAAACGTATCGCGTTGAATTCCTATCGGATAGGGCTTGGATACTCTAAAATTCTATTTAAAAAATATATACTTAACCTACAGGGAAATTACAATCGTCAAGAATATTTCCCTAAAAAATATCAAAATGAACTTAGTGCTGCTCTTCAATTGCAGTATTTATTTTAAAATCTATAACCCCAAATACCTAACGCTATGAAAAAAATATTGATTATTGAAGATGATAAAATAATTAAAGACATTATCGAATTTATTCTGAAGAAAGAGGGATATCAGGTGGAGGTAGCTTTTGACGGCTTAGTTGGATTGTCCAAAATCAAGTCTTTCCAGCCCGATCTGGTCATTACTGATGTATTACTGCCCTATAAATCAGGTTTAGAAATCATATCCTTTTCTAAACACTATAATCCTTTAACACCTGTCATCGTTATTTCTGCTCTTGG
>Ga0114964_10003647_pt1 | contig 10347 bp, 8 predicted proteins | sample C_131016_MF_Meta_FD_92638 | JGI IMG/M metagenome (GOLD analysis project Ga0114964, IMG submission 92638) | Freshwater microbial communities from Lake Croche, Canada to study carbon cycling - C_131016_MF_MetaG | ecosystem: Environmental > Aquatic > Freshwater > Lake | place: Lake Croche, Canada... | reverse complement strand
CAAAGCAGTAATCCTATACGCAACTGTTCTTGCCAGGGTTCTTGCGTGTGTCTCTATCATGATACTACTTGTACTCCATAAAGTTGTTCAAAACGGTCAGCATCGGCACGATTGTTGACCATGGGCTCGCCCCTGATGTTAAGACTTGTGTTCAACAACATTGGACAACCTGTTACTACATACCATTTCTCCAGGAGCTCGCGTATTCCGCTTCCATCTTGTGGCACAGTCTGTACACGACTAGTGCCATCGTGATGAATGATAGCAGGAAATAGGTCAGGTAACCTACAACGAGCGATTGTTTGCATATACCTACTATGATCCCACCCCCTAGGCATATCAAAGTACTGATCAGCCAACTCCTCCAAAATAACAGGCGCAAAGGGTCTGAACTTTTGTCTGCGTTTAATTTCATTTACTTGGTCCTTTATTTCTTTTCCTCGTGGGTCTGCGAGGAGACTTCTGTTGCCCAACGCTCGCGGGCCAAACTCGGCACGACCGCTCGCCACACCCACAATACGATCAGTGAGAAGAGCATCCAGGGCACCATTAACAGGATAAGGCCCAGGAATAAGGTGGCCCAGAAAAGCATTGTTCCAATTAATGCGACGGCCCCAAACAAGGCCTGCGGCACCAAGGCTACTGCCGCTATCGCCAGGGCAAGGCATAATCCAAATGTTTTCAAAGTAGTTTCCTATTCTAGAATTGGCCGCGCAGTTGAGTGCCACGCCGCCCATATAAACCAAATTGTCACTCCACCCAAACTTCTTTGCACGAGTCATAACATTTAGTATCAGTTGCTCTGCTAGTTCTTGTGCCCCGGCTGCAATATCCATATCGCTGGTGCCGGGCATAAAATCCGCATCGAGTCCTATGTGTAGATTTTCTCGAAATCGTATGTCGTATTCGTGCGCTATCAACCGATCTTGCATTACAGCGGCATGACGCCTGTCACCGTAGGCTGCCATGCCCATCAAGATGTATTCTTCGTCTAGTGGGCGTAGGCCAACGCGGCCAGTCGCTCCAGAATAAAAGAGTCCGATGCTATGCGGGTAACTCTGTCTCCACAATTTCGTATAATGCGCTTTACCATGTTTATCATATTCAGCCCCCCATATACTTATGGTATCCCATTCACCTATAGCGTCAATTACCACCACAGTAGCCCGATCAAAAGTACTGGTTTGAAACCCTGCCGCCGCATGACTTAGGTGATGATTATAATTCTTGTAGTATTTAACATCCTGCCAATTGGCATGTCCAATTTGATCGTGTATGTTTTTCTTCACACTGAGTCTGTTCCACTCGATGCCTTGACCGCTGTACCATTGACGCAACTGTTTCATCACTGGGCGTTCATAATATGCCACTGTGTCGATTGGGTTGTAATTTTCTAATTCTTCGATCAGTGGTGTGCAGAAGTTTTTGTCATTCTTGCGTTTACTATACCGCTCGCTATGGCCAGCAAATAGTATATCGCCATGACGATCAATTACTGTTGCGGCTGCATCATGAAATCCAGCCGAGATGCCTAATATGTTCATAAATTTGATTTGCTATTCTTTGATGGCCCAACTCTAGCGGATGTCCGCCGGGGCCTTTGGGGCAATTACCTTGAAACTCCAACATGCCATCTTTGGGCCAACCTACATAATTTTCAACCCGGTACCGGTCCCACAAGAAACTAAATTCATCCTGATACACCTCATGATGTCCTTGTAATCCAGCAACATTTACAAATAGGTAAGGTTGATTAATGCTCAACAGATACTGTTGCAATTCTAGTACCTGGGTGAACCAGGTGCGAAAACCAAACTTTTCATCGTAACTGTGTTTGTAATAGTCCTGCACCCAAGGAATACCACGACGCCCTGCGTGATTAATGCAAGTAGGAGTACCTTGGGTCCAAGTTTCAATTCTACTGGTGTCGCTCCACCCCACAATGACCAAGTCAAATTTTTGTTTGGCAGTTTGCTCTATTACTGTGCGAATTATGTATTGATTACTGCCGCCGCCTTTGCCTAGATTTAATACTGGCTTGTCTAATAAACGAGACAACACATAGGGCCACGCCGACACGATTCTATCGGGCAGTTCCTCACCGTAGGTAAAGCTGTCGCCTACTGTCAATATCATTTGTAGATAAATGGGTCGCGCTTACGCAACTCCCGAAGTTTCTTACGATAGTTAATTTCCAACCTGATTCGGTTGATTAAGTTTGTTAACCATTTCATTGAATTTTTCCTGCATTAATTGGGCGGCGTCTTGATGCGCTTGTTCTAAGGGATGACGGTCTGGGCCGCACAAGTATTTATTCTCCACAGCCCACTGGTAAAAACCTCTTGGAGTTTGCGTATTATATGATTGTTCTTTGGGTGCGGGTGGGAAAAAGAACCAGTTGCTATAATCCAATTGTCCTGTAACCACACAGTTATCGGCACAGGTAAACAAGTAGCGATAACCATGAAACTCCAAATACTTTTGCAAACTCATGATATCACGGTCGCTGTCGATTTGATTATCCCTTGTGGGCCATGTCCAGCAAACCACAACCACCACATCATTACGCATCCAGTTCAAGTAGTCACGCACACGCAGACCAATTTCACGATTGCCTATGCCCGGGTAAGCGGCACACACATATCGGGTGGCCAACAGGGCCGGAAAGGTACTATGGCTGTAACCGTCCAGGCCGCCGTGCGGGCTATCGGCAAGCTCACTGCCCCAAACAAAACTGTCACCGCCCGCGACTACTGTAGTCATATCCTGGTTTTAACTTTGCTATTTGTTGTTGTTGATAATCTGCGTCGGTCCACGCATAATCATATACCGCTTGAATAGGACCTGAGCGCAGTTGGCCTGCGGTTATACTATAAATGTCAAGATACCGACTCAGTACGGGCCAAATTTCTTTAAAATCTGTAGTACCAAAACTTTTAGCCAATTCAACTTGTCCCACAGGATGGTATCCATAATTGTATTCTATATCTTCCAAGCTGAAGCGATTGCGTACCAGCCACTCGCGGAAGCCGGACATTTCAGTTGTGTGCCACGGGTGTGGTCCATTGTACACAACATCTTGTGCCCACTCAATGTCAAATTCGCCCGAATAGTATCTCAAGTGAGTGATGGCGTCACACACAGTTTTGTCTATGTCTGCGCCCTGTTCATCACGATACACTTCGTACAAGGTCTTGCCTATCTGCGTCCAATGCAAGTACGCTTCGCCAAATCGCCTATCATATCTAGTTTCATCAAAGGTTGTTTTATATGCTTCGGGAAAATCTATGCGTTCAGCATTTAAGAATGTGGTAATTTGACTAGGCCGTACCCACTGGGGGTCCTGTGCCTGTTTGCGTTGACTCAGCATGAGACTTTCGGCTTCGTGACACAGATTGTTTAGTTGACGGATAGAAAACTTGGTGTCGTAGTCGGCTTCTTTGTACCAATCACTCAATCCCCATACAGTACCTTGCAAGTGTTCAAAGTGATTGTGCAGTTGGTTCATTATGTCTTGATTGGGTTCAAGTCCGGTGCGTAGTGTGTCTATGGCAAAGTTTTCTTCAATGTGATATCGCTTGTTGAAGAAAGTGTTGATTTGATTCTTGGCCCAGGTGAGTTCTTGGCATATGTAATCCAAGTTGCGAGGACTGTCGGGAAAACCCAAAAAGCAAAAGTTCTTTTCAAGATATTGATTCTTCAGCAATATTTCTTGTAATGCTCTGTGCCAACGATAGCCCATGGGTGTATCGTACACATCAATGGTATAGGCCAGAGTGTCGCTTTTGTTCAGCGGGTTTCTTAATACTACTTCAACTTTCATGGCCATTTAAGTGCCCAGAACATGGCTTTTGCAGGATCTGGAATTTCCCAATAATGGTTATGCCCACTGTATACAACTGCACCAAAATCATTTTTTATTGTCACAGGTTCGCTTACATGAATAAAATCAGTACCAATCTCTCCAATATTGTCTTTGGTCCATTGTTGCCATTCAGTTTGTTTATCATAAGGAATTGTGTGTTCTAATTTCATATCGACATCCACCATTTGAGTACATCAGGACGGGCACTGAGTATGTCAGTCATTGTCACACTCTGTGTTCTGATCTGCTCTAATTTTAACACACGAGCCTTGCCACGAGCAACTGCTTCGGCATATTCTTTTGGCCATTGTTCTGCAAAAGTGGGTCTAGTTTTTAGCTGGACAAGTATATCCCGCAAGGCGCCGCCAGAATGTTGCATCTGGTTGGTAATCTCATCTACCCAAGGATGTAGTATTTCCCTGGGTAGTGCAAGGGGTGACATAACTATGTCCGGACTAAAACTAAAAATTACTTTGGCAAGGACTTCGACTCCGAATCGCTGTGCAAGTTGTTCAATGCGTGTAATTTCGAACATTCCGGGCAAAGTGAGCGTGAAGTCAATTCTGACTTGACGATTGTTACGTCTGATCTCAACTGCCTTACTGAAATTTTCAAGCCACCGAGGATAGCTAAGACCAGTTCTAATGTACTCGCCAATCTGTTCCGTGCCATCAAGGCTTGCACATATCTGCCAATCGCGAATCCTACTGAGAATATCCCTATACAGATTGATACCTTTGTAATCAACTCTAGATAAGTTGGTGTTATAACGAGCGTAAACATTGTGACCATCTCCTAATTCTATTATACGGGTCATGTATCTCCAATGTTGCTCGTACATCAGGGGCTCGCCACCAACCCAATATACTTCCTCAACACGGTGTTCCTCGACAGCTTTTTCAAATTCCCATTCTATCTGTCGTTGCTGAAAACCTTCTATGTCTTTCTTAATCTCGGGTCGCATCCAGTTGTTCTTTGGATTAGCCCAATCGATCATGCCGTGTTGCCGTTGCTCAGTTTCCCAAGCACTGGACAGCATGTCTCCGCACATACGGCATTTAAAGTTGCACAGGTTGCTAAATCTGTAATCCCACGATACCGGAAGCATGGTTGTACTGCCGTCCTCGGCGGTATTTTCCATGGCTTCGTTGTACTTATGTTCAAACAGCTGATTGAAATAGCTACGGTAAACAGAAGTATTCAACAGTCTATCATTGCATACTTCGCACTCAGGCAGTGTTTCCCCGGCCATCATGCGTTTTCGCACACTCCGCATATGGTCACTATTCCAATGTTCATCTAGCGTGATAGGGATATAACGCCCAGTGCCAGCCTCGGTATCAATGTACTGTTGAAAGTTCTGTGCAGGCTCGCGACTTGCACAGCACATTCTGCGTTCAGTTTGCGGGCTTAGATATGTGTGCGTCCAGGGCGCCATGCATAAGGTATCAGGTTTTGTCATAGCCCATTGCACGAGCAATATCAGTGTGTGTACGAGCAAAGTCTTCGCCTCGATAACGATCCGTGCGTTGCATTTCTTTCAAAAACTGTGCGTTATCCCGTGTTTCGCCGTTTTTAATAAACTGTATAATACGATCTATTTCCTTGCGATGGCGTGGAATAAAGTCACCGTCGGTTAGTCGGTCAATTACCAATGCTTTTGCTTCTTCAGTCATTGAACCAATGTTCATGTGCTTGGGGTCATGCATCATGTTGAAATAATCGTAGTCAAAGTTTTGTAGGATTACCCACTTACATAGGTCTTCCAAGTACAACACATTCTGCACATTGATGGTCATGCATACCTGTGTGCGTAATCGGGGCCACGCCTGTTTCATAGCATGGAAGCGTTGAATGTTGGCTTCTACTTCGGTCCATCGAGCACCCGACCGTTCAAATTCAAAACGCTCACCCACATTATCAATACTGAATGCAATTTCCACCTTGCGGAACTGTTTCCATGTATCAATGAATTCTTCTGGGAAATGTGTACCATTGGTATTGTAATGAATTTCGATGTTGTCAGCATAACCGTTGTCTGCGGCAAACTTCAACAGGTCAAAGTGTTCTTGAATCATAAACGGTTCGCCGCCGGTGAATTCAAAGTATTTGACATGTGGCAGTATGGTTTTCAAGTCCTCCCAAAAGCGCGGACTATTTTCGTTGCGTGGCCAGTTGCCTTGCTTGAGCCATGTGTAGGCAATATGTTTCTTAGGGTCGCCGCCCCAGTCTTTGACATATTCCATTTCTTCCGGCACCCATTTGCTACTTGACCACGAGCCACAGATGCGGCATTTCAAATTGCAGATGTTGCCCAGCTTCAGGTCCAAGAACCATAACTGATTGGGTTTATCATTCTCCCAATCTACTTCTGCATAGCGTTCTTTGAATCGGGTTAATGTGTGTAGTCGCTTGCTGGTACGACCTGCATCTTCTTCTTCCCAACAACGAGTACAAGTGGCGGGCTTTTTACCCTCGCGGAAACTTTTGCGTAGATCCTGCATATATTTGCTGTTGTAAATTTCCGTCACAGTATGCCGGTTCATGTCATACTTTTCGCCCGACTCATCCACAATCTCATCTGTGGCCAAACAGCAGGGGCGGGCCGATCCAACAGGACTGGTTTCAATGCTGACCCAAGGCAACATGCACATGGTCTGTGGCAACTTGTAGTTTTTCATTTCCACCAACTCAGGGAAAGTTTCAAAGAAGTTTTCTTCGCGCACCTTGTCAATGAGTTCGTTAACTTTGAAAAAGTCCGGCAAGTAGGCTGTGCTGTCATTGTGTTCCATGAAGTTCAACACACCTTTGTAGCCACTTGTGGCACGAGTCAAGGTATCTAGGGGTTCCAACCATTCCAAATGTTCTTCAATGCGGTCACGAGCACGACGCTTCAGATTGGGTGGTAGTGCATCTACACGATATCGCAAGGGGTGTTGCAACATGTTGATGTTCCAATCCATTGGACGCAATAAGCCCAAGTCAACCCATTCGCGATGGAAGTCCGGAATGTGTATCACATTCATCAGACTCACTGTTGAGCTCACATAGAAGTCTACATTGGGACATACCTTCAACATGCGCTCACGGTTCTCTACTGTTTGACGCCAGTCCTGTCCCTTACGCATGTATTCACCACGATGGTAACTGGCATCCAAGCTGGCGCCCACACTTACACAGTCAAACAGTTTCCAAAGTTCCATTACATCTTGGTCTTTGAATTTCATTTCCGAGAAGTTAGTATTGTATATCAGGCGCACATGAAACATTTCACGGTCAACCAGTTCGCGTAGCACACGATAGTGTTCTTCCATGATTAGAGGTTCGCCACCGGCCCAGTAGATTTGTTCAAGATGCGGAATATGCTCTTGCATTTGATTCCACATGTCTTCTTTGTTCTTGCCCGCAAACATGATCTGTGGATGTTGTGGATTCCAGCCAGCGGCTTTTTCATCACGATACCAACTTGAACTAAACAGGCTACCGCAACTACGGCAACTGAAGTTACAGATGTTTGAAAAGCGCACATCATAGTAGCGCAGTTTGAAATCATTAAGACTACCGTCGGCATTGGTTTCATCCACCAGATTGATCAGGTGCCCAAAGTTTTTGTTTGAGCTGTTACGCATACTGAACAACTCACTGCGTTCTTGCTCCACGCACTTGGTACATTCTTTGCAGGGTTTGTCCTGCATCATGTTCAAACGCATTTGTTTCAATGGATCTTGATTCCAAATCTCTTTCATGGTGTGCGTTTTAAGATTGCCCACTGAATGATCAGGGTCACCCAAACAGCAGGGATATGCACGACCATCAGGAAAGGCATGCATATGGATCCACGGAATCATACAGAAGTTATCGGTCTTGATCAAACGGTCCCATTGGTCAGGACGCATTTCTTCTTGTTTCATGTACACCGGCATACGGGCACCGTAGTTGTAATTTTCGTAATAGTTGTCTAGTTTGTCAGTCATAGTGTGTTGTACCAATCTGCTAGTGCAGGGAATGTTTCTGCAAAGTTTTTGTTTCGACGCTGGTCGTACTGTGTGTAGAAGTTTTTAAAGTCACGCTGTAGTGTGATCTGTTCCATTGCTTCTGTATGCGGTTTCAATACCACATCAATGTAGTCAAGTAATCTGTCAAGTTGGTTCTTTTCAAATTCGTGCATCAAGTCAAATCTATGCCAGTCGTTGGCAAATCGATATAATTTGCCAGCATATTGCTGTCTAATGTCGTTTGGGAAAATTGTAAGTGATTGAAAACTTGGAAAGCGTAATATATTTAGCGAGAAGTTGATGGAGTCCCGACCGTATTGCAATTTCCAGTTCATAACCATGTCCAAGAAGCTGTCTAAACTATCTAAACACAATGCGTTAACGGTACACATAACATGCAGGCCACGGAACCGGCCCGAATCCAGCAAGCGTTCCACATTGTTGGCCCAATCGTCAAATACCAGTCCATCGCGAATATATTCGGCCTGTAGGCCCACGGCCTCGTTACTGGTATACAAGTCAACTTCAACACCGTCAACGGCCGCTAGTAAACGGTCAATGTCAACCGCGGTGCCCAAGTTGCTGTTGATGGCAAGTCGGGTAGTACTCTTGCCCTTGTTGGTTTTAAACCAATCAATTAACTTCCAAGTCTCTGCCGACATTAGTGGCTCGCCTCCAGTGATGCGTAGTTCCTTTAAGGTTCTGTGGAGGTCCGACTCCCACCAGGCGTGGAATGCTTCCACATAAGGATTAGTCTCACCGAACTTATACAGTTGACTACTATCGTGAGCGTGAGTAAAATGGTTCCTACCGTCACTAACCAAGTTGGTGTAGGGTCCATGTTGCTTAATGTCTTTAACCCAAGTGCTACTAAAAGCGGGGTTGCAGTAAGAACAAGCAAACTGGCAAGTGCGATCAAATGCAATTTCCAATGTTTGAAGATCGAAATCTTCACTGGCAGGTGTTCTGTGTGCATGGGCCAAATCCTCATCTGAATAAATTACTGTTTTGTATACACGATCACTTATAGCGGCGGGAAAAGGATCTGTATGCATGTCTTCAATCTTCCAACAATATTCGCACCCTGCAGGGCGTTCACCCTTTTGCATTTGTTCACGCTCCATTTTTTTCTTTTGCGTGTTGTGAATTGCCTTGGGATTGATTCGAATTGCATCTAGGTCAATGGCGTGTGGCAGAGGATGATGACAACTTGTGGTCTGTCCCGATCCTAACCATATGGTGGCATTGTACCATTTGGCTCCACAGAAGCTGGCTGACTTGATGTCAATTACCCTGTGTTTGTATTCAAAATCTGTTTCGTTAGCTATTTTGGGCATGATATCTACATTCTTTCCAAAATTCCGTCATCTGCGGAAATGTTTCTTCAAAATTGGTATGTCGACGCTTGTCGTGTTCATTGAAGAAACGATAAAAGTCTGCTCGTTGCATTTTAACATAATCGGCGTCCAGACTGCGACCTTCCTCCATCCAGGCTATGTCACGACGCATACGCTGTACTTCGTAGTCTTTGAATCCTTGGAATGGCTGTTCCGACCGTTCTAGATTCAACTCCATCCAATCGGCCACACGCTCCAATTGGCGCACATACACAGCCGGTAGTATTTGTAAACTCTGCCATCGAGGTGTGCGTAGCAATGGTGTGTCGAACCACACACGCTGATATGTTGTGCTATGGTTCTTACGCAACCGTAGTATCCAGTCCAATTGTTGCTGTAGGCCCAACACACTGAGATTATTCATAGTAATAATAAATGTCAAGCTGTTACGATATGGAATTTCTCTCAAGAACATGTTGACATTTTCAACCACACGATTGTAGTTTAATCCGTGTCTGATGTATTCGGCATGAGCATAGTTGCCCGAGTCTAGACTAACATACTGCATGAAGTGTTCAATTTGTGTGTTACACAACTGCTTGACATAGCCAAGATATTTGTCCATCAAGGCATCTTCTACGCTGAAGTTGCTGGTAACATCTAAGTGCAGTTCTGGATTGGGCATGGCCAACACATAGTCGAATACTTTGTATGTGTTACGATCCATCAAGGGCTCGCCACCGGTCATTCTAAAGTGTTTTAGTTTGGGGTACAGCTCGGGCCACCATTCCCAAAATGCATCTACATAAGGGTTGGGCTGGGAATGTGGTATAGGACGGCGGCTACCAACAAAGTGAGCAGGATCATTATGAACAACACTAGTAGGATATCCCCCAAACTTATCAACTTCTGCTTGCCACGAACTACTAAACTGGGGGCTACAATAACTACACTTAAGATTACAAGCATGATTGAAATTGACTTCCACATAACTAGGAACAACATCTTCTTCTCCTGAGGAATTTCGTATAGCATCAAAATGTTCTACAGCCCACTTCTCGCCTGATCGATAGTGTCTATCACTGAGTTGATCGTGCTTTTCTATGTTCCAGCAGTAACTACACTCAGCGGGTTTTTCGTTACGGATCAT
>Ga0114964_10003646_pt1 | contig 10351 bp, 11 predicted proteins | sample C_131016_MF_Meta_FD_92638 | JGI IMG/M metagenome (GOLD analysis project Ga0114964, IMG submission 92638) | Freshwater microbial communities from Lake Croche, Canada to study carbon cycling - C_131016_MF_MetaG | ecosystem: Environmental > Aquatic > Freshwater > Lake | place: Lake Croche, Canada... | reverse complement strand
TATGGATATGGATATGGTTATGGAGCAGATCAATCCACCAAGAAGTCTTTATCGAGAAGAATAAAATCTATTTTTAAAAAGAAAAAAGAAGATTAAAAATCAAAGAAAGAGTTGTTTTCAAAAACATCATTTAAAAATTGGTGATTTTTTAAAACAACTTTTTTTGTGATACATTCTAAATGGCGGTTGTGATGTACATCAGAGCCTATAAAATCAATCATTCTATTTCCAAGTAAAAAATTTGCAGCTTTAGCAACATTTGGGCCATAATATCCAGTTGTAGATAGCATGTTTAGTTGGAAAGAACAACCGGCATTTTTTAATTTAGTATATTCGTTTAAATTGTGATGGTAGAAATTATAACGCTCTGGATGAGCTAAAACTGGTTTGTAGCCATACGTTTGTAATTCAAATAAAGTTTCATAGAATTGAATTGGTGGTCTTAAATAGGATATTTCAACTAATACATAATTATCCCTCAATGTCAAAAGTGGTTCAGTAGTAAATAAAGCTCGGAATTGAGAGTCAATCATATATTCGGCCGCTGCCTTTAATTTATTATCTAAATTAAGATTTACTAAATTGACCTTGGTTTTTTTTTCTGTTTCTTGTATACTACTTCTAGTATTGTTCCATACATCACTTATGATATGTGGAGTTGTGATAAACTTTGTAAATCCGATATTTTTTAAACCATTAATTAATCGTTCAGTTGTACTTAAATCAGGTGATCCATCATCAATGCCTGGCAGTAAGTGTGAATGAATGTCTACATAATCATTAGGAATGAAATCAACTAAAAACGGTTTTGGTTTTAAGAAATGTATCAATGTTCTAATTTTAGAATACAAAGCTAATCAAATAAAAATCTATTTTTTAAAATATATTGTACGCCTAAATAAATCAACAGTTTTGTTTTTTTAAGGAAAGTCGAATTTATATATTTGCACGACTCATAAGTGGTAATTTTAACCTACATATAGAATGAATAATAAAAATCAATCAGATGATTGGGATTTGATAATTAAAGGGCATACATCTCTTTTTGATATTAAGTTTGAAGACGTTTGGAATTACCGAGATTTGCTTTTTTTATTCGTAAAAAGAGATTTTGTTAGCTTTTATAAGCAAACTATCTTGGGACCTCTTTGGTTTTTTATTCAACCTATTTTTACCATGATTATTTTTACTTTCGTTTTTGGTACGCTTGCAGGGATAAGTTCCGATGGATTACCGCATCAATTATTTTATTTAACTGGTATAACTTCGTGGGCTTATTTCTCCGATTGTTTGACTAAGACTAGTACCGTTTTTAGAGATAATGCAAATATATTTGGAAAAGTATATTTCCCGAGGTTAATAATGCCCTTAAGTATTGTTGTAAGTAATTTGGTTAGATTTGCAGTTCAATTACTATTGCTCTTGATTATGATGGTATATTACTATTATTATCCAGTCAAAGGCGCTAGTTTTGAAATCACCAGTGGCATATTTTTATTTCCATTACTCATTTTTTTGATGGCAATGTTAGGTTTGGGATTGGGATTGATTATTACAGCGGTTACCACAAAATATCGTGATTTGACATTTTTAATTACATTCGGAGTTCAATTGCTAATGTATACTACCACTGTTATTTATCCGTTGAGCTATGCCAGAAATAAAGGATATGGTTTTTGGATTGAATTAAATCCAATGACTGGTATTATCGAGGCTTTTAGATATGCATTTTTAGGTAAAGGAGAATTTACCTTTGGAAGCTTAAGTTATTCTGTGGGGATTACTGTTGTGATTTTATTTTTTGGAATTATTATTTTTAATAAAACAGAAAAAAACTTTGTTGATACAATATAATGAGTAAACCAATCATACAAGTCGAAAACTTATCCAAAGTATATCAAATAGGACAAATTGGTACCGGGACAATATCGAGAGATATAGAACGTTTTTGGTTAACTAAAATAGTAGGAAAGGAGGATCCTTTTTTGAAAATAGGACAAGCCAATGATCAATCTACAAAAGCAGAAAGTGATATTGTTTGGTCTTTAAAAGATGTTAATTTTCAGATTAATCAAGGTGAAGCAGTAGGTGTTATTGGGAAGAATGGTGCTGGAAAAAGTACGTTGTTAAAGATTCTATCCCGAGTTACAAGTCCAACAACGGGTCAGATTAAGGTAAAAGGTAGAATCGCCAGTTTACTTGAAGTTGGAACTGGTTTTCATCCTGAACTTTCAGGAAAAGAAAATATCTATTTAAACGGTGCTATACTTGGTATGCGTAAAAATGAGATAACAAGAAAATTAGATGAAATTATTCAATTTTCAGGAGTTGAGCGCTATATAGATACACCAGTAAAACGATATTCTTCCGGTATGTATGTGCGTTTAGCATTTGCAGTGGCAGCTCATCTTGAAAGCGAAATATTAATTGTAGATGAAGTATTAGCAGTGGGAGATGCAGAATTTCAAAAGAAGTGCCTCGGTAAAATGGGGGAGATTAGCAAGGGGCAGGGCAGAACAGTACTTTTCGTAAGTCATAATATGGCTGCAGTAAGTTCACTATGTCCCACTTCAATACTGTTAAATAAAGGAAAAGTATTTGCCAAAGATTTTACTCCAAAGATTATCGATTTATACGTTAACAGCGGAAGTGTTGAGACTAGTGGTTTTGATATTGAGTACGTCCAAAAAGGAAATAAATTGTTTGTTGAAACAAAAACGGATGCACAGTATGATATTTTAAATGGTACATTTTTCATAAAACTAATTGACTATGATGGAATTGAAATTATGTTTTATGAAATTAATCTGGGTAAGTTAGATTCTATTTTAAAGGCGTTTACTATAGATTTAACAGGGCTAAATAAGGGAGTGTATTCAATCCAAATTAAAGTTTGGGCAACGCTCATTAGCGGAAAATCTTTAGCGATTGCAACGCCTTTTTACCCCATAAATATAGAATCCATTGATTTTCAGCATAAGAAAATGTTTGCTGGACAAATAATTCAAATTAAATAAAAATGAAATAAGGGTATTACGATGTTTTGGCAAACGACCGGAAGCTTCATAAATGCCTTTGTCTTCAATATTGAAAAACCTATCGAATACGCAAACTACGCAATGAATATTACAACTTATCTAGAAAGTACTTTTTAATGAAAATCTTAGTCATATCGGAGTCGATTAATGTAAATGACAGCAGTGCTTCAAAGGTAAATGTTGCCTTAATTTATAATTTAAAAAAAGCTGGTTTTGTTGTTAAAGTACTTCATTATTCTCATAAAGAAATTTTTTTGGAAGGGATTGAATGTGTATGGATTAGAGAAAATAGATTTTCGTTATTGTTCTTTTTGTCTCGTTCAGTTCGACTTTTTCAAAGAAGCACAAAAATAATAATAAACAGTAAACTAGAAACATTTTTTGGTTTTTCGTTTACACATAGCAATGATACAAATCAAATTTGTAAAAAAATTAGAAACGAAATTAAGTTCAATCCAAATTTGATTTTGACTTTAAGCAAGGGGGGCAGTTTTAGGCCGCATCGTGCGATGTTAAAGTTGCCAGAATTACATGAAAAATGGATGGCTTACATTCATGATCCGTATCCATTTCATATGTATCCTAGACCTTATAATTGGGTGGAGGATGGGTATAAGCATAAGGAAAATTTTATGCGAAATATCGTTGAAAATTCTAAATACTTAGCTTTTCCAAGTTTATTGTTAAAACAATGGATGGAAAGTTACTTTCCTGTCGTAGGCGATAAAAGCCATATTATACCGCATCAAATTAAAGTTCAAGATGCAATTGAGACGTTACCATCATTCTTTCACAATGAGAAATTTACGTTGTTGCATGCTGGTAGTTTATTAAAACAAAGGAATCCAGAGTTTTTGCTAAAAGGTTTTTTGAATTTTCTAGAGCATAATCCAGAGGCCAAAGACAATACAATGTTATTATTGATAGTTCATAATGATTCGCATAAGCAACTATTAAACGACTTCAGTCATCCTAATATTGTCGTTAAAAATCATTTAGAATACAACATTGTACAAACGCTTGAGCATAATGCTTCGGTCAATATAATCCTTGAAGCTGTCTCTGAAATAAGTCCTTTTCTTCCCGGAAAATTTCCGAATTGCGTTGTAGCAAATAAACCAATTTTAATCTTGGGTCCATATTACAGTGAAGTTAGGCGATTATTAGGTAAAGAATACGCCTATTGGGCAGAAGCGAATGACGTTTTAGCAATTGAATCATTAATTACCAAATTATATGACTTATGGCGGGTTAATCCTGTAAATCTAGCTTTAAATAGGAAAGATTTAATTGAATATGCCACTGAAGTGCATCTAATGGACGTAATTCATAATTTGAAGTAACAATGGCTACCTTTGCAATACTTATTACTACTAAGAATCGTTGTGATGATTTGTTATTTACACTTAATAAGATAAAACCACTTCTTACTTCTACCGTAACATGTGTTGTGTTTGACGACGGTTCCATCGATGAGACTTTTGATAAAGTAAAAACAAATTTTCCCCAAGTAATTTTAAAGAAAAATATACAATCCAAAGGATATATTTACTGTCGAAATATAATGTTAAATGAAACGCAAGCAGATTTTGCGATTTCATTAGATGATGATGCTAATTTTATTGGCAATAGCTCATTAGAGTTAATTTCTAAATATTTTTCAAATAATTCAAAGTGTGGTGTTCTGGCATTACGTATTATTTGGACAAAAGAAAATGTTGCGTTTTCTCAAAGTTATGAAAACGCATCAGCGGTGAAAAGTTTTGTAGGTTGTGGACACATTTGGCGAATGGAGGCTTGGAGAGCAATACCAAATTATCCAGTTTGGTACGAGTTTTACGGTGAAGAAAGTTTTGCATCTCTTCAATTATTCAAAAAGAAATGGCAAGTGCATTATTTTCCATATTTTTTAGTGCAGCATCGGGTAAATTTAAAGTTAAGATCGAAAAACAAATCAGATTTTAGATTTCGGTTAAGAAGATCTCTTCGTTCAGATTGGTTTAATTTATTTTTATTTTTTCCTGTGATGGTGGCTTTAAAATCCTTTAGTTATTCTTTTGTCATGCAATTTAAATCAAAAATACTAAAAGGAGATTATAAAACTATTCTACCATTGACATTAGCTCTTTTTGACCTAATTACACACTTTCCAAAAGTTTTAAAACATAGAAATGCATTAAACAATCAGGAATATGAAGATTACCTCAAATTAAAGGAAGAGAAAATATATTGGGAACCAGAAAAATAGTTATTTTTACCCGCATTTCTAACAAGTTTTCTCCGTGAAAAACATTGCTATAATACCTGCTCGGGGCGGTTCAAAAAGATTGCCAAACAAAAATCGCATGCTGCTAAACGACATTCCATTGATCGCGCACAGTATCATTTTTGCTCAGAAAAATTCATCTATAGTAGATGAGGTTTATGTGTCAACAGATGATGATAAAATAAAGGAGATTGCACTTTACTATGGCGCTAAAGTTATCGAGAGACCAGCTGAAATTTCTGGAGATAATGAACCTACAGTTTCGGCTTTAAAACATGTTCTTCAGAATGTAAAATTAGACATAGATAATGTAATATTACTTCAAGCCACAAATCCGATAAGAGGGAAAAGTTTGTTGAAAGATTGTTTTGAAAAGTACCTAAGCTCAAATGCTGATAGTTTGTTTACGATTAGCAAAAACAGTTATAAATTAGGCAAAATCCAAGAAGGCAAATTTATTCCTTTCAATTATACAGTGGGGCAACGCAGTCAGGACCTAGAGTCGTTGTACTATGAAAATGGATTACTTTACATCAGTAAAAAGCAGTTAATTATGGATAATATTATCATATCTGAAAATGCAATTCCCTATGAAATATCAGGTGATTTTCCGATTATTGACATCGATGAACAAGCCGACTTTGAATATGCTACATATCTAATAAATAAAATAAAACTATGAATCCATTTATAGAAATTGCAGGCAGAAAAATAGGAGCAGATTTTCCTCCTTTAGTAATTGCTGAAATCGGGATTAACCACGAAGGCTCATTAAAAGTTGCAAAAGAAATGGTTGATGCAGCTTTTAGAGCAGGAGTTGAAATAGTTAAGCATCAAACACATATTGTGGAAGATGAAATGAGTGGTGCCGCCAGAAAAGTAATTCCTGGAAATGCTGATGTATCAATCTACGAAATAATGGAACGTTGCGCTCTAAATGAAGCAGATGAGCTAGAACTTAAAAATTATGTAGAAAGCAAAGGAATGATTTTTATTTCAACTCCCTTTTCGAGAGCAGCAGCAGAACGGCTTAAAAAGTTTGATATACCAGCTTATAAAATCGGTTCAGGTGAATGCAATAACTATCCATTGTTGGAACATATTTGTGGTTTTGGAAAGCCTGTTATTTTAAGTACAGGAATGAATACAATCGAAAGCGTTCAAAAAGCGGTAGCCATATTTGATAAAAATAAGATTCCTGTAGCGCTTTTACATACAACAAATTTGTATCCAACACCTATTCATTTGGTTCGCTTTGGTGCAATGACAAAATTGCATGAAGCCTTTCCCGATAAAGTTTTTGGACTTTCAGATCATACCTTGAATAATAATGCTTGTCTAGGGTCAGTAGCGCTAGGAGCAAGCATTTTAGAACGTCATTTCACAGATCATCTGCAACGCACAGGACCTGATATTATTTGCAGTATGGATGAATTCACTTGCGCCCAACTTATAGTTAGTTCCAATGAAATATGGCAAATGCGGGGAGGAGACAAAGAACCTGCCAAAGAGGAACAAGTAACGATTGATTTTGCTTTTGCCACTGTTTGCAGTATTGCTGACATCAAAAAAGGGGAACTGTTAACCAAAGAAAATATCTGGGTTAAAAGACCAGGGACTGGCCAAATATTAGCCGAGCATTTCAACCAATTACTTGGTAAAAAAACCACTAGAGCTATCCAAAACGATGAACAATTATCTTGGGAAGATATAGTAGAATAAAAATACTTAAAAAACAAAGAATGAATAGTAAAAAATTAGCTTTTGAGAACTATAAAAGATTCTGTTCGCTTGATGGCAGCGACTTCATTGCCACTGAATTTGCTCTTGAAGTAATTCTAAATATAATTGATAAGTATAAGGTTAAAGATATCTTGGAATTAGGTTTAGGTATAGGCTCTATATCGGATACGGTTTTGAAATACGCAAACTTAACCAATAAGCAGCTTCATTATGTTGGGACCGAAAAAAATGAATTTTGCCGCAATGCATTGAAAACGTATGTCTCGGATTATAATAAAATTGAACTTTATACGGAACTAAATGACTTGAAGGAAGTAAAATTTGATTTAATAATTATTGACGGTCAAGATGAATCCTTAAGAAAAGTAGTATCACATTGCAAAGAACACACCATTATATTCGTAGAAGGCGATCGAAAGGGCCAAACACAGACGATGATTGATGTTTTTCCCAAACATAAACACGTCAACATTATTACATTAATGAAAAACAGATCTTATGTACATGGAGAATGTGAGGTCTCAAACTATATGGGAGGTGGACAATTAATATTTACCAATCCCACTTTAGCAATGAAAATAGATTGGTTCAAACAAAAGATAGCCACTTACATTAAACGAAAAATTAGAGTTTTCAAAGGATAATTTAAGCTTTGAAGCCTTTTTAAAACCGTCAATACGTCGTAGTCAATGAAAAAAATCCTGTTTCTCACGGGTACCCGTGCTGATTTTGGTAAAATAAAATCACTTATTTCAATTCTGGATTTGCATTCAGATTTTGAAGTTTATGTTTTTGTAACTGGAATGCATTTGCAAAAAGAATACGGATATACACTTATTGAAATTGAAAGATGTAAGTACAACAATGTGCATAACTTTGAAAATCATACACATGAAACTACAATGGATTTAACCTTGGCCAAAACGATTGAAGGTTTGTCAGCTTATTGTAAAGAAGTAAACCCTGATATGATTGTGATTCACGGTGACAGGGTTGAGACTTTAGCAGGAGCAATTGTAGGTTCATTAAACAATATTTTGGTGGCTCATATTGAAGGGGGAGAACTATCCGGTACCGTTGACGAATTAATTCGTCATAGTGTCTCAAAATTGAGTCATATTCATTTTGTTTCAAACGCAGATGCTGCCAAAAGATTACTTCAAATGGGCGAGATGAAATCTTCGATTTATACCATTGGTTCGCCAGATATTGATATTATGTTTTCCGCTAATCTGCCAAGTCTAACAGAAGTAAAAGAATATTACCAAATTGCATTTGAAAAATATGCCATTGTAATGTTTCATCCGGTAACAACCGAAGTCAATGAAATGAACCACTATGCTGCTAATTTCGTAAATGCGCTATTAAATGACACTCATAACTATGTAGTTATTTATCCAAATAATGATCTAGGAAGCCAAAGTATTATTGAAAATTATAAGAAGTTAAGCAATAATAAGCGGTTCCGAATATTTCCTTCTTTACGATTTGAATATTTTTTGACTTTACTAAAGTCTTCGCAATTTATCATAGGAAATAGTAGTGCCGGTATACGAGAAGCACCCTATTACGGAATTCCGATTATTAATATAGGAACACGTCAGCAAAATAGAGCTTTACAGGCCGACATAATAAATGTTACGTACGATAATAATGCCATTGAAAAAGCGTTAAAGAAAATAGATAATCATCAAATACAAACTTCTATTTCGGATTTTGGAAAAGGGAATAGTGCAGAATTATTTTTAAAATCTTTGAAAAATCCCGCCATTTGGAAGGTAAATCACCAAAAGCAGTTTGAAGAATATAATTTGAAGTAATTATAGGCCAACAATGGAAATATTATATAATTTATAGGAAATGAACGTTAGTGTTGGACACAATGTAATTGGCAAATTTGAAATAAATTTTAATAGTGTACTGCACGCTATTAAAAATGAATTTATAATTCAATATTTTAAAGCTAATTTTTTGAAAAATACCTTTTTAAAATAACATTATGAAGAAGTTAGGAGTTGTTATAACAGACGGTGTTGGATTTAGAAATTTTATTTTAAGCGATTTTATTCGAGAAGCCGAAAAACAGTTTAAAGAAGTCATTATATTCTCTTGCCTGCCAAAATCGGCCTACGAAGAGTTCAATTTAAATTGTAAAATATATGAATTGGATTTTTTTAATGAATCTTTTAAAACTTGGATTTTTCGAAAGGCTAAGGAAGTTGCACATTTACAGTTACACAAAACTGGAAACTTCGGAATTCAAGACAGTTTGAAATCAACCCTATCAAAGTCAAATACAATTCGGGGTTATGCAACTCAACTAGTCTATTTATGGACTTACGTTTTTCATTCTGAAAATTGGATTCAATTATATTACCGTTTACAACAAACTGCATTTAAATCCAATTCGATAATAAAAGGTTATCAAGAATTATTGAAAGCTGAATCTATAGACATATTGTTTTTTACACATCAAAGACCATCATTTATTGCTCCACTACTATACGCAGCAGAGAAGCTTCAGATAAAGACAGCGGCATTTATTTTTAGTTGGGATAATTTAGCATCAAAAAATCGAATGGCTGGGAATTTTGATTATTATTTGGTTTGGAGCGACTTGATGCAAAAGGAGTTGAAGCAATTCTACAACAAAATAGAAGTTGAAAACATAAAAGTGGTGGGCACTCCTCAATTCGAGCCCTATGTTATGGATCAATATAAAACTAGTAAGATTGATTTTTGTCGGAAATTCAATTTAGATAGTTCCAAAAAAATAATTTGCTTCAGCTGTGGTGATATAACTACAAGTAGAAATGATGAATTATATATAGAAATAATTGCTAAGGCAATTGAAAGAGGGGAATTAGAAGATGTGAATTTTATTGTGAGAACATCTCCAGCCGAAGACGCTATTCGTTTTGTCTCATTAAGAGAAAAATATTCGTTAATTCGATGGAACTTTCCTGATTGGAGCTTAACCAGAGATAAGCATCAAGAAGTCTGGTCACAACGCGTACCAAATATCGAAGATGTTAAAGATTTGAGAGCTTTAATAGAATATTCTGATTTGAATATTAATATGCTTTCTACGATGAGTTTAGATTTTATGTTGTTTAATAAACCAGTTATCAATACTGTTTTTGGTAATTTATCAAATGGTTTATACAATGATCAACGATTTTTAAAATATGCTCACATAGTTAATGTCGTACAGAGTCGTGCTACAAAAATTGTAATTAACGATAAAGAATTGATGATAGCAATTAATCAATATCTATCCAATCCATCTTTGGATGCGGTCAAT
>Ga0114964_10003644_pt1 | contig 10353 bp, 8 predicted proteins | sample C_131016_MF_Meta_FD_92638 | JGI IMG/M metagenome (GOLD analysis project Ga0114964, IMG submission 92638) | Freshwater microbial communities from Lake Croche, Canada to study carbon cycling - C_131016_MF_MetaG | ecosystem: Environmental > Aquatic > Freshwater > Lake | place: Lake Croche, Canada... | reverse complement strand
TCTTGGTTCTTGGCATGGTTGGTGATGTTGTTGGCACGCTTGGGGCTACCCTTCTCCCAGCCTGGCCAGCTGCGGAACTCGCGCCTGAATGCGCTGATGCGTTCCAAGCTCTCTTCGCGCCCGCTGCCTGTGAGCACACCAACCAGCACGTCCTGCAGGAAGTCCTGCACAGTCTTGGGCGTGTCCGATCGCTTGAGATCCAAGCCCATGGCCTTGATCTCACCGGGCTTGCCATTGGTATCTCGGCGCTTGCCTTCCTTGTCATAGATGAGGATAGCATACCGTTTCTTTGTTATGAATAAACCCTTTGTGCCGCATAGTTCACGTGCTGCCTTGATGATCTTGCCGTTTTCTTCTGGAGCATGGAACGCGGCATACATGAAGTCTGGGAAGCTGGCATTGGTCATGTCAGCGATGCCGTCATAGAGCTTGATCACATTCTCCTTGGTCCATTCATAGTCTGCATACTCTGCCTTGTCCTTCATCACGGGATATGCACTAAACACACCCGAATCGGTGTCACCATAGATTATGCTTTCGCCGACATGGTTGTATGATCCGGTTATGATCTCGTTGATCTTGCTCTGCATGTGCTTGACGATGCAGCGACCGCTCAGCGTGGTGCTCTGTGCCACTCGCGGATCATACCAGCGCGATCCAGGGTTGCCAACTGCACCATAGAGTGAGTTTAGCAAGATTTTGGCTATTAACTGACGTTGATCATAGAACACTGCCTGCCGCTTGGCTTCGGTCTTCTCATCAGGATCAGTGGCTTCATCTGCTAGCTTGGCCCACTTGCGATACTCTGCCTGCAGCTCCTTGCGTTCAGCAAACCATCTGGTGAGCACGCCTGGTATCAGTCCCTGCTTGCCATAATCAAAGATGGTGCCGTTGGCACTCAGTGTGAGCTGCTTGCCGCTGTTCCATACCAGATCGTACACTTCCTTGGCAGTGACCACCACTTCGTTACCATCTTCAAACTGTATGGTCACCGGCGTGTTGTTCTGTTCCATCACTGCCTGATATTCCAGCGTGCCAAACACGCTGTTCCATGCGTCAGCAAAGCTTTTCTTCTGTGCTATCTGTGCTTTCACGAACTGATCTGTGGCTTCTGGCTTGATCTGTCCCACGATGGTCTCTGTGCTCATGTTCAGCGCACGGATCACTGATGGATACAGTGAATTGATGTCCACACCGCCGATCCAGTCGTGCATGCCTGGCTTGGGATCTGCCACATAAGCACCCACCACTGAGCCACCCATCTCTGCTTCTTCGTCCCAGCGTGCCTGCTTTTCTTCTTCGGTCTCACGTATCCTTGCTGGTACCATGAGATCCATGTCATGCGCTGCGTTCACGATGGCTTGGTCAATCAGCGTCACAGCACCCATGGTTGTCTGCAGCAGCACGCAGTTGGTGTGTGCGATGTTGTTGGCCAGCTCGATGAAACGGAGCTTGGCGTCGATCTTGACCAGCAGCTGCACGTCCTGCCTGCTGTACTCAATGAACTTCTTGAAGTCATTGTTGTATAGCTGATCCAGCGTGCCTTCATATGGCACCTTGCGATCTCCCACCTCATACTCGCCGATGGCATCCAGGCGATATGAATGCATCTCATGATAGGTATGTTTGCGATACAGCTGCAGATAATCTAGATGGCAGCGACCAACCAGGTCATAGGTCACTGTCTCGCGGCCATAGCTCTCATATTCTCTCTTCTTGGGATACTTGTTCCATAAGCACAGTCGTGCTGTCTCGGATTTGCCAAGGACCTGCACGATGCGATTGTAGATGTAGGGAATATCATAGCTCTCTGAATTCCAACCCGTGAGGATGTCACAGTCTTCGATCAGCGTGAGGAATATGTCCAGCAGTTCTTTCTCGTTGGCACACAGCATGGTGTCTGAGAATTCTGCACAGATGTCTTCAGCCACCTGCTGGCTCATCTTGCGTGGTTTCAGCACCAGCGTGATGTTGCGCTCCATCCAGTTGAGATAGAGGCTGATGGCAGTGATCTGGCTGAAAGCATCCTCAGGCGTGCTGAATCCACGCAGGGGATCGAAGTCAGTCTCAATGTCGAAGAAGCCCACGCGCAGCTGCGGTGCTGGTGCATCGCGATAGTTGTCATAGAGACAGCGGAAGATGGGATTGATGTCGCTCTCGTGCAGCTTGCCCTTGGGCAGCACTCCCAGCTCGCGCTTGAATTCCTTGTCCTTGTTGGTCTGGAACTTATCCAGCTTGGTGCCAAAGATGCTGGTGTACTTGCCTCGCTCTGAGGGCCAATACACCACGTATCTGGTTGGATGTTCTGTGAGCACTCGCCTGCCATCTGGCAAGCGTTCTGCTACATAGATTGTGTTCTTCTCACGGTCGATTATCGCATCGACGTAACTCATGTATACCTCCTTGCCGCTTGTGGCCGGCGAACCTTGCTGTGTGCTGACTTGCCCAGTCAGACCAGGGTCTTGTATGTGTCACTATTATACCAAGCAGCGGCATCAGACACAATGTCTCTGAGATTTTTTATTGGCTGCCAGCGTAGGTCTCGTTGTATTAAGTCTGTGTTGGCCAGGGTGAACGCAGGGTCGCCTGGGCGCCGAGGACTGATCTCATAGTCCACAGGCTTACCAGTCATGATCTCCACTGTCTTCAACACTTCCAGCACTGAGTAACCCTGACCGCTGCCTATGTTGTAGGCCCAAAATCCAGGATTGCTCAGCAGCCATGCCATGCCCATGACATGTGCACGAGCTATGTCGCTCACATGCACATAGTCCCTGACACAGGTGCCGTCGGCAGTGACGTAGTCACCACCATACACATGGAATTTCTCACCTCTGAGTTGGCTTTCCATGATGCGTGCTATGATGTGCGTGGCACCAGGTTCCTGCCCAAGATTGGCCTTGGGATCAGCACCCACTGCGTTGAAGTAGCGGAAGGCCACTGCGTTGAGACCGTAGGCCGTGCAGTAATCTCTGAGAATCATCTCACCAACCAGCTTGGTACGACCATAGGGATTGACAGGATTGAGAATGCTGTTCTCACGAGCAGCATCCTGCCCGTCACTGTACACAGAACTGCTGCTGCTGAAGATCACGTTGTTGATCTTGTGCTTGCGCATGTGATCCAGCAGCGTGAGCATGCCTGCCACGTTGGTACCATAATAGCGTGCAGGATCTGTCACGCTGGGCCCAACCAAACTGGCAGCTGCACAGTGTATCACTGCCTTGGGTCTCACGCTGGATATGGCATGCAGAGCTTCGCCGCTGTCATAGCTGTTGTGTATGACATCGTCAGCCCATTGATGTGTGTGCGTGAGTGCTCGAGCACGATTGTCAATCAGCAACACCTTGGTCTTGGTGGTGCGCTTGATCTCAGCAGCTATGTGGCTGCCCACATAGCCGCATCCACCAGTTATGGCGATCCAATTGGCCATCAGTTGCGATTGGCGATCAAGAGGATCTCTTCGATCTCGTCCAGTTCCTCGCGTCCATCTGCCAACGCATCGCGATTTTCCTGCATCTTGTAGGCCACACGTATGGCCTTGTTCAGCACTGCTTTCTTGATCTCAAGCTCGCCTGCGATAGCATCCACGGTCTCCTTGAGACCTTCTCGCAGTGTCTCAACGTCGCGTGTGATGGCTACACCTTGGTTGATCAGTTCTTTTACCTTGGCCTTGTCGCTCTCGCTGAGGCTTCCGATGCTCATGTGAATCTCCAAAAAAATTGTAATCAGTCTTATCAGTTTAAGATTGGGCTAGTAGTTTGTCAACTACGCCTAGCAAAGCTGCTGCTCAAAGGTATGATATTGCGTTGGCTGCTCTGTAGCGCATTGCGACCTGAACCAAGTGCTGCTGATAGGCTAAGCCTATACGGAGAATGCTGTGCTTCTCCCAGCTGCATGGTAACCGTGGTAGTGCTGTTACCACCTCCCATGTTAACGCTGGTGTAGGTGCTGGCTGCATACATGCCATACATCTGCACCATGTTATTGCGAGGTATCCAAGTCACGCCATTGGTGCTGGTGAAATAGGTGTACTGCGTGAGATCGCTATAGGATCCAACCACCCAATGGTCCTGGAACCACATGGCTGATCTGAAATAGTAGCCATTGAGGCTGTACTGTGACCAACCAGTGCGATCATTGCTGCTGATCAACAGCCTGCTGCTGGTAGCTACCAACTGTCCTTCTGGGCTGGCTGCGATGCTGACAAAATCAACCAATGGCGAAGACGTGACCGCACCACCAAGGTTCATGTTTACTGTGCTGGTGCTGCTGGGCGGCGTGCGAGCTGTGACAGTGGTGCTGCGCACCGTGCAGAAGAATGGACTGCTGTTCCATGTGGGATCACCGAGGTCAGTGGTATTGATGATCACACCTCGCCCACTGAAGTACAGGGTACCTTGGTATTCTGCAACATCATACAGTGGCCTATTGCCGTAGCTCGCAGGAATGACCACCTGCACCCAGGTGTTGGGATCTGGCACGTTGCCACCGCCTACCCAGTTGATGTTCTCTGTGTACCAGATGTCAGGCTGCCCGCTGGCATGACCCACAGCTACCCAGGCACTGGTGCTGACGCCATTGACGGTGATGTTATCAAAATAACGCACATTGTGGAACCAGCTATTGGTGCAGGGGTGCGTGAACGCCTGATCCCAGGTGTAGGGGCTGCCGCTCTCGTTGATGAGGATCTGTGCGATCTGGTCACCTAGCTCATATTCGCCTGGCAGCGTGTTATCATCATTATAGATGCGAGATCCTGCAACAGCAAACAGCGGCCTAGCACCATCGCCATTCCTGCCCCAACTGATGCCCAGCGCGGTGAAATTATTGTCTAAGAGACGTGTGTTGGTCCATGTGCCCAGATCGTAGCTGGTGCTGGCCCAACCGCTGTCACTGATGGCTACAAACACGTTACCTGTGGCCGTGGTTGCTATGCCCTGTGCACGCATGCCAGGTGGGAATGGCTGTGCTATCTCAGACGAGTTGCTCCAAAGGTAGCCATCCGTGCTGACGGTCACACCACCAACGCCTATGACGCGATCATAGCGTTGGCCTGCACCAATGAGGATGCTTGAATTGCTCATCTCTGCTCCCTGACCTGATATTTATGGGTCACTTGATGCCAATCTTCATCCAGCGCACATAGTGATCGTCAGGATCACGCAGCGGTATGCCGCCGAGGAACAGCGTCTCTGCTAGCGGATATTGCTCATCAAACTCAGCTAGGTTGTTCACCGTGTTGAAACGATTCTGCGGTTCATTGCTGCGTCCCTGTAGAGCTACCCAGGTACCCCTGGGTATGCGATCAAGCCAGCCGGCATTGCGCATGTTGTTGGTGCTGTTGTTGATAACCAAGCTGGGATCTTGCACATCGTAGTTTAATCTGTTGGCATCACCTGCTATGCTGATCAATCGGCCCTGCTTGTACAAACGGGGCATCAATCTCTTGCTGGCTGCCAGAAATTCTGGATTGAGATCCACATCCACCATGGTGTGGAACGGAACCTGCTTGATCAGCATGAACAGTGCCATGTTACCATACCAGCTGCCCAGTGAATATACCTTATTGAATTGCTTGATGTTTTCTTCCTGCATTAGGCGTTTTAACACGCTGCACATCCATAGCTTGCTGAGCTGCAGGCTTGGTGTGAAGCTGCCTTCTAGCGTTTCTGGGGCGGATTCCGTGATCATGTTGTATTTAAGGTCAAAAGGAAGGGGCGCACCGCGCCCCTGTCCACACCAATCTGCGCAATCTGGCAGTTACTTGGTGGTTATCTGTGCGAACGTCTTCTTGACTTCTGCTTTCTGAGCAGCTGTGAGAGGCACGTAGTCCAGAGCTTGTGCTTCCTTGTCGTGTGCAAAAGCATACTCAAAGAACTTGATAGCGTCTGCTGCAGCTTTCTTGTCGTCTGGAGCTTTGTACATGACGATGTAGCTGGTTGCTATCATTGGCCACGTGCCCTGGAAGCTCTTGAGATTTGGCTCAACTGCCTTGCCATCGCTGCCCAACATCTTTACCCAGCTGAGATTATTGCTCTTGGCAAACGCATATTCTACGTAACCGATGCTGCCGTTGGTCTGCAGCACATTGTTGGCCACACCGTCGTTGCCCTTGGCACCGATCGCACCGCCGACCCACTCCACAGTCTGACCGAAACCATAGGTCTTCTTCCAGTCAGCATTGGCTTCTGCCAGAAAACGTGTGAAGTTCCAAGTGGTACCCGAGCCGTCTGAACGGCGGATCTTGATGATCGGAAGGTCTGGTAGCTTGATTGCAGGATTGAGCGCAGCTATTTCTTTGTCGTTCCAGCGCTTGATCTTTTCCATGTAGATCTTGGCCATTATGTCAGTGTTGAGCACTAACTTGCCTGCTTCTACTTCCTTGAGGTTTACTACTGGCACGATACCGCCAATGATCATTGGAAACTGTACCTGGCCCTTCTTGTCCAGATCAGCAGCACTTACTGGGATGTCTGTGGCACCAAACGTCACTGTCTTGGCGTCAATCTGCTTCATGCCTGCGCCAGAACCAATGCTCTGATAGTTTAGCTGGTCGCCGCTGACCTTCTTGTAATCATCAGCCCACTTGCTGTAGATAGGGAATGGGAATGTCGCGCCTGCACCTGTGATGTCACCGGCCCATGCTGATGTAGCCACCACTGCAGCTACCACTGATAATGCGATTTTCTTTAGCATCTAGGTTGTCCTCTCCTGTTGGTATTCCGAGGATATTTAAGAACCCTAAGATGACAATACGATTACAATATGATGACAAACGGTGTCATAGTTGCCTGATGTAGGATCTTATTGGATCATCCATGCGGCGAGCGATGCGCTTCACAGAGAATATGCCATCTGTGCTCACTGGGGCCCACTGATACACGAAGTTATGAGGCTGCCAGAATGTCAGTGCGCTGTTGCTGCGCACAGCATCTATGAATTCTGTGTGCATGATGTCGTGGCTGTTGTGATTGAAAGCGCAGTAGGGGGTAAGGAACGGTGATCGACCAGAGAGATGATAGGCTAGCGTGGGAAAGTAACATTCTTCTGCAGCCCAATCAAACCATAGCTGATCATAGCTGTAGTTGGCCATGCTCCAATCCACGATTTCTTGGAACAGCTCCCTGCTCCACCAGCTGCCTTCGATGAGATTGCCCAGATAGTTGTGGAGGTCGCTGCCGTCAAACAGATCCTTGAACAGCCGATCCCGATAGGCATTGCGCAGTGCAGGCCATGCCATCTCATGCGGTTGACTATCTGGACCAAACCACAGCGCATAATCTGACTGCGTGATGCGATCGGTCAGACCTTGGCGCACGAACAGCTCGTTGGTGTGCATCACCGCAAAGTAGTCAAACTCTAGCTTGTTGGCCACTGCTACTTGGAAATTCATGATGTGATGCACGATGTGTGCATTACCATGCTTGCTGGTTATCCTATGCGGATTCAACCACACACCAGGAGTCTTCAGCTGAGCTGGATCAAAATCCGACCATGTGGCGTTGGCCATGATGATGAACTGATGATGCTCGCCGTTCCACTTGCGGGCATTGGCTATAGCATCATCCAGCACTGCTTGGTTCTCGTGTGCAGGAATGCTGAAAAGTATGGTCTTCATCGTAGTTCCAGCAGCTGATCCAAGCAGTCATCATCGCGCCGAATGTTTATGGCCACTGCGCTAGGATAGGGATTGGTTGGTGCGAAATCATTGATCACTATGCGGCGGGCATGATGCAGTCCCATGATCAGGCCGCAGCCATCAAAGCCCAGATCATCCAGCATCCGCCTTGTAACAGGTTCCAGTGCTGCTTGGCGCGCAGTGGTGAATATGATCTGGCAGCCCCGCGACTTTGCAGCCAGCAGCGCGTTCACGTTATTGGTCAGAGGTTCGAACACAGTACCATAGGCCTGAGGACCGTGCGCGGCTTGATTGCGTATCAGCGTGCCATCAATGTCACAGAATATGGTAGGCTTGTCGTTGAATCTCTGCCAATCTGCCTTGGTACCCAGATCCACATAGCTGCTTACGCGGCTAACTGGAAACACGTGATCCTTGCTGATCAGATGATCGATCACGCTGCTGATGTAGATCTCATCCAATCTGCTGTGCTTGATGTCATCATAGGCAGTGACAAAAGCATGTGCGCTCACGAACTGATAACCACCAACACAGAACAGATCGCTGATGATCTTCTTCTCCATGATGTTGGTCACCATGTCCCAGCCATTGACTTCTACGTAGCTCTTGTTGGCAGGGGTGCGGAGATCTGGATGGTTGACCAAGCAGTCAACGAACAGCCTGTTACCTGGTAGCAGAGGTTCGTGCACAAACAGGCTGTCGCAGTCCCTGACGAGGAAGCTGCCTGTTATGCCAGCCTGGTTCAGTGTTTGGTATATGGTCTCAGCAGGTCCACTGGTAGTTTCTGGCAGGATCACTATGTTGATGGCATCGCCAAGCATGCTGCGCAGCTGTGCAGCAGCGCCGTGCTGCTGATCGTGTTGCTGCAGTATCACCACATGCACGCGATGATCATGGGCGTAGGCCTTGGCTACCAGCTCTATCATGCCCCTGCCCAGATAGTCAGTGAGCAGATATTTGGGTCGCATGTTAGGGAAGCGTGTGCTTAGTCCAGCACAGGGTATTATGATGTCCATAGCCTGGCTATCTCCTTGCGTATCCAGTCAGTGTCTTGTGCATTGCGAGCATAAGGCAGAACACGCAGCAACATCAAGATAATGAGATGTGGATCAGCTGCCTGTGGATATAGATCTGATATCTCTTTGCGCAGCATCCACAGCTTGCCCTGCAAGCGTTCCGTCCTGTTGCGCATGAACCAACCACATTCCAAGTCCTGCATCAGCTTGGCTATGTCAAATATCCAGCTGTCATACTCTGTGGTTATGGGATCAATGAGATAGAACCTACCATCGCTGCCATACAGTATGTTGTCCATGGTGAAGTCGCCGTGATAGTTGCTGCTTTTGAGCTGGCAGGGCAAGCGTGCTAGGAGCTGTTCTGGAGCAAATCCCAGTGCAGCCCACTGCGTTTCCAGCGCGGGATTGCCGAGCTTCTGCACATACACGTCATAATAGTCTTTGCTGACCGAATCAGCATCTAACATGCCTATCACATCTGATATCCAATGCAGTAAACTGTCACAGGGATTGTGCAGCAGCCAACTGACCATGTCTGTGTGCCTGATGTAGCTCATGTCATAGTGATCAGGGCCTTGCGCCAGAAGCTCGGGCATGGCAATGCCCGTGTTGGCCAATCCATGATGACGCTCTAGATTGCGTGCGATGTTACCAGATTTACGCACAAACCTGCGATCACCGTCCGTGATCAACAGCACTTGGCTGCCACTATAACCCTGTAATATCTCAACGATGTCTGACACCAACGTGTTTAGTGCCTAGCTGAACCTGCTGTCAATCTTCCTTCTCTAGGTCCTTGAGAAAGCTGTTGATGTCCGCCTCGCTGTATCCCAGCAATCTACCCAGCTCTCTGTGATAGTCTACCGTGGGGTTCTGGCCATTCTTGTTCATGTCATAGATCAGCTGACCTATGCGCTTGACCCTGGCTTCCTGACCAGGTTGTCCTATCACATAGTAGTTCACGTCCATGTTGGGCAAGCGCCATTTCTGCTTGATCCAATCATAATGCTCCATGTTAGGTTCGTACATCTCTTCGTACTGCCCCATGTCGAGGAAGGTCACAGCTGGCTTGGTGCGTGCCTTCATCATGGCCAGCTCGTTCTCAGGCGTGCCATGTGGTGGACCACCGCCTTCTTCCAGTGGATTCTTGGTCACCATGTAGTACATCTTGGTGTTGGGCGGAAACTCAAAGTGTGATTCTCCCTTGACCCTGGCCTGGGCCATGGCAGCCTTGAAGTGGCTCTCCCACCACTTGCGATTGCGATAGTCTTTGATGCCCAGATAGCTGCGAGGATCTTCCTTGCGCAGAGCCTGCCATTGATCAGCAGTCATTGGTTCTTCAGACTCGTGTGCCTTGGCACGACCACGGCGCATGTTTAACTGCCAGCGTGCCAGCTGGCCCTTGCGACCCGATGCTTTGGCTGCTTTTTCCAGCTGTGCTATGGTAGCTCCCTTTGGTATGCCATGGCGTTGGCTGTCACCCTTGCGGCCTGGTCCCTTGCCATCTGCGAAGTTCTCGCTGAGGTTGTCACCTATCATCCATACCTTGGCTGGAATCTTGAGGATGTGCTCGGCATATCCCAAGCGTGTCTTGCCACCGATCAACCACAGCCTATCGCCTGTGTTGAGGATGATTGGCATCTCCACGGATCGTTCACGGAAGGCTTGTTCAGCTCTGGCCGCCTTGCCAGGTCC
>Ga0114964_10003643_pt1 | contig 10356 bp, 9 predicted proteins | sample C_131016_MF_Meta_FD_92638 | JGI IMG/M metagenome (GOLD analysis project Ga0114964, IMG submission 92638) | Freshwater microbial communities from Lake Croche, Canada to study carbon cycling - C_131016_MF_MetaG | ecosystem: Environmental > Aquatic > Freshwater > Lake | place: Lake Croche, Canada... | reverse complement strand
AGATCTGTCGCTACATAGCGTCCTGATGGTTTGAGATCACATAAGACTGGTAATTCTTGTAGGATAGTCTCAAAATCATCTATAGTTAACTCTACTCCTATGGTACTGGCAATAGCTAGTAAATGTAATACTGCATTAGTTGAACCCCCAATTGCCATAATGACTGCAATACCATTTTCAAAGGCTTTACGGGTGAGTATTTGGCTAGGTAAAATCTGTTTACGGATAGCTTCCACCAGCACATAAGCTGATTTTTCCGTACTTTCTGCCTTTTCTAGATCTTCTGCTGCCATAGTAGAGGAGTAGGGTAAACTCATTCCCATAGCTTCAAAGACAGAGGACATTGTATTGGCTGTGTACATTCCGCCACAGGAACCTGCACCAGGACAAGCTCTTCTTTCTATTTCTAGGAGTTCTTCCTCCCCAATTTTTCCTGCACTATATTGTCCTACTGCCTCAAAGGAACTGACTATAGTTAGATCTTGTCCATTATAGTGACCAGGTTTTATTGTTCCTCCATAGACAAAGATAGCGGGTATATTTAAACGTGCCATAGCTATCATCGCACCTGGCATATTTTTATCACAACCCCCAATAGCTAAAACTCCATCTAGACTTTGTCCATTACAAACTGTTTCAATGGAATCAGCAATTACTTCTCTAGAAACTAGGGAATATTTCATTCCTTCTGTTCCCATGGAGATCCCATCACTAATAGTTATTGTGCCAAATATTTGGGGCAAGGCTCCTGCTTCTTGGAGTCCTTTTTCTGCATATTTAGCTAGATCATTAATCCCCATGTTACAGGGGGTTATAGTACTATAACCATTGGCTAGTCCAACGATAGGCTTAGTAAAGTCATCATCCCCAAACCCTACTGCTCTTAACATAGCTCGGTTTGGTGATCTCTGTGTTCCTTCGGTGACTATTTTACTTCTTTTGTTGTCGGACATATGGTCAAGACTCCATCAGGGGATTAATTGCTCTCTTTATTTGATTTTAGCAGTAGGGCTGCCTTGTCATTAATTTCTGTTTTGGGCTAGTGTTGATATATCCAACCACAATTTTTAACTATGGAATATTTAGAAGTTAGTAATTTTCTGGCTATTAAAAAAGCTGAACTAAATGTAAAAAGAATTAATATAATCATTGGTGAACAAGCTACAGGTAAGAGTACTATTATTCGATTGCTCTACTTTTTTCAACATCTGTTATTTTCAACTTTTATTAGATCAACTGACATTTTTCCAGAAGCAGAAGGTTTTAAAGATAATATCGAGAGTGAATTTAAGAAATTATTTCCTAAGTATTCTTGGGCTGCACAAGAGTTTAATATTATCTATAAAATAGGAGAATTTGAGATATTAATAGAAAATAAACAAAGCTATGATTCATTATCAGTACAATATTCTCAGAGTTTCAACGCTCTCTTTTCTGAACGTGAAGAAATTTTTAAGCACAATCATCATAATAATATATATGAATTAGGAGGCAAAAATAAACTTAATGCTTTTATCAATTACTTGAAAAATAATTCATTAGAACAAAATTTTCAAGAAAGTATTTTTATCCCTGCTGGACGTTCTTTTTTTGCCTCTTTACAAAAGAATATTTTTTCTTTATTAGCTAGTAATGATAGGCTTGAAATAGATCCTTTATTAAAACAATTTGGAGCTATTTATGAGAATATAAGGTCTTTATACATATCGATATATGGCGATCTTAAAAATCTTTATGATCATTTTAAAAATGAATTACCAAAACTAGCTCAAGAAATTTGTGAGAAAATATATAAAGGTAAATATGCTTATGAAAATGGTGAGGATTGGATTTATATTTCCCAAGATCAAAAAATAAATTTAATTCATGCTTCATCCGGACAACAGGAATCATTACCTATGTTAATGGTTCTTTCTGTCCTTCCTTTTTTGATTACAAATCTTGATTCTCCTCATATATTTTTTATCGAAGAACCAGAAGCTCATCTTTTCCCCTTTGCACAAAAATATATGATTGATTTATTTGCACTACTTTACAAGTATAAGCACAGACCATGTAGTTTTTTTATTACAACTCATAGCCCCTATATTTTAACTGCCTTTAACAATAAAATAATGGCAAGTCAAAGTAAGAAAGAATTTGATAATCCTATCGATTATGATGACGTTGGTGCATATACAATAGAAGAAGGTATCTTGAAAACTATTTTAGATGAGGATGCACGTTTAATAGGAACAAATATTATTGATAGTGTTTCTTATGAATTAGCCAATGAATTTGATTATTTATTAAATGATTAAACGATGGATTTTGAAAAATGTTCTACCAAAAGCAACAATAAAATAATACCTATATCTGAAAACAAACGAAAGTTTACTATTATTAATGATAGTCAGCGTCTAGTTAACAAAATAAAAGTAGATGGATGCTTAATTAATGATCATCGAGAAAGATGTGATTATTTATTTGAAATTGATTGTCCTTGTGTTGAAGCAATTTATGTAGAACTAAAAGGCACAGATATACAAAAAGCTTATAATCAACTTATGGCAACTTTAGTAGCTCTCTCTACTAGACATAATAAACTAAAAAAAGAATGTTATATTGTTGCATCTAAAGTAACTCCTTATATGAATGCTATTCAACAATCTTTAAAAGTAAAAATGAAAAAACAACATCAAGCCACTTTATTGATTAGTAGCAGATTAGCAGAAAAAAATATATAAAGTTATTTCTAAAATAATATTTCTCATTCTCCATCACACAAATTGTTTAAAATTAATATCATTATAAAGCAAAGACTATTTTTAAAGCTTTATCTATTTTTTGTAAAATTTCTAACTCCAGTTCACCTCTTAAATTAGCTAAACGTGAACGATAGTCAATAGGACGAGTTTGTAAGCAATCTGCTAAGGACTTTTTTGTTAAACCATTCAAAGTTGATGGGCTAATCTCAATATTAGTTTTAATTCTGGCTTTTTTCAGATTCCATTCTGTAATTGGCACAACCTGTATGACGGGAACACGTTCATTATAAACATTATTGGTCACAATAATACATGGTCTAATTTTTCCAGTTTCTGCGCCTTTTATTGGGTCAAGGTTAACATCAATAATAAATCCTCTTTTGAGTATCATAATTCTGGCCAACCTTCTAAGGCAGATTCAGTTAATTCCTGTAATTCTGGATCTTGGTTGTAAGTTTCTGCATAAAGTTGAGCGGATTCTTCTAAACTTTCTAATTCTAGCTGTAACTTTTGTAAAGCAGTTCTGACCACTTCATCAGCATTTTTAAACCCATATTCTTGATGATTTTTTAGAAATTCTATTTGAGGTTTTTCAAGGTTAAATTTTTGTTCTATCATTGTTTGTTAGTAGTTTTTAAATGATAATGCTTTAGCACATATTATATAATACTTCTTAGATCCTTCCTGAAACGGAGCGTAAGACATCAGGAATGACCACATCAGGAGGAAACTCTAAAATAGTTTCAGAGGTAGCCAGATAACCAGACTGTCCAAAACAGGTCAAAAGTCTAGCTAAAGCGATCCAGACATCGGCATCAAACTCCCAGTCCTGTTCTCTTGGTGCGTGACAAGAAATTGATTTAAGTGCCCAAAAATAGCTGTTTCTTACAATAGAACCTGTCTTTTTATAGACGGGTAAATCTTCGGCAACAATAGAAATGATATCTTCTTTTAAATCTGCTTTCACTTTAGATAGTAATAGTTTTTTGGGTATGGGTTAAACTGTTAGCACCTTTTGATACTTCTTGATAAACTGCTAAATCAAACCAGAAAGTCGTGCCAATTCCTATCTCACTGACTAGATTAATTTTACTCTGATGTTTATCTATAATATTTTTCACAATAGAAAGACCTAGTCCTGTCCCTTCTAAGGTATGTACACGGTTTTCTACTCGAAAGAACCTGTCAAAAATGGCATCTTGGTCTTCCTGTCCAATTCCAATGCCTGTATCTGCTATTTCAATTCTGACCTTTTCGTCTTGATGGTCTTTGACTAAATAACAAAGAATGGTTATTTTCCCACCTGGAGGGGTGAATTTTACCGCATTACCTACTAAATTAGTCATTACTTGTAAGAGTAAGTCATAATGACCCCAAACACTGGGTAAATTAGGTTCTATGGAGTGAGATAGTTCTAACTGTTTATCCCTGGCGTTGAGTTGATGAGTTCGTACTATTTGTTCAACTACTTGTACTAAATCAACTGCGTTTAAATGATAGATCTTAGATGACTCTAGACGGGAGAGATCTAAAACATCATTAACTAAGCGAGTTAAACGATCTGTTTCATGGTTAGCTGTCTGTAAGAACTCTTTGCGTTCAATTTCTGTTAAGTCGTCATTATATTCATAAAGAGTCTCTATGAAAGATTTGATATTGAAAAGAGGGGTTCTCAATTCATGGGAGACATTACTGATAAAGTTACTTTTTGCTTCATTGAGTTCTACCTCTCTGGTGATATCTTGCACTGTCATGGCAATCCCTTTGATATTCTCTTTATATTGGTCTAAAACTTGACGTAAGAGAATACGGACTGTTTTTTGTCCTGATTGAGTCAGAGTAATTCTAAACTCTTCTACGGTACTTTCTGTATTATCTTCTTCTGATTTAAGCATTTTCCCCTTAGCCATCTCTTGGAGAGGAAAGGTTAATTCTTTCTGTAATTCAGGTGGAAAATGTTCAATTGCATCTTCTCCTAGAATTTCTTTCCCTTCCCAGCCAAAAAGTTGTTTAGCTGTAGAATTGACTAGCAGGAGTTTTAATTGGGTATCTAGTAAAATAGCTCCATCGGCAATAGTTGAAACCAGTGTATCTAGTTTAGCTTTTTGGGCGGTTAATTCTTCTATGTTTTGTTCATCATAGCTTTCTAACCTTTCGGCCATGTCATTAAAGCTATAGATTAACTCCCCGAGTTCTCCCCCAAAGGGTAAATTTATCTTCTGTTTAAAGTTACCTTTAGCGATATTTTTGACACCAACTAATAATTCTTTGATTGGTCTGGTGATGATAATAGCATTAAAGACTGCTCCTAAAATCACCATTGCCCAAATCGAGATAAATACAGCTATGGTAACATCTCTGGTTAAGTTGGATGAGACTACTGCTGTCGGGTTGGGATTAATCCCTACAGCTAGTATCCCGAGATGCTTTCCTTCATGGATTAACGGGATAAAGACATCTGTAATTTCTCCTGCAGGGGTAATATGTTGACGGACTCTTGGTAACTCAAAATATTCATCCCCTTCTACTTTAGGTAATTCTATATGTCGTTCAATTGTTAGCGAGTTTTTTACTTCAGCCCGGGAGTAGGGAATTCCAAAAAAGATTTTTCCTTCTGTATCTGCGTAGATAATATATTTGATACTAGAAGTTGTTTCATAGAAGCGGCTAGAAAACCGTGCTACTTCTGTTAAATTGTTTTCCGCCACCAAAGGTGCCACATTGGCGGCTAAAAGTAGCCCTAAGTCGCTGCCAAATCGTGTATCGTTGAGGCGTGCATCTTGCTGAATCGTATTTACTACCCAAAAAGTTAAGCCACTCATCAGCAGAGAAACTACTAAAGTTGCTGCTGCCATGAGTCTTGTTTGGAGAGTAAAATCCGACCACCAACGAGATATCCCTTCTCGCAGTTTTTCTAAGAGTTTTAACAAGTTGCTTACGGATTGTAAATTTTTTTAAACATTTCTGTCTTAAATTATACCTCTTAACTTATATAAAGTTAGGTTCCCTTGAATAATCCTTGTGGACGGATCAGGAGTAATAACACCATAATCACCAAGGCTACAGCTAGTTTATAATCCGTGCCTAGCCAAATAATGCTTACTTCTTGTGCTACTCCAATAATAAGACCTCCAGCGATTGCTCCATAGGGATTACCAATACCACCTAAAATTACAGCCGCAAATACTGGCATCAAGAGAAACCAACCCATATTAGGGCGTAATCCCCCGACAATTAAAGCATAGAGACTCCCACTATAGGCAGTCAATACTCCTGTGCACAGCCAAGTCCAAAGCACCACTATCTCTACATTAATACCAGATACTCTGGCTAAGTCTATATTGTCCGCTACAGCCCGCATAGCCTTTCCTACCTTAGTTTTTTGTAACATCAAATGTAGAAGGACAATCATGACTATAGTTAGGCCAATGACCAGAAGGCGATCTGATGCTATTTTCAGATTACCGAAACTGAGCGCTTCTAGCAATGGGAGGTCATAGCGTTGATTATTGCCACCCCATATAAAAAGTATGCCATTGCGCAGAAATAAGGCTAAACCAATTGACATTACAATTAGTGTCGTTGAACTAGCTCGCCGAGCTCTCATTGGTTTCCACATGAAAAACTCAGCTATTAACATCACTAAAACAGTCCCTAGTGACCCTAGCGCCATCGCTAACCAAATATTCACGCCTACACGATTAAGGCAAAAAGTCAAGTACCCCCCCAAGGTCATTAAGTCTCCATGTGCAAAATTCGATAATCTTAATATTCCTAGAGTTAGAGTTAAACCAACTGCTGCTAGTGCTATAATACTACCAATGGCGAAGCCATTAAAGATCAATTGAAAAATGTCCATAAGTGATTGTGAAAAATAAGGGAACAGAGAGAGGGTATAGGGTGGGCGTAGGCGCCCGGAGGGTACAGGGAGAGGGAAGTGTCGTTACGCGGTCAAGGATGAGAACAATCTGTTTATGTTACATTATCTTTAAAAACCCAAAATCTGTTAGAATATTTGAAGAACATATTTGAGTAGACAAGTCAATTTTTGTGACAATTATTAGTAAGTTCTAGAGCTATTAATATTAAAGCTTTTGCATTTGCCTATGACCGCTTATTATCTGTTAAGAGTTCCCTGTTCCCTATTTCTAAAGAGTTACGGTCAAAAAGCCAGATTAAATTATAGCCGCATAGAGTCTGAGTTTATGCAAAGTTTCCCAATCTAGATCTTAAGCTCTCCCTAGCTGAATAATGGTGAGACTCTAACCGCTCTGTCTTAACTAGAAAATTTATTTTCCACAATTACTTAAAAAAGCCATGTCACTTCATCAACAACCGCGTAGTATTGCCCGCGAACTTGCACTCCTGAGTCTCAGTCAAATCAGTAACAACGCAGAAAAACTCTCGGAACAAGACATCAACCGTCTCATGCTAGCTGCAGTCAGAACACTGGTCATAGAGGTACAAGAAAACTTAGAAAAAGCTTCAGAAGAAGTGACAAGAGGACATGAAAGACTGCTGAGTAGTGAAATCAAAGCAGCTACCATCGAGAGCGCCAAAACCATGGTACAAGAAGCCATTTCTCATACAGAAAGTGCCATCAACCGCTTATCGATAGTTTTAGAACTGCCTGAAACAATTCAACTAGCTAGTCATTATGAAGTCAGAACTTATGCACTAGAAATAATTGGAACAGTTCATCGGAGACAAGAAGAAATTAAACAAACCTTAGAAACAGCCTTAGTAGACTGGAAATATGGTCGGTTACCAAGAATAGACAGGGATATCCTCCGCATAGCAGTAGCAGAAATTCTCTACATACCCCAAACCCCGCAAAAAAGCGCCATTGACGAAGCCATCAAACTAGCTAAACGCTACTCAGATACAGAAGGATATCGTTTTATCAATGGAGTACTGCGCCGCGTAGTTGACAAATTAACTGATAAAGTTCCCAAACAAGCCGTTAAAATCAATCAATAGTTTCTTAATAATTGTCCTATGTTAAACTGGTTTCGCCGTCAGTCTAAGCCAGAACCAACCCCACCCGAGCCAGAAAATAAACCACCAGAAGAAGAAAATAAACCACCAGAAGAAGAGACAGCCAAACTAGAGTGGGCTAAAGCAGCTTTTCAAAGCATACAAAAGCGCAAAGCTCAAGAAAAGATAGAACAACCAGCCGAAGAAAATCGGACAGATGAACCAGTTGTTGTAGAGACAGAAGGACCAGCTTGGCTACAAAAATCAGATCGCCTAGAACGACTACAAGAAACCGCTCTAGAAACACCTGCTTTAGATGAAGATTTTGTCTGGTCAGCCAAAGTCCTAGCAGAGACAGGAAGACAAGCTGAGGAAGTCTCAGTTGAAGAGATCCAATGGTTAAAGAAACTGCGTCAAGGACTAGATAAGACCAGAAGGACTCTAATTAATCAACTAAAATCGATTGTTGGAGCAGGTCCACTTAATAAAAACGCTGTTTTAGAGATTGAGTCATTACTACTGCAAGCAGATGTCGGTGTAGAAGCAACAGATGAGATTATTAAAGCCTTAGAGAACCGTTTAAAAGAAGAAGCCTTACCTCCCGATCAAGCTATTGACTACCTCAAGGAGATTCTCAGAGAGATTTTAGATCGTCCTCTCAACAAGAGCAACAATCAAGAATTTTTCCCAGAGAAAAATCAACTAAATATCTGGTTAATAACAGGAGTCAATGGAGCGGGAAAAACAACTACAGTGGGAAAATTAGCCCATTTAGCCAAAGAGTCAGGTTATAGCTGTATGATTGCTGCAGCCGATACTTTTCGGGCCGCCGCTCTAGAACAGGTTAAAGTATGGGGGACGCGGAGTCAAACACCAGTTATTTCTAATAACAGTAAAAATGCCGATCCCGCAGCAGTAGTCTTTGATGGGATAGTGGCAGCGCAGTCTCGTTCCATTGAGTTATTGTTAGTAGACACTGCAGGCCGCTTGCAAAATAAAAAGAACCTGATGGAGGAATTAGCTAAGATCCGTCGTATCCTCGATAAAAAAGCCCCAGAAGCAAAAGTAGAGTCTCTTCTGGTCTTAGATGCTACTTTGGGTCAAAATGGACTCTCACAGGCGAAAGTCTTTAGTGAAGCAGCTAAGTTAAGCGGAGTGGTTTTAACTAAACTAGATGGGACGGCTAAAGGAGGTATAGCAATAGCTGTAGCACGGCAACTGAACCTACCTATTCGCTTTGTGGGAGTAGGAGAAGGAATAGAAGACTTACGACCTTTTTCTAGTTATGAGTTCGTGGAAGCTCTTTTAAATGGTTAATCTTAGCCCAAACTATGAGACTATAGCCAATAGACTGCTGAAACCTGATCAATACTTAATACTGACCTATTCTGCCCTGAACTATGTCAACCCGAAGCTTATTCCATCGCACTAAAATAGTAGCTACTCTAGGACCTGCCACAGAAAAACCTGAAGTTTTACGAGAACTAATCAAAGCAGGTGCTACAACGATCAGACTTAACTTTTCACACGGTACCTTAGAAAATCATCAGAAAAACATTCGCCTTATTCGTCAAATTTCCTTTGGTTTAAATCAACCTGTAGGTATATTACAAGATTTACAAGGACCAAAAATTCGCCTAGGAAAATTTAAAGAAGGACCAATTAGACTAAAAATAGGCGATTCTTACATCCTCACCAGTCGCCCCGAAGTTGAATGTAGCCAAACAATAGGCTATGTCAGTTACGAGAAATTGGCAGAAGAAGTCCCAGAAGGTGCCTCAATTCTCCTTGATGATGGCAAAGTAGAGATGAAGGTAGAAAAGGTCAATCTTGAACTCAAACAGTTATACTGTAGAGTAGTTGTAGGTGGTCCTCTATCTTCTAATAAAGGGGTTAATTTTCCTGGGGTTTATCTTTCTATCAAAGCGATGACTGATAAAGATAAAGAGCATCTCATGTTTGGCTTAGATCAAGGTGTGGACTGGGTAGCACTCAGTTTTGTCCGCAACCCGGAAGATATTAAAGAAATTAAATCGCTCATCGCAGGAGCAGGAAAAGCGGTTCCTGTGATTGCTAAAATCGAAAAACATGAAGCCATTGAGAGCATGGAGGAGATCTTAAAACTCTGTGATGGTGTAATGGTTGCTAGAGGAGATCTAGGGGTTGAACTACCAGCCGAGGATGTCCCCATCTTACAAAAACGTCTCATTGCCACAGCTAACCGTTTAGGTATTCCTGTAATCACAGCAACTCAAATGCTCGATAGTATGACAGCTAACCCTAGACCAACTAGAGCTGAGGTTTCAGATGTGGCTAATGCTATTCTAGATGGCACAGATGCCATAATGCTCTCTAATGAAACGGCTGTAGGGGAGTATCCAGTAGAAGCAGTGGCTACTATGGTACGAATTGCTCAACGCATGGAACGAGAGCAGTTCAAATCTTCGCTCCTCAATACTTTTAACATAGATACTTCTATTCCTAATGCTATTTCAGGAGCAGTCAGTCAAATAGCTAAACAATTAAATGCTGCAGCTATTATGACCTTAACTAAAACGGGAGCAACGGCGCGGAACATCTCTAAATTCCGCCCCTTAACACCTATTTTAGCCATTACACCTCATGTAGATGT
>Ga0114964_10003641_pt1 | contig 10362 bp, 10 predicted proteins | sample C_131016_MF_Meta_FD_92638 | JGI IMG/M metagenome (GOLD analysis project Ga0114964, IMG submission 92638) | Freshwater microbial communities from Lake Croche, Canada to study carbon cycling - C_131016_MF_MetaG | ecosystem: Environmental > Aquatic > Freshwater > Lake | place: Lake Croche, Canada... | reverse complement strand
AGATGAGCGCCTCGCTCGCCTATTTGTGAGGTAGTGAAAAACTGCGGCTCAATCAACGCAAAATCATTTTCTTCCATCATGCGTTGCATTAAGACCGAACCTACCATGCCACGCCAACCTATAAAACCAACCTTAAGCATAATTTAGCCCTGTCCTAATTAAGCGCAGCAAGCACGGCATTACCCATGTCGCTACAAGACACGTTTTTGCAACCTGCAGTAACGATATCTGCAGTACGATAACCCTGCGCTAAGGCTTTTTTAACTGCATTTTCAATTTTTAATGCATGCAATTCATCGTTAAATGTATAACGCATCATCATGGCAGCAGACAATATTGTCGCCAGTGGATTAGCAATATTTTTACCCGCAAGGTCAGGTGCGGAGCCATGACTAGGCTCATACATCCCTTTGTTATTGGCGTCTAGTGAAGCTGAAGGCAACATGCCAATAGACCCCGTCAACATAGAAGCTTCATCCGATAGGATATCTCCAAAAATATTGCCCGTCACCATCACATCAAACTGCTTAGGCGCTCGGATCAACTGCATCGCTGCATTGTCCACATACATATGGCTTAGCTCAACTTCTGGGTATTCTGCAGAAAGCTCAATCATCACTTGGCGCCATAATTCAGTACATTCCAGCACATTGGCTTTATCAACTGAGCAGACTTTTTTATTACGTTTCATCGCAATATCAAAAGCTACACGGCCAATACGACGAATTTCAGACTCTGCATAACGCATGGTATTAACACCTTCGCGTTCACCATTAGCTAAGGTACTAATACCGCGTGGTTGACCAAAATAAATATCCCCAGTCAGTTCACGTACAATCATAATATCCAAGCCAGAAACCACTTCCGGCTTAAGCGTAGAAGCGTCAGCTAACTCAGGATAAAGCAAAGCTGGGCGCAGATTAGCAAATAAATTAAGTTCTTTACGTATGCGTAACAAGCCACGTTCTGGGCGCAGATGACGCTCTAAAGTATCGTATTTCCAATCGCCAACAGCCCCTAATAGGACTGCATCAGCTTCTTTGGCCAACTGCAATGTATCTGCAGGCAATGGGTCGCCTGAAGCCTCATAGCCAGCGCCACCAATAGGCGCTTCAGTCATCTCTAAGTTAAGATTCAACGCATCTAATACTTTTACCGCTTGCGCTACGATTTCAGGGCCGATGCCATCACCTGGTAATACTGCAATTTTCATGTACTGTCTTTCTTAGTTTTATAGATTAATCTTGAAAAACAAACACTGCCGTACATTCACTGCGGCAGCAGTTTTAATTTATTTAAATAACCACGGTTGCGCTAGTTGATGCTTTTGCTCAAATAGCTTGATTTTATCTTGCTGCTGCATGGTCAAGCCAATATCATCCAACCCATTGATTAAGCAGTGCTTACGGAACGCATCGACTTCAAATGCATACACTTCACCGCCAGGGGTCGTGACGGTTTGCGCCTCTAAATTAACATTCAGTTGATAGCCAACGCTAGCTTCAACCTGCGCAAACAACGTATCCACGATACTTGGGCTTAAAATAATGGGCAACATGCCATTTTTGAAGCAGTTGTTGTAGAAAATATCAGCATAACTTGGTGCGATCACCACTTTAAAGCCATAGTCTTCAAGCGCCCACGGCGCATGTTCACGACTAGACCCGCAACCAAAATTTTCGCGGGTTAACAGCACACTAGCACCTTGATAGCGAGGCTGGTTTAGCACGAAATCTGGATTGATTTTGCGCTGACTATTATCCATACCAGGCTCGCCATGATCGAGATAGCGCCATTCATCAAAGGCGTTCGGGCCAAACCCGGCACGCTTGATGGATTTCAAAAATTGCTTAGGAATAATCGCATCCGTGTCCACATTGGCACGATCTAAGGGGGCAACTAAACCATTAATTTGCTTAAAAGCTTGCATAGAGTGAGTGTACTTATCCGCTGTAAAATTATTTGGTCGACTTTTGAATGGCTTCGCCACCCTTTTCGATATCTTTACCCATGCCCTGGATGGTATTGCAGGCACTTAAGCTAAAACTCAATGCCAATAAAATCAATAATGCTTTCATATTCTGCCCTTTAATTAAACGTTCTAACATCAACAAAATGACCCGCCAAAGCCGCGGCAGCGGCCATTTGAGGACTGACTAAATGCGTACGGCCACCCTGACCTTGGCGTCCTTCAAAGTTTCGGTTTGAAGTGGAAGCACAGCGCTCACCTGCCTCTAGGCGATCAGCATTCATGGCTAGGCACATAGAACATCCCGGTTCACGCCATTCAAAACCTGCTGCAATAAAAATCTTATCTAAACCTTCTGACTCGGCTTGTGCTTTCACTAACCCTGAACCTGGCACTACTAAGGCTAATTTAATATTAGGTGCAATGTGCTTACCTTTAGCTACCGCAGCCGCAGCACGCAAATCTTCTATACGTGAATTTGTGCAAGAACCGATAAATACCTTATCGATATTGATTGCATTGATTGGTGTATTGGCCTCTAAACCCATATAAGCATAGGCACGTTCCCAGTCGGCGCGTTGTACCTCATTTTTAGCCATATCCAAGCTTGGAACACGCCCATCAATGCCTACTACCATTTCTGGCGAAGTGCCCCAAGTCACCTGTGGTTGTATATCAGCAGCATTCAAAGTAACGATTGAGTCAAACTGGGCATCAGCGTCTGAATGCAGTGTGCGCCAATAAGCGACAGCTGCTGACCATAATTCAGCCTTAGGTGAGAAAGGACGACCTTTCACATAGTCAATCGTAATATCATCAACAGCAATCATGCCAGCGCGTGCGCCCGCTTCAATCGCCATATTGCATAAGGTCATACGACCTTCCATGCTCAAACCGCGAATCGCTGATCCAGCAAATTCAATGGCAAATCCATTGCCACCAGCAGTACCAATTTTACCGATAATAGCTAATGCCACATCTTTAGCGGTCACGCCTAAACCTAATTCACCCTCGACCAACACCTGCAAGGTTTTAGATCTCTTTTGCACTAAGCACTGGGTTGCCATCACGTGTTCAACTTCAGAAGTGCCGATGCCATGCGCTAGCGCACCAAAAGCACCGTGAGTACTCGTATGCGAGTCTCCGCATACAACGGTCATACCAGGCAAGGTCGCCCCTTGCTCAGGGCCAATCACATGAACGATACCTTGACGGGCATCATTCATTTTAAATTCCGTCACACCATAGGTCGCACAGTTCTCATCCAAGGTTTGGACTTGCAAACGTGAGACTGGGTCACTAATACCAGCCACACCAGCACTTCTATCCGTAGTAGGCACATTATGATCAGGCACTGCTAATATCGATGCTGGGCGCCATAGCTTCCTATTGGCAAGCTTCAAGCCCTCAAAAGCCTGCGGACTTGTTACTTCATGCACTAGATGACGGTCAATATAAATGAGTGCAGTACCGTTTTCTTCATGTACCACGTGTGCATCAAATAGTTTTTCGTATAGGGTTTTTGCCATAATGCTCTTAATGGGTAGTTCGCTTAGTGGATAGTGTTCTTAATTAAACGCGACGCGCTTAATCTCTAAAGTTGCCGAACTGTAATGGGAAGTCGGTCACGCTTTTTTTAACAAAGGCAATCGCATCTTGCAGCAAATCTCGCTTAGCACCATTGATGCGTACAGTTTCGCCTTGAATACTGGCTTGCACTTTTAAGCCCGAGTCTTTAACTAGCTTCACAATGCGCTTCGCCAAATCTTGGTCTATGCCATCACGAATTTTTAGCTCTTGCTTAACCTTGTTGCCAGAGACTTTTTGCACATCTTTGTGCTCTAGACGCTTAGATGAATCAGGCTCTTTCTTTTCCATGCCTGGCAACAAAATATCTTTAATTTGATCCAACTGAAAATCATTATCACCAAACAACGTGATCAGGCTATCCTTCTCATTCAGCTCAACCTTGGCTGAGGAGCCCTTAAAATCATAACGATTGGTAATTTGCTTACCCGCAGTATCAATCGCATTTTTCAAAGCGACCATATCAACTTCTGAACTAATATCAAATGAAGGCATAGCGATCCTTTTTGGTCAAAACTTATTCATCCATGCAAATACAAACAAAGCAGCATAGAAAACCACTGGTGACCAGCAGCTTGTCTATGCTGTGACTAGCATTTATTCAAAGTGGCAAACGTAATCTAAAGTTTCTAGTGTTTCGATATCAAAAGAAGATTTACCAGGTACGGTGAATTTTTCACCTGCACTGTAAGTTTTCCATGCTGCATCACCGTTAAGACGCACTTTACAAACACCGACGTTAATTTCCATCAACTCAGGCGCATCCGTATTAAAAGTCAGTAAACTTGGGAAAATAACGCCTATCGTGCTACGCGTACCATTAGGTAACATCACTGTGTGACTGACGCACTTACCGTCAAAATAGATATTAGCCTTCTTTTTTACGCTGACATTGTCAAATTGTGCCATTTTCTTGTGCTTTCTATAAAAATCGAAGATTCATTATCGCAGAAAAGCGACGTCTAACCAAGCTAGACGCGCTTATTAACAGGCTTGCTGACACGAATGCAGATGCAAACCAAGAGTGATCTTAAAAGCAAGCGTCTATGGGCGCGCATCACCCCAGCGCAAGTTGCAGCGATCGTCCCCTATATAATAGGTCTCGCCACTGCGGTCAACACAATAATTAGGCGATACAATCATCTCAGAGAAAATCTCACCTTCGCTAATACGCGTGTAATCAAACAGCACTGAACGGATTACTTTGGCATTCTTACGAATATGTGAGCCATGTGAAATCCAGCACGGGCCAACAATTTCAGCCCCAGCGTCAACCTGCGTGCCTGATGCAATATAAACTGGGCCTTCAATCTTGACGTGATCCCAATCAATCCTCGTATTCAAGCCAACCCATACCCCTGGTTTCACTTCAGTGCCGGGCATTTTCATGTAACTAATCTCACCACGTAACACCCGTTGCAGGACTTCCCAGTAATCAGAAATCCGTCCAATATCAATCCAGTTATAGCGGCGATTTTGCGCATAAAATGGCAGCCCTTTTTCTACTAACAAGGGAAATAATTGACTGCCTATATCAAACACCACCCCTGGTGGAATAAGATTAATCGCTTCTGGCTCAAAGAAATAAATACCTGTGCTGGCCAAATTAGAGCGCGCTTCTTTAGGGTTAGGTTTTTCCTGAAAAGACAGTACGCGACCGTCAGCATCAGTCTCCACAACCCCATAATTGCCAACCTCACTATCAGGGACTGGCATGGTGATGATGCTTACCATCGCTTTCTTTTGCTTGTGTTCTAGCAGTGCCGCACCAATATCGAGATCAATTAACGCATCACCACAAATGACAATCGTAGTTTGATCAAAGAAACCACCAAAATCTTGAATACGGCGCATACCACCAGCCGAGCCTAAGGGTGATGGCTTAATTTCGCCGTGGTCATAAACCCCCTCAAACGAGTAGCCAATATCAACACCCCAGCGACTACCGTTGCTAAAGTAATGTTCAATTTTTCGATGTGAGTGCGCCACATTGACCATAATTTCATGTACGCCATGGCGGGCTAAATGCTCAATCAGATACTCCATCACTGGTTTACCCAAAATTGGAATCATCGGCTTAGGCAAGTCTTTAGTCAGCGGACGCACGCGCGTACCCTGTCCAGCAGCAAGGATCATGCCTTTTAACTTATTCGTCATCTAAATTTTCCTGTATTTTCCATGCTAGCTTGAACGGCATAGCTTAACAATCCGTGGGATTAAGCAACTACACAATGCCATTGTAGTCTAAAGCGAATTAACCTTATCCAAAAACAGGTTTAATCATATCACCATGATAGCGTGTTGCCACAATACACAAACGACCTCTTAAGATTATGGGAATAAGTCTACAGACTATATAATACAAGGGTTACAAAAAAATATTCTGCACGAAATCAGACACTACAATCCTGAAACCCAATAGCCCCCGTAGCTCAGTGGATAGAGCATCCCCCTCCTAAGGGGAGGGTCACACGTTCGATTCGTGTCGGGGGCACCAAAAATATCAATCCCTTAGCGAAGACAATAAATCTTTTTATTCATCCGCTAAGCACAGCCCATTAATTATTGTTACAATAATTACCATGAGCCAATCTAACGAAAAAAATACTAATAAAACGAATGTAAGCAAAATTTCGCCGCGTAAAAATCAACCTGGTGCTGGCCGCAAGGTCGGCTCAGGTAAATTTGGCGAGCCTACTGCTGTTCTACGTGTTCCAACCAGCCAATCACCGGTAATTAAGGACTTTCTGGCTGCCTACCAACGTAAAAAACTAATGGTTGATATTGATGCCATTAGCGCGTTTGAACTGCCAGCGTTACATGCGCAGTCTATTAAACTACCATTGTATTCATCCAAAGTATCGGCGGGATTCCCCTCTCCCGCAGAAGAGCATGTAGAGAAACGACTAGATCCTAGTGAGTTTTTAATTGACCAAAAAGACGCTACCTTTTTCGTCACTATTCAAGGTTACTCCATGATTGATGTCGGACTGCTGCCTGGGGATAAAGCTGTGATCGACCGATCGAAGCTAGCCTCTGTGGGCGATATCGTACTGGCCGTGGTGGATGGTGAATTCACCATTAAAACCTTAAGCCGTAGAGCCGATGGTACCCCTAGGTTATTACCCGCCAACTCAACAGGTGCTTACTCGCCTATAGAAATTACAGAAGAGATGAGTTTTGAAATTTGGGGCGTAGCCACCGGTTCTTTTAGACGCTTTAAGTAAAACGATGCGTAGCATTGCGCTCATTGATGTTAATAACTTCTATGTCTCTTGCGAGCGTGTATTTAATCCCAAGCTTGCCGGCAAACCTGTGGTGGTGCTTTCTAACAACGACGGCTGTGCGGTGGCAAGGAGCAACGAGGTTAAAGCACTAGGCGTTGCAATGGGGACGCCTTGGTTTAAGCTTAAAGACTTAGTTAAACAGCATGGCATTATTGGATTATCCAGTAACTACGCACTGTATGCCGACATGAGTAATCGGGTCATGTCAATCTTGCATGCGTTTAGTCCAAATCAAGAAGTGTATTCGATTGACGAGTCGTTCCTAGACCTTAGTGGCTTTGGATCGCGCGATTTAATTCAATACGGTCAGCAGATGCGTAAGCGCATTTTAAAGTGGACAGGACTACCCGTGTCTGTCGGCATCGCTTCAACCAAGACCTTATCCAAGCTAGCCAACCATTGTGCTAAAAAACGCCCTGCTTTCAATGGCGTATGTAACTTCAACACCATGCCCGACTTAGAATTAGATGCATTGCTCGCACAACTGGATGTGGGTGAAATATGGGGGATAGGTCGTAAACTTGCACCCCAGTTGCAAGCCCTAGGGTTTAACAGCGCACTTGACCTTAAGCGCGCCAATCCGCAACGCATACGTCAGCAATTTAGCGTGGTAATGGAAAAAACCATCCGCGAGCTCAATGGCACAGTATGTATTGAGCTAGAGGAAATCAGCCCACCGAAACAGCAAATCATCAGCTCACGTAGCTTTGGTTATGCAGTGCGTGATTACAATAGCCTAGCTGAGTCAATCACACTCTACGTGTGTAGCGCCGCAGAAAAACTACGCCGTCAACAATGCTTTTCTGGTTCCGTTTACGTCTACATTCGCACCAGCCCATTTAAGCCAGATGACCCGTTTTATAGCAACGGCATGACTATCCCACTCACCTACCCCACTGACGACAGCCGGCAACTGGTAAATGCGGCTCTTTGGGGTTTAAAACAAATCTACAAACCTAATTACAACTACGCTAAGGCTGGCGTGATGCTCGGTGAGATTGTGTCAAAGCTAAGGATTAAAACAGATTTATTTGGTCAGAGTGAAGCCTCACCAAAGTCTGAGGCGTTGATGGCGACCATGGATAACATCAACCGCAAAATGGGCAAGGCCTCTATTAAACTCGCAAGTGAAGGTTTTAAGCGCCCATGGCGAATGAAGCAAGGCAATAAGAGTCCGAGTTACACCACTCGCTGGGAAGACTTGCCCGCAATACAGTAAAAAATACAATTGAACTTAAAAAATTGCTGCTGGACTAAAAGGGTATTAAAAATAGATTTTGCTAGCAGCAGTATTAAGAAAGTCATAATTGCTAAGTAATATAGGCATCATTGATCAAAAAAATCGTTTTAGGCCACGTATTTCAAAATTCCCACAGTGCTAACGATTAACAAAAATAAAGGATGGAAATGCAATTAACAAGATTGGCCATACGTTTGGCAGAAAAAGGGTTACTGCCAGATAGGCTTATCAGACAAGGTATTACCAACCTATCTAAACAGCGTCTGCAAGAAATTGTCGCAAACAATTGTGAAGTTGGCGCACAAATTGAAACCGCTTTTTTTGCTTCCATGAGTGACGCGCCGATTGCCTTGGTACCAGAACTCGCAAATGCACAGCACTATGAGTTGCCAACCGAGTTCTTTGAATTGTGTTTAGGGAAGCATCGTAAATACAGCAGCTGTTTTTGGCTGGAAGAAACGAGCTCCCTAGAAGATGCAGAAACCCAAGCTTTGCAACTCAGCGCTGAGCACGCAGACTTACAGGATGGACAACATGTCTTGGAGTTGGGCTGTGGCTGGGGATCGCTGACATTATGGATGGCATCACACTACCCCAACAGCAAAATCACGGCAGTTTCTAATTCAAATTCGCAACGCGAATACATCAATAAAACCGCAAAAGAGCGTGGTCTAAAAAACATTACAGTAATTACCTGTGATATGAACACCTTTGAGCCTAGTCAGTTCTCCATAGAAGCTGGCTTTGATCGCGTGGTATCAGTAGAAATGTTTGAGCATATGCGCAACCATCAAGTGTTGTATGCAAAAATCCATGATTGGCTAATCCCTGGTGGTAAGTTCTTTATGCATATCTTTGTCCACAGATCCACGCCTTACGCGTTTGAAGTGCAAGGCGATGATGACTGGATGAGCCAGTATTTTTTCTCAGGCGGAATGATGCCAAGTGATGACCTGCCGCTTCATTTTCAGGAAAAGTTAAAGCTAAACCGTCGCTGGCGTTGGGATGGTACCCATTACGAAAAAACTGCTAATGCGTGGCTGGCCAATATGGACAAAAATGAAGCGGTGATCACCCCAATTTTGGTAAAAACCTATGGTGCTCAAGATGCCGTTAAATGGCGTAACCGCTGGCGCATATTCTACATGGCTTGCGCTGAGCTCTTTGGCTATAACCATGGTCAGGAATGGTGGGTATCCCACTATCAGTTTGAGCGCCCAGTGACGTCTGTCTAAAATATGATGATGATTAATGTCATTTTATTTCAAGTGTCGTGGTTTGCCTGCGTAGTGGGCGCAGCAAATAATTTTCCGTATTTGGGCATTATCGTGACATCTGGGATTTTGGCTTGGCATTTAATACAAGCCAAAGCACCTAAAGCTGAGTTATGGCTCATGGGAAGTGCATTGGCAATAGGCGCATCCTTTGACCAGGCGTTACTGTCATTTAATTTAGTCACTTATATGCACAACGGTTGGAGTTCCTCTATAGTGCCTGTATGGATTTTAGCGCTCTGGTTAGGCTTTAGCACCATACTCAACGTCAGTTTACGCTGGATGCGCAACCAACATTTAGTCGCTATTCTATTCGGCTTCGTGGGTGGGCCTTTAGCCTATTTAGGCGCAGAAAAACTCGGAGCATTGATCATGGTAAGTAATATTAGTTATGTTGCGTTAGCCTTAGGGTGGGCAATCATGACACCTACATTACTATTCATCTCAAAACGCTTTGATGGCTTTGAACAAAGCGCCAGCACTCATACGTTTAAAGCCTCAAACTTTGATTAATTGGCATGTCTACAGTGCCGGGTTGCTCTCAATAGGACTTTTTGCGTTAACTGGGTGGCTGTTGAGCTTATTCCGGAACAATGTGACTCATGTGGATAGTATGTGGAGTTTTTTTTTGGGTATGTCCGCTTACACCTATACTTTATTTTCTTATGAATTTGGCCCACGCACGTTACTAGTACTGGCTTTAGTGACAATTTGGGCGATTCGCCTTGGCGTCTATTTAACTTGGCGGAATTGGAATCCACATGAGGATCACCGCTATGCGGCCATACGCCAAAATAACGGCCCCTACTTCTGGTTCACCAGCATTTATATTGTATTTGGATTGCAGGCAGTATTGGCATGGATTATCTCCATGTCATTATTTGGCGCTATAGGCAGCATATCAGCATTAAACAGCTTCGATATAGGGGGTGCACTCATTGTCATTGTAGGCATAAGTTGGGAAAGCATTGCAGACTGGCAGTTAAGTAGCTTTAAGGCTAAGTT
>Ga0114964_10003640_pt1 | contig 10363 bp, 11 predicted proteins | sample C_131016_MF_Meta_FD_92638 | JGI IMG/M metagenome (GOLD analysis project Ga0114964, IMG submission 92638) | Freshwater microbial communities from Lake Croche, Canada to study carbon cycling - C_131016_MF_MetaG | ecosystem: Environmental > Aquatic > Freshwater > Lake | place: Lake Croche, Canada... | reverse complement strand
GCCGAGCCGTTCGGTCTGATCTATCCGTTCCAACTTGCCACACCCACCTTCGATCTGTTTGCTGCCATCTCGATGTGTCTGGTGATGCTGGTGGTGATGGTGGAATCGACCGGCATGTTTCTGGCTGTCGGTGAAATGACCGACCGCCCCGTGCACGAGCCCGATCTGAAGCGCGGCCTGCTAACTGACGGATTGGGGACGTTGATCGGCGGGATTTTCAACACCTTTCCCTACACCTCATTCTCGCAGAATGTCGGTCTGGTTGGCGTCACCGGCGTGCGGTCGCGTTTTGTGACGGCGGCAGGCGGGGTGATCCTGCTGGCTCTGGGACTGATCCCCAAATTGGGCGCGGTGATGACAGCGGTTCCGGTCTTCGTGCTCGGCGGGGCAGGGATTGTCATGTTCGGCATGGTTGCGGCCACCGGCGTGCGCATCCTCTCCAATGTCGATTTCAAAAGCAACCGCTTCAATCTCTACATCGTCGCGGTTTCCATCGGCTTCGGCCTGATCCCGCTGGTCGCACCGGCCTTTTTCTCCAAACTGCCGAAAGACCTCGAGCCGATCCTCAATTCGGGCATCGTGTTGGCCTCCATAGCCGCCGTGATCCTGAATGCCTGGTTCAACGGCGCATCGGGTAACGCCAAAGACGCCGCCAGCTCGGCCTCGGCCAGTGACCACGCCTGAAGATCAGGGCTGCAACAAAAGGGGGCTTCGGCCCCCTTTTTTATGTCTTTAAAAAAAAGCACAAAAAAATGCGGATGAACGGATTATGAAGCGCGGGCTCAGGCATCGTTCAGCGCGGGGCGGCTAATCTCCTTTTAACGATCAGACGGGACAGACAAAACCCCGGAGCTGATCGGGCAACCGGCCCTGACCATTCAGGCCATTACAAGGAGAGAGTATCATGACAAAGTCCCTGACCCGTCTTGTTTCGACCGTTACCCTGATCAGTGCTCTTGGCCTTGGCGCCGCTTTCGCGCAGACGCCAGCTCCTGCCACCGGCAATGCCGCAACAACCCCTGCGATTACAGCTCCGGCCGCCGGCAAGGGTGTCGATAGCAAAGTAAAAACCGGCGAACACAAAGCAGCCAAAGACCACACCCATGTCGGCAACCATGCGCTGAAGACAGATGCGGCAAAGATCGAGAAAAAGTCGGCTACTGATGCGCCTCACGCGTCAGTCCAGACTTCACCAAAGACTGATGCCAAAGCTGTCGTGACTACACCGACAGTGGCCCCGAAGTCCTGATGCATCACGGCCTGAGGCTTCGCTCGACCAAGGACAGGATGTTTCCCCCGCTTCTGTCCTTGCTTTGATCCCCTGCAACAGGCGCTGGCTGCAAAGCCGGCGCCTGTTGCCCGTAGAAGAATTGATCTTAACGTCAGACCGGGGATTATTGCGGCAGGGCGTTGACAATCGGTTGTTCAAAGGCAAAATATGCCCACTCGTCAGCCATTGACGTGATATTGAGGAGATTCAAATGAAAAAGATCGTCACCGCCGCTGTTTTGGGTTTGGCTTTGATGGGCTCTGCACAGGCGCAGACCGCCCGTGATACGCGCGAAGTGGGTGCAGCCGGTATTTCCGGTGGCGCTGCTTCCATCATCTTCTGGAACACCATGGCGTCAACCACCGCTCTGGCCACTGCCGGTGTGGGCGTGGGTGTTGCAGCTGGCGTCTATGCCATCTACAAGATCTATGACAGCTATACCGCGCCAGCCCCTGCTCCGGTTGCAGCGCCTGCAGCTGCCAAAAAGGCAAAGAAATAAGCCGTCCGATCCTCGCGCAGGATCACGGCACCATCAGGACGCTTTGGCAACGAAGCGTCCTTTTTGATTCATGATGCACAAGAGTCAGGCCGCAGCTTTCCAGTCATCTGTTGTGGTGTTTTTGAACCGCAGCATCACGCTGAAGCCATCCTGGCGTGACAGAAAGCGGATTTGTCCTGCCAGCAGGCGGGCGCGCTTGCGCATATTCTTGAGCCCGCGGCCCAGTTCCATCCGGTCGATTGGTGCCAGCCCTTCGCCATTGTCGCGGATCACCACCATCAGATGGTCGCGATACTGGCGTAAATGAACTGTGATTTTGCTGCATTCGGCATGTTTGATCGCATTGGCAATACATTCCTGCACAATACGGCTGGCATGCAGGCACTGGGCATCGGAAATATCCTGATTGGTCGCATTGGGTTTTTTGCCGGGAATGAATTCCAGCTCGATACCGAGGCCTTTCAAACGGGTGCGCTGGCGTTCGAGCAGGGCTCCGATCATTGTAGCCGCATTGGCCGGTTTGCCGAGCGAGATACAGTCGATGATCACCCGCACGTCATCCATGCAGACCTGGAACATGTCGAGCACTGCGGCCTGACTGAGGTCCTGTTTCTTGGCCAGCAGCATGCCCGAAATCAGTTGCGAGCCGACCCCGTCATGAATTTCCATCAACAGCCGTTCGCGCTCGGACTGGATCAGCCGGATATTGTTGATGGCATGCTGCTTCTGCAGCACTTCGCGCAACCGTTCTTCGCTGTGTTGCAGCGCTTTGGTGATGCGGGTGGCTTCGGCCATCTGGTAATTCTGCGAGGTGCGGTAACGTTTGAACACAATGATCCCCGTCACCATCAGCAATGCCGTCATACTGAATTGCATCAGATAGATTTCTTCAAACCAGATATGCGGCAGATAGTCACCCAGCATGGCGAAGGCGTATTTCATCTGTCCCGATGACACCAGATAATCGTGGAACGTCAGGGCCACCATCAATGATGATTGCAGGATCAGCATTTTCCCTTCGTTTTTGAGGAAAATATTTTCAAGAAGAACGCAGCGCAGCAACACCGAAATCAGATAGATAATTGTAGCGGGGACCCAGTACAGATTGAGGTAATAGGCGCTTTCATTGCCGAAATACAGGCAGATAACGGAGGCGGAAATGCCAAACAAATTGCGCAATTTTGTCCGCACCGGATTGGATTTGATCTCGGCGATGACTTTCATGAAATCGGCAAATGAAAAAACCGCCCAGGCCAGAAATCCATAGATCAAGGCCTGCCAGAGCACGTAATAATCGGCGGGGACCGAGACCGTCATCAGCATGTTGAAAAAGAACGCCCAGCCGAACATGGTCATGCCCGCCAGCCCGATCAGCCGCTCCCGCTTGAACAGCATGCTGAAGCTGATCAAAAAAGCGCCCAACGTGCCGAACAGGATGTTCGACCCATTGATGGTAATTTTGGAGATAAACAGGACCTGCCGGATCATGTTTTCGATCGCGGGCTCGCTGCCGATATGCAATTCGCCAAGCTGGAACAGCGGGTCATGATTGAAATAGTCGAAGGTCATTACATTGGTGTCACGCACCAGATGTGCGGGAATGGCCACGGCATAGGGACGAAACCATTTCACCCGTTGCCGTAAATCGGAATGAAGGATCTCGTCGATTTTCTCGCCATTGAGCCAGACCCTGCCCAGAGTTGTCATGGCATTGATCATCAATTTGGCTGGCCCGTTCTCGACGCTCAATTGTGCACGGGTCAAGGTGGTGGTCATCCGTAGGCAACGCACCGGTGTTTCTTTGCCAATCTCCCAGTGGGGCAGAGTGATCTTGCTCCACTCGGTCAGGGATGTGTACGGGTCATCGCACTGGAACTGCTGCACGTGTCCTTGATTGATGATTGTGTTGGGTTGATCGCTGCCAGAACTTAGCGACAGATAGAACACAAACACAAATGCTGCGATGCCTGTCACAGTCAGGCCCGAGGCGTTAAAGTAATCTTTGAGGCGGTTCATCAATGGCTCCCATTGGGGAATACGCAACAACGAATAAAACAAAAAGCACGCGGGACTTGGACGGGTATCAGGACGAGGACGAGATTAATGCTTTGTTTTTTGGGGTGTTTTTCCCATGCGCGCCATAATTCCAGCCACGCGTTCCAGTGTGATGCCTTCCGCAACGGGTTTCGGCTCGGTCACGGTTCGCTCGACCAGCCTCTGGGCGGCTTTGGCGGTTTGGGGCTTTTCCGCCAGAAATTTTTTAATTTTGTCCACGAAACAAAGACTCCACCACAAAGGGCCAAAAAACACAGTGCAATCATAATTTGCAGTTTATTATAACGTGTGAGCGGCTTTGGGTCCATGCATCTCGTCGGCTCATCCCCATAGGTCCAAACCCGATCTTTGATCGTAATGGAAATATGGAAAAAATTGGATCGGCTCCTCCACACTGCCCTGTTGTCTATTTCGACGGAAGCTGCCCCTTGTGCAGCATCGAGATAGCCCATTACCAGTCCTGCCAGGGGGCAGGTGAAATTGCCTTTGTCGATGTGTCGGATGCCGGCACTGTCCTGACTGTCGATCTTGATCGCCAACAGGCGATGGCGCGGTTTCATGTGCGCCTGGCGGATGGCTCGTTGCGGTCGGGTGCGGCGGGCTTTGTCGCCCTGTGGCAGGTCTTGCCGCGCTGGCGGTGGCTGGCCCGTTTTGCGGGACATCCGAGGGTTCTGCCAATCCTTGAACGTCTCTATGTGATGTTTCTGCCGTGGCGCTCGCGGATTGCGCGGCTCCTGGTCAGGCGGGCCAAATCCGTCCACCCGTCATCGGCACTTTGACGCCTGTGGTGCTGGGCAGGCTCAGCGGCAGCCCCAATTTGGAACGCACCGCCAGATAGCCGAAACATTGCGCCTCCAGAAAATCCCCATCCCAGCCGATGCTTTCGACCGGGACGACATGCACGGCCAGCCGTTGGGCAAGCCCCTCCATGAAATGCAGATTATGCCGTCCACCACCGGCCACAAACCATTGCAGCGGCGGGGTCGGCACGTGGTCCAGTGCCCGGCAGGTGGCCTCGATGGTAAAGGCGGCAAGGGTAGCCAGGCCATCATGCGGGGACAGGCTTTCGACAATGCGGGCGCGCTGGTGGAAGTCGTTGCGATCCAGCGATTTGGGCGGGCGTGTCGCAAAAAAGGGATTGTCGAGCAGCCTGGCCAGCACGCTGCGGTTGACCTGACCGAGCTGGCTCAGGCGTCCGCCTTCATCATAGGGCAGGCCGAAATGCCGGCGCACCCAATCATCGCAAAGCGCCGAAGCCGGACCCGTGTCAAAGGCCAGAATCGTCGAGCCATCGAGATAGGTGACATTGCCGACCCCGCCCCAATTCAGGATCATCACCGGTTGTTGCAGGCGGCTTGCCAGCGCGTGATGATAAACCGGCACCAGCGGTGCGCCCTGACCGCCTGCTTTGACATCGTCGAGCCGGAACTGGTCGACGACCGTAATGCCCAGTTGTGCAGCCATCCGCCGTCCGTCGCCCAGCTGGCGGGTAAAACCCAGTTCGGGCCGGTGGTAGACCGTCTGGCCATGCAGGCCGATCAGTTCGATATCCTGCGGATTGAGGCGGTTTTGCGCCATAAATTGCCCGATTGCCGCGCTGAAGGCATCGGTCACATCCTGTTCCAGCTGGGTCAGTGGGTCCGACATGGCGCGGCTGGGGTCTTGCAGAAAATCCAGCAGTCTGTTCCGCAAGGCTTCGGGATAGGGCAGGGTCGCGCCAAAGCCCGCTTCCACAAGGGTTTGCCCATCGGTGCGCAAGAGGGCGATGTCGATGCCATCCATCGATGTGCCGCTGATGGTGCCGATGACGGTTCGGGTCTTGCTGGTAAACATGCGAATTTACAGATCCTTTTGTCTTCCCTAGCGATAAACCACTGCGCCAGGCCGTGCAATTTCTATGTCGCAAGCCAACGTCCCGTCCTATCACACCGTCCCATCGGAAAGATCCATCGGATGGGTATGCTTGCCGGGGCGTCTTGCGTCTATCAGCCGGGACTGGCATGATCGGGAGCTGTAATAACGGAGGTATGCTGTTGCGTATCTATCACCCCGAGTTAACCACTGTCATCGACACACCGCTCAAACTCGGTGAAGGCCCATGCTGGTCTGCTGCAGAAAATGCGCTGTATTTTGTCGATATTCTGGCCCCCAAACTCTACCGGCTTGATCTGGCAAGCAAGGCCCTGCGCGAATGGGCCATGCCGAGCGACATCGGCAGTTTCGGTCTGGCCAAGGATGGCCGCATGGTGGTTGCGCTGCGCGACGGGGTCTATTGGTTCGATCCGGCGACAGAAGCCTTGTCGTTGCTGGTCCGTCCCGAGCCGGACCGTCCGACCAATCGCCTGAACGATGGCAAGGTCGGTCCCGACGGCCGCTTCTGGGTTGGCTCGATGGATGACCGCCCGACCAAGGAGGCGGTGGCTGCACTGTACCGCATTGATACCGATGGACGCTGCGACAAGATGGTGGATGGGCTGATCATCTCGAATGGTCTGGCCTGGTCGCCCGACCACCGCACGATGTACCATTCCGACAGCCGTGGTCCCTATGCGCAAGCATTCGATTTCGATGTAAAGACCGGTGATCTCTCGCGCCAGCGCATCCTGCGGATCCTGCCCGAGGCCGAAGGGCGCCCCGACGGCGCGGCTTGTGATGCCGAGGGCTATTATTGGGCGGCGGGCGTGACCGCGGGCTGCCTGAACCGGATAGCCCCCGATGGCACGCTGGACCGCAAGGTCATGCTGCCGTTTCCGGCCCCGACCATGCCATGCTTTGCCGGGCCAGACATGAAAACCCTGTATGTGACTTCGTTGGCCAAGCAGGTCGACGGTCATGATTATGCGGGCACGATTGTGTCCTTCGAGGTTGATGTGCCCGGTGCGCCCGTTGCGCGCTTCGGCGAGCCGCTGGCCTGATCCGCCCGATTTCAAGTGGAGTAACGCGTTCACATGTCTGACGATCTATCCGTCAATGGGGCCTTGCAGATTGACACGATAGCTCTGCCCAAGGGAGGCAGACTGGGTTTGGTGCATTGTCCGGGACGCTGTGGCTGGGATAGCCATAGCCGCCTCTGGGCCCGCAATCTCGATGAGGATCTGCAGGCGATCAAGGCTTTCGGGGCTTCGCATCTGGTCACGCTGATCGAGGAAAGCGAATTTGCCCTGTATGATGTCGAGGATCTTCCCCATCGTGTCGCAACGCATGGCCTGATCTGGCATCATTGGCCTGTTGCCGATATGGCGGTGGCAGGCAGCGTGACGCGCCAGCGCATGGCCTTGGAAGTGCCCGACCTGTTGCGTGACTTGCGCAATGACGGCGTGGCTGTGGTGCATTGCGCGGCAGGCTTGGGCCGCACCGGCACCTTTGCCGCCCAATTGCTAGTGACCTCCGGGCTCACCCCGCAAAAGGCCATTGCCGCGGTGCGTCAGGCGCGTCCGGGCACCATCGAAACCGAGGCGCAGGAACAGGCCGTTTATCAGGCGCTGCTGCCGGTCTCGTAAGCCGTTTTCGGGTCAGGCGAAGTGGCCGTCCAGCGCTGTCTCGATGGCAGCCAGTAAAGGGATCGAGCTTTGTGCCCCCAGTTGCGTGCAGGCCAGACTGCCTGCCGCCACGCCGCGTTGCAATGCGCCCGTCAATCCGAAGCCGCGATGCAGGGTGGCCGCAAAGGCCCCGCAAAAGGAATCGCCCGCCGCAGTGGTGTCGACCACCTCGATCGGCAGCGCGTCGATCTGCCTACGGACACCGTCCGACCAGGCCACCACGCCCTGTTCTCCCATCGTCACAACAGTGGTGATGGCGTGGTCCTGGTCCATCTGCCTGGCGATGTCGTCGGGGCTGGTGGCTGTCATGCCGAATTGGTGGGCCAGCGACAGGATCTCGCCCTCATTGGCGATCAGCACGTCAATACAGGTGAGCAAAGCGGGGTCCAGCTGTCCGGCTGGAGCGATGTTGAGGATCACCCGCGCGCCCTGCTGCCTGGCCCAGCGGGCGGCAGCAAGGGTTTGCGCATCGGGCAGTTCGCGCTGCAAGAGGACAAGATCGGCTGGCGAGAGCGTAAGGCCCGACAGCGCATCGGCTGTTGCGAGACGGTTGGCACCGGAGGCCACCGTAATCGCGTTCTCGCCCGCATCACTGACCGCAATGAAGGCCGTCCCCGTCGGGGCATCGACGCGCTGGATGCAGGACAGGTCGACGCCGGCCTGTTCAAGCGGTTCGAGGCCGAGCTTGGCAAAAGGATCGCGGCCGACAGCCCCCACCATCCGTGTCGGCGCGCCGGCGCGCACGGCAGCCAAAGCCTGGTTGCCGCCTTTCCCTCCTGCAAAGACCTGATAATCGGGACCCACCACGGTTTCTCCCGGTTGGGCAATATGGACAACGCGGGTCACAAAATCGACATTGATGGAACCGAAGACGGTGATCATAGCCAGCCCTTTACCGTGGATGTACCTTGCGCCAGCTCTCGACAAAGTGGCTTGCACGACTGCCGACTTCCCCGGCGCTGACACCGGGTTTGTAAAGGGACGAGCCGATGCCCATGCCTGCCAGCGGCGTCTCGCGATAGTGCTCGGCCGTCTCAAGCCCGACACCGCCGACCAGCAGCAGCCGCAGGGATTTGGGTAGCACCGCCGACAGCGCGCGGATGCCGGCAGGCGACATCAATTCGCCGGGAAACAGTTTGGCGAGATCGGCGCCTGTCTCATGCGCGACAAAGGCCTCGGAAGCGGTGAACACGCCGGGAGCCGATACCAGCCCCATTTGCTTGGTCTGTGCAATCACGCTTGCATTGCAGTTGGGCGATACGATCAGCGTGCCGCCGTGGGCCTGCACCGCCTTGACATCCTGCACGCTCAGAACCGTGCCCGCCCCGATCATCGCGCGTCCTTCGAAATGGCGCGCCATCAGGGCAATGCTCTCCAGCGGATCAGGCGAATTCAACGGCACCTCGATCAGCGTGATGCCGGCTGCCACAAGGGCTTCGCCGACCGCTACCACTTCGGACGGTGTAATGCCGCGCAAGATCGCAATCAGGGGGCAACGCTCGAAATGCTGGTCGAAGGCCAGCCGGTTGGGTTGGTGTGTGCTCATCGCGGCAGATTAGACGATGCGGCCGCGCGCCGCTACCGGCCAGTCACCGATCAATTCATGCCCGCGCACAACCACCAGACGATCCACCATGTTAACCACCACGCAGACATGGTTGGGGATGATGCGCATGACATCACCCACCACCGGACGGTCATTGCAGGCCGACAGATCGAGAAAGCCGTGCTCTTCGGCAAACTGTGCGATGCGGGCCTGCGGATGTTCGAGGATCAGGCCGAAGCCGTCCAGCCCGCCGCCCGTATCGGCGGTCAGGGTTTTCGATCCCGAATCGAGAATACCGCGCTCGGCACCGGCGCGCGAGACCACGGTGGCATAGACGTTGAGCGCGCAATCATCGAGGCTGGCGTGGCCGTTGCGCATCATCATGCGGTCATTGAAAATGCAGGTGCCCGCGCGGTGCTCGGTCGCCGCTTTGATCTTGCCCAGATTGACCAGATTGGGCGTGCCGCCCGACGAGACTTCGTTGATCTCGATGCCCGCCTCGCGCAAGCCGGCGCGCACGGTGGCGATGAAATCTTCCGTTTCGGCCATTTTGCTTTCGGGCGGATAGACCATTAATCCGGCAAAGCTCAGATGTTTGTTGGCCGCTATCTGTTTGGCCAGATCAATGGCCTCTTGCGGGGTTTCGACACCGGCGCGCTTGCGGCCCGTATCACATTCCACCATCACCTCGAGCGGGCGTCCGGCGATGATGCCCGCTTCTGGCAGGCCATCAAGAACCGTTTGGTTGTCGCAAGCCACCCGCATTTTGACGCGCTTGAGCAGCTGGCCGAGACGGCCGATCTTCTGCTCGCCGAGCAGGTTGTAGCTGATAAAAATATCGTCGATGCCGGCATCCGCCATTACCTCGGCCTCGCCGATCTTCTGGCAGGTGATGCCTTTGGCACCCGCCTCGATCTGCATTTTGGCAATGATCGGGCTTTTATGGGTTTTGATGTGCGGGCGGTTGGCCACGCCGACCGCATCACACATGGCCTGGACGCGGGCAATATTGTTTTCAACCACGTTGAGGTCTATCACCATGGCGGGAGTGCCATAGTCGCGCGCGATCTGCGCTTTCAGCTGTGACAGGCCCATCGGGGTGCCTCCTTCGGATATGAGGATCAGTTGCGGATCAGCAGGATGGCTTCGATTTCGACCGACATGCGGTTGGGCAGCGAGCCCATGCCGACGGCGGAACGGGCATGGCGACCGGCTTCGCCCAACACGTCGACAAACAGGTCGGAGCAGCCGTTAATCACTTTCGGATGGTCGGAAAAATCCGGTTCCGCATTGACCATGCCCAGCAGTTTCACCACCGCCTCGACGCGGGACAGATTACCCACGGCGGCTTTGGTGGCGGCCAGCAGGTTGAGACCGGTCAGACGCGCTTCCTGATAGGCTTCCTCGATGGTGATGTCGCGGCCCAGCCGGCCGACCCGGTAGGTTCCGTCCGT
>Ga0114964_10003639_pt1 | contig 10365 bp, 8 predicted proteins | sample C_131016_MF_Meta_FD_92638 | JGI IMG/M metagenome (GOLD analysis project Ga0114964, IMG submission 92638) | Freshwater microbial communities from Lake Croche, Canada to study carbon cycling - C_131016_MF_MetaG | ecosystem: Environmental > Aquatic > Freshwater > Lake | place: Lake Croche, Canada... | reverse complement strand
TTTCGCTGTTGTTGAATGAATCCATGAGTAATACCTGCCTTTAGTTGTGAAACTCTACCGTAGTAACCACCAATGGCTAGGCCCATTTAGCTGAATTTCTGGGCCTAGCCGTTGTATTTGTGTGACAAACCAGCGAATTGCTGCGCTGGTGGCTTAGGCGCTCTGACCTTCATCATCGACCTGTTCTGGCATAACGTCAGGCATTTCAAAGCGCGCTTTCTTGGTGCGACGCACTTCCTTCATCTCGTCGTTAAGCAGGCGATACGCGGTGCGCTGCCCTACTGCTGTGCCGGTGAAGGCCGATGCATTCATGCCCATGTCGCGACCCTGCCAGGCGGAATCTGCTGCGCCCAGGAATTGGAAGATCCACTGGTACTGATCTTTCTGCTGGGTAATGAGGGCGCGCACAGCATCAAGGTCGTATTCCAAGCTGGAATTTTCGTCACCGTCGGTGACTACAACAAAGAGCACCTGTTCAGGCTTTTCATCCTCGGCCAGGTTAGAAAGATCTTGGCCGGTGCGCACAATTTCGCTTCCCACTGCATCTAGCAACGCAGTCATGCCGCGTGGCACAAGTTCGTAGGTTGGCGCTGTGGCAGACATGCGAGTGACAGTGTCGATGGTGGTGTCAAACTCCACCAGAGTGATGGATAGCTGGCCATCTTCAGCAAACTGCTCGGCTATGAGCGTATTGATTCCGCCTTGGGCATCGGCGCGCATTGAATCCATCGAGCCGGAACGGTCGACCACAAGGGTCAGGTGGGTGTAATTGGACTTGGTCATGGTTACCTCTTTCTGTTTGGTGCTAAAAGGTAACATGAGGCACTGACATTTTTTTTCGAGTCATAAGGAAGTGAATACTGAAACCCTTGTGTTGCTTAAAAGTTGCAGATATTTATTCGCTAAGAGTGAATGATTTTGGTCCACTGTCGCACTAGTACGGGACCGACCGCTTCTTGCGCCTACATCATGGTGAGTTCATCGAGATTCATGAACCGATCTCAATGGAAGAAGCTGCCATGATTTTGGGCAAGAGCGATGTTCCAGCCTTGGCACTGCCACCAGTGGTGGACGAGCAGGGCGTGAAGAACCCGAAGGCACGTTCAAGCAAGGTGCGCGCTCGCCTATCGTCTTGGTACTACAGCGAGAATGTTCCAGTGCCGACAGCTGAAGAGTTATAGACAGCCCGTGAACATCAGGAGCACGCATTGCAAGCAGCTGGTGACGCTGGAGCGATTGAAGGATCTTCGCATTAAGAATCTCTAACTTATAACTGATTAAGCGCTTTGCCCTATTAATCATCAAACCTTGAAATGCGCCAAGCATTCAATGCATTTCGCTGTTCACAATTCAAAATGGTGCAACTCGCCCATGTTTCCTATCTCACTGAAAAGCAACAACTTTGCGGGCCAGTTTGTAGGACTAGTCAAAGTCCCATGAATCCAACTAAATTAAGGACATGACAATTCGTGAAGATGACATAATCCGGGTTCCCATAGAGAACAAATGGATTTCTGAAGCCCTTGACTATGCCCTTTTATCCTGGAGTCAAACTTATAACAGACTTGGCTCAAAGAATCCCTACAAAAGGATCGAGAAGATTGTTATCGGAAAGGTCTCCGAAGATGCAGTAATCGCAGCACTGGACACAAACAGAATTGAGTATGACGTTCGTGGTCGGACAGATTGGTACAAGATTGATCAGTACGATTTAGGAATTGGACAACATGATATAGATGTAAAATCGAATTTCCTTGATATTAAATCCAAATACATCGCCAAGAAATATGGTGACCAGTCATTGGAATCCAGACTAAATTGGTTCATTAACTGTCAGGCCCTTGTACCTACAGATCAAGTTTCCAGCAAAAGAGGGAGCAGAAAAAAACGTTTTCTCTTCGTATTCATGGAAGGCCATTTTCGCCCCATATCTAAATTGCAAAAAGATGTAGAAGCTACTTGGGTTCACATGTTTTGGGATTACCGTTGGCTCAAGAAAGCCGAGCATAGACAAAGTAGATCAGCAGGTCGATTACTGATAAATTACGATTCCGATTTGCCAAACCAATCGATTACCATTTTTGGTACTAAGCGCGAGAAGAAAGAACTACTAGAGACAATAATTCTGAAAAAAGGTGAAGTGCTTACTGAGTCAAGCTTTCATCAAGTCTTCTCGATTAAGTACAACGGCACTTGCCCAACAGGGACTTTAAGCATCCGAAGCGAAAATCTAAATCTAGTGGAAGTAATCGAGCCCACCGTAGGCTTCGATATAAATTCTAAAGATCAAACCACTCCAATTTTGCGCAATGATTGGCACGGCGTGCAAATTGAAAAACCTGTTGCTTTCCTGCTTGGATGGGATAATGATGATCATTTTAGACTTGATGGAACACTATTCAAAAGGTTCAGCAAAGACGTAGAACAATACGAAGAGATAAAAATAGACAATTTTGGCAAACTCGTCTCAGAACTTAACCCAATTAAAGATCTAAGGTGATGCACTATGAATACCGATGAACTAATTGTCACTGATTCACTCATTGAATCAAAATTTGAAGAGCTCATAGTCGATTCTGTGAAATATGCGATTCTTTCTATTCCATTCACGTATGATCGTCTTGGGATTAGAGATTTGCATTCAAAAATCCTTAACATTGCAAAAGGCAAGGCAGCCGAATCTATTTTTTTTGAATACTGCAAAAATACTGGGTATGAAGTTTCAACAACTCGAACTACCACTCCATTTCACGACATAGATAAACGAGATTTTGAATACGGATTTCACGAGTGGGATATTAAGAACAACTTTCTTGAGCATGAGAACGATTTACTAGAACTTAACGAGTACCTATCCATCCCTTGTTTGATTCCTAATAGAGGCCCTTGGGACCAATGGAGTAAACGAGATAAATTATTTTTTAACAACTCAAATGGGCTTGGATATGTATTTACTTTCATGAAAAAATCAGATCCTAGACAACCTGGAACATTCTTTGATTTTCACATCTCTTTTAAGCAGGAACTTTTTATTAGAGATTTGTACGACAAGTACCAAGGAAAGCACCAACCTATTGCGCCATACCCAGAGTCATGGTTCTTTGATACATTTACCGAAATAGATTCACAGTTTTCTGTAGACATAAAGATGCAAAGTCGAATGATTATCGCTGGAACTGCTCAAGATCAGGATTTCGGAACTTTTAGGCAAATGCTACCAAGCCAAGTTGAATCCAGATACATACATACGATCATTGAGAATATGGGCTGCAAAGTAATTGAACTACCGAGTTTTCTTGAAACATTTCAGAAGATAAAAAATGGCTAAATCTGGAGCAAAAGTCATTATTGCTGGACCCGGCACCGGCAAGACAACCAAAATGATCGGAGAAATTACTCAATTCATAGAAGAAGATGAATGGAAGGAAAAGGGATTCCTAGCCTGCACTTTTACACGAAAGGCCGCTGAAGAATTTCAGCTTCGCTTATTGTCCAGCGTTAAACAAGAGCAACTTGCTAACCGAAACTACTTGATCGGTACGATTCATTCAATATGTTTGGAACTACTAAAAGAGCATCCATCGGGACGATACGCAGAATACGAAATTCTGACAGAAGAGCAGGTAGCCCCATTCATTTTCACGCGGTTGCATAGATTGGGTTTTGATCGCCGGGCTATCTCGAATTTATGGGATTTTACTGCATCGCTCGGATCTATTTATTCATTAATTTCAGATCAACAAATAAGATTAGAAGATTTGGAATTTGGGGACGATGATTTAATTTGGGCCATCTGCGAAGGTTATCAGGCATATTTACACTTACTTGAAAAGGAAAAGCTTATTGACTTTGCTTTAACGCAAGTCAAACTGCTTGAAGTTCTCCAATCAGATTCAGACTTCCAAACTTACATTTCTAAAAAATATTCACATCTTTTTATTGATGAATTTCAAGACACAAACCCCATACAAAATGGAATATTTCTTCTTTTAGCCAAACCTGAATACAAAATCACTGTGGTCGGAGATGACGATCAGAGCATTTATGCATTTCGCGGAGCCAATCACAAAAATATTCTTAATTTTGAAGCAGCATTACAAGGTGACAAAATCCAAGTGAAAAGGGAGATCCTGTCCACGAATTTTAGAAGTACACCTGAGATCGTCTCGTTAATAGCTGAATTCATAAATTCTGCACAAATAAATCGGCTTAAGAAGAACCTAAAGTCCAGTATCGAGACAAACAGCATCTTGCCAGTCATCGCTGAATTTCCGAATCAGGACTCTGAGTGTGATGCAATCGTGGAATCAATCTTGGATTTAAAGAGCAGCGGAGCAATTAAAAAACTCAATGAGATAGCAATTCTATTTAGGACAGTCAAGTTTCAATCAATGCCACTGCAAAAAAAATTACTGGCAAAAAATATTCCTTTTGTAGTCTATGGTGCTGGCGATTTTTTTGATCGAAAATTTGCGATTGAATTTATGGCTGTCATTGGCTTCCTACTATCCAACGAGCAAGACAGTCAAGATCAATTGAAAGCTCAGTTGCATGAAATTTCTCCCCAACTAGCCGCTGATTACTCGTCTAGGAATTATTTTCAGGCGCTAATATCTATTAAAGATTTACTGCAGAACTATAAGTCTTGCATTGCCTTGTTTTATGACGCATTTAACTCTATCGACTACTTTGAGCGACATGATTATGAAGAGGCAAATCTTGGCATACTTAGTCAATTAATTATTGACTTCGATCAAAACTCAAAGGCGTTCGACATCTATGGGCTTTGGAGTTACCTCTGCTACACAAGACGAGAGAAACGCGTCGATTATATTGAACCGGAAAACTCTGATGCTGTACAAATAATGACAATTCATAAATCCAAAGGCCTTGAATTCCACACTGTTTTTATGCCAAATCAACTTGACACAAATCCACGGCCCAGCATTATCGATAAATTCCGAGAAATTGCCGGCATTGATGTAGACAGAGTAGAAGACGAAATTCGACTTGGGTACGTGGGAATGACAAGAGCAAAACGTATTTTATGGATGTCATGCGCACAAAAAAATTCTTCGGGACGAGAACTGAATCCGAGCGTAACTTTTAAATTAGCCCGGCAGCAAACAAAGTTTTACAGCAAACATTTAAATCCAAATGAATTCCAAAAAATACCTGATGTCCCCCAGAAGCATGCTTCGAAAGATGCTGGACTGATACTTAGTTACAATGGCCTAAGTTCATTCAATTTTTGCCCTAGATACTACATGTATCGACATGTTTGGAGCTTAGAGACTCTGCGCACCGGTGGAATGCAATTCGGAACTAACATGCATCGAATCGTTCAAGTTATTAATGAAGAAATCTCTAAGAGCTTTGATATTGAAAAAATAGACGTTCGGAACATCGTTGAATTAAACTATCAAGACTCCTGGTCTACTCCCCCAGCATCACAGGCTAAATACCGTGAAGCAGCGATCGCGCAGCTCGAAGTTTACTGTAAGAACTTTTTAAAAGTGTTTGGATCTGTCGAATTTCTCTCGTCTGAAGAGCAATTCGACGTTGCCTTTGAAGACATGTTGCTTACCGGCCGTTTTGACCTAACAGCAAATATAAATGGGGAACTCGCAATAATCGATTACAAATCAGGAGACGAATCGGATTACTCAAAGCAGGTATCGTTGTATTCAATGTGTTACGGCGTCAAACATGACGAGAGACCTAAAAAGCTATACATTTACTACTTCAAATCGGGGACATTAGCACCTGTCCAGCAATTGCCGGACCATGACATGACCCAAGAACTAATGTCGACTCGGGACAAGATTATAAACAAAGACTTTAAGCCAACACCGGGAAAACAATGTGCAGACTGCAGTTTTAGCAGTATCTGTCCAGATACGACTTCGGCTAAATCTTCCTGAAATTTAAACAATACTGATGAAATGTGTTACTAACCCATGTATTTCCATACCCAAATGGAGCTATTGAGATATCGTCCTGCAACCAAAATGTTTCTGGAAGCAACTCGAATTCTTCTTGAAGAGCCGACGCTATGTCCCAGGCAAATGGATAGTTACTTCCCTTCTTTTTGATGTTTTTAACGACAACTGTCAAAATAGAACCTGTCTTCATTACCCGGGCAACCTCGCTATAAATAGATGCTAATGCAGTGACAAACTCATCATAATTTGAGACATTTCCCAAATCATTTTCGTCATCAGAGTAGTTTGTCTGCAACCCCTTTTCAATTCTCTTCGCCTGATTCTCTGCGCCTTTGGCGTTCAGCATATCCCAATAAGGCGGAGACGTGATTACGTAATCAATTTCTGGAAAGTTGAGAGACATCAAGGTTCTACAATCCCCGACTTCGATTCGATAATGTAGATAGCTCTCATCAGAAAAAAGGTCCGGCTCAATAGCTGCTGCGCATCTCTCCTTGGCGATTTCACCAAAAAAGTTACTGAGTTCCATGCCAAAGGCGTTTCTTCCAGCTTTGAGGGCCCCTACTTGGGTACTTCCAGTTCCAGACATCGGATCAAAAACATTGTCTCTAGGCGAACTAAATGCTTCCACATGAATCTTCACAAGATCTTCAGGATATTTCGCCGGGTGTAGGATTTCTTGCTTTGACCGACTTTTGGGTTTCAGAATGTACCAACGCTCGAATGGAAATTCTGCAAAGGGGAATTTGCCATCTGAAATATAATTGGACAAAAACTTAGGCTTTGAATCTTGCGAATTTTCATCTTTTCTAAAGTAAAGCGAATAGAAGATACTTGACCCACTTTGTGATACTTTTGATGTTTCATCTCGTTGGGTAGTTTCTATACATCCAATTTTTTCGTCTTTTAAAGACAGGAAAGCAGAAATTGATTTTGCAAGATTCCAAGCAAAGGGAACATAAATCCCAGTTCTGATCTGATTTTTAGCCAAAACACAGATGAAGCGACGCTCTGCCAGTTGTGATTTTATTTCGTGGACTGTGCTAGTCGTTAACTTTCCTATAGCTTCCAGTTCTTTTTTCGTCTTCGTAGCATCAATTTCATCTCTAATATCAATTAATGCAAATTGAAGTTTTGACTTTGTTGATTGCGTAGCTTGCAAATTGTGTCTCTTGCATATTTCCTTGAACAAGCTGAAGTTTGGTCCGAAGTAGAAGACCTTCCCCAACATCGGCTGCGCATTTGAAATGGTGAAAAAACGCACATTATCTTCATAGAGTTTCTCATCATGTAGGTGCCTAAACCAAGATTTTTGAAAGGGCAGCCATTCTTTAGATGTAAGCAGATTAAACCGATTTTTCAAAATAACTCACTTCATTGGGACTGAATTCTAAACTTATTTTACCAGGGAATGCCGACATCACATGTATCCCAAGACTACGGAACCCAAACATGAGCGCCAAATTTTGGAGTGCTACAAATTTTGATGTAGATCTGGCAAGCTATGAGAATGGATCAGGTGCTCTTACGAGAACAGATAATGGCGAAGCTTGCTCAAATCACCAATCAGAACGGTGGGTTCGTCTCGCGAAAAGAGCTAGAAGAATTCTCTATCGATGGCATCCAGCGCAAACTAGTCGACCAAAGCCGTGGAATCCGAAACCCAAATTGGCTAGATTCAACTCTCTCTATAATCAGCAGTCCGAATGGACCCTATGACGATGTGATTACCGATGATGGCTTGCTCGAATACGCTTACCAAAGTGGTTCAATCAACGGCGTAAATTCGAAACTTCGCATAGCAATGCAGAATCAAGATCCAATAATTCTTTTCCGAAAAATTGCGACTGGTGTATATACGGCACATTTTCCAGTTTTTATTGTTGGGGACGATCCGGTTAATAAAAAGGTACTGGTAGCCATGGACGAGTCATTAGCACTCTTAGGCGCATCTGCAGAACAATCCCCATTACAAAAGAAATATGTGGAGCGTATGGTTAAGCAACGCTTACATCAGCCTGAATTCAGGGGCCGCGTGATCCGGGCTTACAACACAAGGTGCGCAGTCTGCTCTCTAGCACATGGTGAACTCTTGGATGCAGCACACATAATCCCGGACTCACACTCTGCCGGAACTGCTGATGTAACTAACGGTCTTAGCCTTTGCAAAATCCATCACAGCGCATACGATCAATTTTTCCTTGGAATATCTCCTGACTTCAAAGTTGTCATAAATGATGACCTATTAGCAGAAGTGGATGGACCGATGCTCAAGCACGGGATTCAAGAGATGCACGGGCGCAAGATTCTTTTGCCGGAAACAAAAGCGCAATGGCCAAAGCTAGAAAACTTAGAGCAACGCTTTGCGGCATTTATGGCGTCGTAGTGTTTCTATGTGTCAAGAGTTCCACGTAAATTACGGACCTTCTTCGATAAATTTTCATTTTCTTCCCAAAGCCCATTAACGGTAAAATTATCTATACCTTCGTTGATGTTGTGCTTCCATTTTCTGGCCACTTCAGATCTAATTCTTTGAGCGTCATTCATGCTCAGAATTCCGAGTCTCAATGAATCTATGTCAATTTCATTTCGCCAGTCTTCAAGAAGTTGGAGCGCCGTGAGAACTTTGAGTTCTGCATAGTTCAACTGAAGTTGAAGATTTGCTTCCAACCAGCGAATCACTGGAACGCACAGACCTGGGACAGACTCCCATTCAAAATTGGCTCTGGAAATTACACTTAAATTCCTTGATAAACACGTTTTACTATATATTTTCATCTGTCTGAATCCGCGCTCTAAATTGACATGATCTACATATCCGTTCCAATTGATCCAGAAAAGAGATTTCATTCGGGCTCGGTCTGAACTCGGGTAATTTTCTAGTACAGGCAAAAGAACAATTGTCTTATTGACTACGTCGGACATAGCGGACTGACTTCTGAGCTCGTGTTTAACTTTATCGAAAGTGCAGAGCCCATAGGTTTCACAGTTCAAGAACATGCTTTTGGTCATTGCTACTGGATTAGCCATTTAATCACCGACTTCTCTAGAAACTTTCGAAAATTTGGCAAATTAGTTTTCTCCACTCTACGTACTCCTGCGCAATCAAATTTATACCGCTTTACCATTTATGGCATACAGGAGCTCAATAATGTCGGCTAAAAAAATGGGGAATCGATCTCGGTCGTCTGGTCACTCTAGATCAGGCTGAGTACTGAATTAGAGAGATATGCTCTCATTAATTCAGCATCAAGGTGCTGTCAAATTTGGCGCGACAGTCTTAGATAAAACTTCACAAACCGAAACGAACCATCGATAACCCCAATTCCAAATCAATGCTCCCAACACTTCTAGACTAAACTTGCAGGGTGAATGACACCCTGCCATATCAGAACCCACAGCTCTCTATCGACGAGCGGATCACCGACCTTATTGGTCGCATGACCTTGCCTGAGAAGGTTGGGCAGATGTTGCAGTTGGATGCTCGGGAGAACATCACAGGGCTCATCAACGACTTCCATGTGGGCTCTATCCTGCATACATCCCCGGAAGACATGGTTCTCTCGGCCAAACTCATTGCCCAAACTCGCCTGCGGATTCCGCTGCTAACAGCCGACGACTGCATTCATGGCCATTCATTCTGGCCAGGTGCCACCATCTTCCCTACCCAGCTGGGTATGGCTGCCTCGTGGGATGCCGATCTTATTGAGCGCGTTGCTCGGGCTACCGCAGTTGAAGTTGCAGCTACCGGTTTGCACTGGACCTTCTCCCCTGTGCTTTGTATTGCGCGCGATCTGCGTTGGGGCCGGGTGGGCGAAACATTTGGTGAAGATCCATTCTTGATTGGTGAACTTGGCTCAGCCATGGTGAAGGGCTACCAAGGCGCTGGCCTTGATGATGAAACTGCAATCTTGGCGTGCGCGAAACACTTTGTGGCGTATTCGGAGACCCAAGGTGGGCGCGATGCCACTGAGGCTGATGTGAGCCCACGCAAACTGCGCTCTTGGTACTTGCCACCATTTGAACGCGCAGCCCGCGAAGGTTGTCGCACCTTCATGCTCGGCTACCAAAGCATCGACGGCGTGCCAATCACCATGAACAAGTGGGTACTAAACGATGTGCTCAAAGGCGAATGGGGTTTCACTGGCACCCTGATTACCGACTGGGACAATGTGGGCCGCATGGTGTGGGAACAAAAGATTCAGCCGGATTACGCCACTGCAGCGGCTGTGGCCGTTATGGCTGGCAACGACTTAGTCATGACCACGCCAGCTTTCTTCCCAGGCGCGCAAGAGGCTGTGGCTCGCGGGTTAATCACCGAAGCACACCTAGATGCAGCCGTTGCTCGCATCTTGCGCCTGAAGTTTGAACTTGGCCTATTTGAGAACCCACGCCTTCCTGATGTGGCGCGCCAACAGGC
>Ga0114964_10003638_pt1 | contig 10367 bp, 8 predicted proteins | sample C_131016_MF_Meta_FD_92638 | JGI IMG/M metagenome (GOLD analysis project Ga0114964, IMG submission 92638) | Freshwater microbial communities from Lake Croche, Canada to study carbon cycling - C_131016_MF_MetaG | ecosystem: Environmental > Aquatic > Freshwater > Lake | place: Lake Croche, Canada... | reverse complement strand
TTGTCATACGAGATTCACCTGGTCTCCGGTGCGAGCGGTGACTCCACGAATGATTTGAACGAACAGCACTGTGAGTCCGATCAACAGCACAGATAGTGCGCAACCGAATGGCCAGTTACGTGCCTGACCGAATTGGTTAGCAATAATATTTGCAATCATGTTTGCCTTGCCACCACCGAGCATGTCGGACTGCAGGAATGAACCAAGTGCCGGAATGAACACAAGTGCAATTCCAGAAATGATGCCGGGTCGAATCGAGGGCAACACAATTTTGCGAAATACTGTCATTCGCTTTGCGCCAAGGTCGTATCCCGCTTCGGCAAGACTGAAATCAAAACGTTCAGCGCTGGCATAAATCGGCAAAATCATGAATGGCAAGAACACATAAATCAAGCCGATGATTGTTGCAGTCGGGGTGTAAATGATGTGGTAACTAAGTCCAAGCTTGTGAAAAATTCCGCCAACGGGACCGTTGTCATCAATAAGTTGGCGCAATCCGTAGGTACGAATCAGAATGCTGATCCAAAAGGGGAGCGTGACTGCGGCGACGAGAAAGTTGCGGGCGCTTTCTGCACGGGTGGCAATCCACATAGCAATCGGCAACGACAAAATCAACGTGACGACGGTTGTGATTGCGGAATAGGTGAATGAGTTCCAGATGACTTTGACGTAGCGAGTGTCAAAAGCTGTGGTGCCATCGAGTTTATCTTGGACAAACAAGTGGCGGTAGGCGCCGAGAGTGAAGTCCCATTTCACACCAGTACCGATGTCGGCGGTGGAGAGAAATGAATAGACAAGCGTGAGTCCGATAGGAACGGCAATTGTTGCAACGAGGAACAACACGGTTGGCAAAGCCAAGCGCGGGCTTGTCTGGCCAGGGCGCATCTGATCGGTCTGCAGTGCTGGACTTTCAGTGGCTACGTTAATTGCGGTCATGAAGCCACCGTGCGTGCTGAGTTGCCTGATGGTGATAATCCAACAGTTTCACCACGGTCTGGAATACGAGCACCGTAGGACGGTAACGAGACAGCAACTTCGACATCAGGTGTCACTGTGACGTGGATACGCACGGTGTCACCAGTAAAGATGGAGTCGCGAACTGTGCCGCGTACTGCTGCATGGGCATCAGTGATTTCTAGATCTTCAGGGCGAATCGCTACGGTGACTGAACCTGAATCTGGGATCGTGCAATCTTCGGCAATTTGTGAGCGGAGCAGAATGCCACCACCAGGCAAGGTAATTCCGTCTGCGTTTGCAACGCCGTCAAGCAAGTTTGTTTCGCCGATGAAGTCAGCAACGAAACTGTTCACTGGGCGGCGATAAATTTCGCGCGGCGTATCAAGCTGGACAACCTTGCCCGAGTTGAACACCGCGATGCGGTCGCCCATAGACATGGCTTCTTCTTGATCGTGCGTCACGAAAACGAAAGTGATTCCAGTTTCTTGCTGGAGGCGCTTCAGTTCAATTTGCATGCCACGACGAAGTTTGAGGTCGAGGGCAGAAAGTGGTTCATCGAGCAACAAAACCTTTGGCTTCTTTGCGAGTGCTCGCGCAAGTGCAACGCGCTGTGCCTGACCACCGGAGAGCTGACTCGAACGACGTTTTTCGTATCCCTCAAGCTTTACTTGCTCGAGTGCCAAGCCAACACGTGTTGTGATTTCGGCTTTACCCAACTTTTCCATTTCCAAACCGAAGGCAATGTTTTGCGCAACTGTCATGTGCGGGAATAGCGCGTATGACTGGAACACTGTGTTGACCGGACGGTTGTATGCAGGAATGTCATCAATACGCTGACCATCGAGGGTGATTGTGCCGCTGTCGGGATATTCCAAGCCGGCGATTGAACGCAACAACGTGGTCTTGCCACAGCCCGACGGGCCAAGCATGACGAAGAATTCACCTGACTGGATGTCTAACGAGACATCATCAAGTGCGTGAACAGTGCCACCCTCGGGAGTATTAAAGGTCTTCTTAATGTTCGAAATTGCGAGATACGAGCTACTCACGGGTGTCCTTCCAGACGGGTTTACTGCACTATGTCGTTTATCTTGCCGTGAACCACCTTTAGACATGTAGTAAATCGCAGGATTAACCTATTTTTTGTGGCAAATCGTTACATCCGCGTTAACTTCAGCCAATTATTTCGTTGCCTGCGAAACGAATTTCGTTGTTTAGGAAATTATGGGCGTGCGGGTGAGAACTTCAGGCTTTCGCGCGAAGTTGCGTTGCCAGCAACGAGATCAGCAACTAAACGACCAGTGCCCAAGGCCATCATGGTGCCGAGCATGCCGTGTCCTGTTGCTGCGATGATCCGCGGCGCATTGGTGAGCGCCCCGATGTAGGGGATTCCATCTGGACTCGAAGGCCGAACGCCTGTCCATGGATCAATCTCGCCAAGTTCGGTTGGTAGATCCAAAACATGGCTGGCTGTGAGTACCAACTTGTCAATCGCCGAATCGTTGATTGATCGATCATTCGGTGTGGTGAGTGCGAACCCCGTGCTCATGCGTAATCCGCTAGCCAGTGCATTCGTTGCAATACGTTGTTCAGCGAGCATCAGTGTGCGCTGTGGTGCATTCGGCAGGTTGGGGATGGTTACTGAATGTCCCTTAGCTGCGATGACGTTTAAATTTGCGCCGACCATCTTGGCCAGTCCGCGTGACCAGGCTCCGGCAGCAAGGACGACGTTGTCGCTAGTCCACGCATCTTGTGCAGTGGTGACATCAACACCATGAAGGTGCGCGTTCATTGCCGTGACGGTTCCAGTTTTGAAAGTCACTCCATTGCGCTCGCAGAGTGAATGCAAAAGCCGAACTAACTCAGCCGGATCAACGCCGTAGTCACCCGAGAGCTCAACAACTGCTTTCACAGAATCTTTAATGATTGGTTCGGTGGCCATTGCCGTGTCGAGTGAGATCTCTTGTACTGGAATTCCATACTTTGTCATCGTGGCAATTTCGACTTCAGCATGGTGGGCTGCTTCGTCGCTTGAGAAGAGGTACCACAACGGCTGATGCGTACGCGTTAGACCATGATCGTTGACGAGATGATCGAGTTCATCCATGCTGACATCAATAAGTTCGCGCAAGGCGGGCACACAGTAATCAACATGTTGCTGTGTGCACGATGACATGAACTTTGCTGTCCACGTAGCGAGCTGTGGACCAGCACCCAGATTGAATCCAAACGATCCTGTGCGCTTAATAAGTTCCTTGGTTCCCATTGACACCATGCCGGGTGCGGCAAAGGGAATGATGTGGCTTGGCGAAATCCAACCAGCGTTGGCCATTGACGTTCCAAAGCGCGGCTCACCTGAATCAACAACTGTGACCTGTGCGCCATCTTTAGCTAGCAAGTACGCGCTGGAAAGTCCGACGACACCTGCGCCGATGACGGTCACATTATTGGCTGAACTCATAAGGTCAGCCTAGAACTAATCCAGCCGCACCGTCGGGTCAGTGCCTGTTATTTGAGCCACTCAATCTTGTCGAATTGCCCATCACCTGTCGGGTCACTGTTGACCCAGACCTCTTTGGTCAGGCTGTCGCCAACAATTCCCATAAAGGAATACAGGTCATCGAAAAATCGTCCGAGCAGTGTGCAGACACCAGACTCGCGATTACTCAGCGCTGTGATGATGTCCGCAGCCGTGTGCAACGAGTCGCGGTGGTCTTCAATTGCAGCAATGCGAATCAGAGAGTTTTCTGGCACTTCATATTCACGAGTGAATGCATGGTTAGTGTGTGCCGAAACTTCAGGATGTGTAGGCACGTCAAGGACACCATCAGCAGCTGCTTCCACGATGAAGAGATCGTGCTCATCCAAAATTGTGTAGGCCTGTCCCACGGCATGGGGAACGCTTCGCATAAATTCGACGGCATCTTTAGCGCTGGGTTGATGAAGTGCTCCGCGCGTAACAAAGTCGACGGGCAACCCGCTCAAATCAGTGGCCAGGTTCAACGCATTGACGATCACAACGACGCCATTGGAGTTCATGCCACAGGTAGCAAGCGAGCCGGGGTAAGTAGCCGCAACAACACCAAGGTCGTTGCTGTCGCGCACATTCAACACGGTCTGTACGCCATTAGTCCAAGCCGGTAGGTCCATGTTTTGGCCCGCTGAACGCGAACCCGGACGGGTAATTGCCACCACAGTGCACGCGGCACCACCTGTGAGCGACCATGCTTCATCAAGCATCGACAATCCAGCAACGCGGTACCACGGCATGCCCGCGGCGGCGGCTGTGCCTTGCAATTCATCGAGCAAATCTGGGCAGTACTTTTCGGCGGCATCCCAGGCTGGCAAATCAGTTAGACGATGAGCGAGTTCCTCGGCGCTGACACCTTTGGCGTTGAAGTGTGCCGCCCAGCGCTGCCACGCAAGTGCAAGTTGCGGTGCAAGCTGCTCACCGATTTGGGAGCCGCGTTGTGCGCCGGTACCGCGTGCGGTGATGACTGGTCGAAGCATTGCAACTCCTAGATGAGGAACGTGCGCGTGAGTGGTGAATGTGTGATTGCTTCGCTGGAAACAATTTGGTCATTGAACGTTACCGTGTGACCGGTTGGGTCCACCTGCACTTCGCCAAGAATTCCGTGCCGAACCATATCCGATCCGCGTACAGTTCGGGTGTTCTGTACTGGAACACTGCGTCGACCAGCCACAGTCACTTGCGATATGCCATTGCTGAAGTGAACGCCAAGTTCTTGTGCGCTAGCGCCGTAAGCACCGAATTGTGGGCCGATCACAAGTGGCTGTGCATTTGACACGGTTGCCCCAGGATCACCAACAACACCGTAAGCGGGTAGTCCACCCTTAATCACCATGTTGGGCTTGGACGCAAACGAGGCATACGGCCACAACACAATGTCGGCAAGCAAGCCCACTTTGATAGCACCAACTTCATGTGACAGACCATGAACAAGTGCCGGGTTAATCGTAATTTTGGCAACGTGACGCAGCACGCGTTCGTTAGATACAACAACATCGTCGGGGGCAACCGAGCCATCGAGAATGGATGCATCGGCAAACATGCTGGCCATTGCGAAAGTCTTACGCCACGTGTCATCGGCCCGACCCATCCCGAGTGCGTCAGAAGACGTCACTGGAATGACTCCCATGTCGTGCAGACGATTTTCGGCAGCCATCGTGGCCTGGCGAACTCGACGATGTGCGATCTCGACATCACTGGGCAATTCAGGATTCATTCCATGTGCCGAAATAATCATGGCGACATGCTCATCGGCGGCATTGATGCCATACGCAAGTGTCGGATTTGTAGACGAAGCAAGAATGTTGTTGCGACCAGCCATGGTCAACACGTCTGGTGCGTGACCTCCACCGCATCCCTCGACATGGAATGCATGCACGGCACGATCGCCAATCACATTGAGTGTGTCCGCAACACTGGACATTTCATTCAGGCCATCAGTGTGTAGCGCGATTGCTACGTCGTATTCATCAGCGAACGTCAACGTCGTGTCGATTGTGCGTGGGTGCGCGCCGGTGTCTTCGTGAATTTTGAAGCCACACACGCCGCCTTCGAGTCCCTCGAGCAAAGGGTCACGTGTTGAACCGGCAGCTCGACCCAAAATGCCGACGTTCAACGGCCAGTGCGCGAACATGTTATGACCCTGTTGCAGAGCCCATGACGAACTGATGCCTACACCCCAGAAAGAACCAAACTCTTGCGCGATAACTGTAGTGACACCGCTGGACAAAGCCGAGTCGCACACACGCGGAGTCATCGCATGAACGTGTGTATCAATGCCGCCAGCAGTGGCGATTAAACCTTCACCAGGAATGATGACACTGCCACTTCCGACGATGACATCGACGTTGTCCATGGTGTCGGGATTACCAGCACGGCCAATTGCGCTGATCCGACCATTTCGAATTCCAATGGATGTCACACGGATGCCGAGTAGTGCGTCAATGACAAGCACGTTTGTAATGACCACATCGCACGATTCGGACGAACGCACCGACCGCATACCGATTCCATCACGCGCATTCTTGCCAAAACCTATTTGCAGTTCGTTGCCTATTTCTCGATCGTCACCTTCGACGCGAATCACAAGGTCGGTGTCACCTAAGCGAACAAAATCGCCCTTACGTGCTCCATGCACAGCGATGTCCTGTTGGGCATCCCGTAATTCATCCGGTGTCATGACTGGCCACTATCCAAGTAACCCCACTCGCGCGCTTTCGCGAGAGCCTGTTCCTTTGCACCGGGTGCATCGAGTGGACCATCAACCAAGCCTGCAAAACCAATCAGCACGCGATTGCCACCGATTGGCTCGAGCTGAACGCTGACGTCGGTGCCTGGTGGGAAGTCAACATGCTCACCTGCAGGAATGTGCAAACGCATTCCAAATGCAGCTGAACGATTAAAACTCAACCGCGGATTCACTTCGAAGAAGTGCATGTGGGTGGTTACTGAAATTCCAATCGTGGATTCGTTACGAACGACAATGTCAACTGTGGCGGCATCAGAAACCTGTGCTGCCACTTCAAGACGAGTTACTTCACCTGGGACATGTGCATCAGTACTCGAAAAATCAACGACAACTAGTCGACGTCCATCGTCAAAAACACCTTCGACAGCAATGCCGGAAAGTAGTGGGCCGACACCTGGCAATAGTTCACTTTCGGCCACGGCGTTTTGTCCAGCAATTAGTGCTTGAGCATGTGAAGCGCCATCACGTGCGGCTTCGATTACTGCGTGAGCGATCAACGCAGTGGCTTCAGGAACATTGAGCTTCACACCGCGGGCGCGACGTGACTGTGCCAATTGCGCAGCAGTAAAGATGAGCAGACGATCTTGCTCACTAGGTGTTAATTCCACGAGCCCTCAACAAATCTTCTGGCGACGACTTAACCGTAGACGCGAACGCCACCTAGCCAAGTTCCAACTACGCCAACTTTACGCACTGCCAGCGGTTGCACAGCGTGAATGTCGCAATCCATCAGCACGGCATCGGCTCGCTTACCAATACCAAGGTCGCCCCATAATTGTGATTCGCCTGCCTGCACGGCTGTTCCGGCGGTGTAGGCGCTCAATGCTTCGTCTAGGGTCAGGCGTTCACTGGGAACCCATCCTTCAGTCGGGAAGCCAGCATCGGTCTGGCGCGTAATAGCGACGCCAATCCCTTCCATTGGCACTGGTGAGGTCACCGGCCAGTCTGAACCGAAGGACACCTTTGTGCCCGAGTGCAACATTGTGGCAATCGGATATTGACGGTTACCGCGATCTTCGCCAAGTCGAGGCATGGTCAAGACCACTTGTTCATTAGCAAGCTGGGCCCACAGTGGTTCAAAGTTTGCGATGACATCAAGTTCTTTAAAGCGCGGCATGTCAGCCGGGTCAATCAACTGGGAATGTGCGATGACTGGATTGATGATGGCGCCATGAACCTTGCGGGCGTTCTCCATTGCATCCAGTGCGGTGCGAATTCCTGCATCACCGATTGCGTGAATATGTGGCTGGTAACCCGCACCCACAACTGCAGTGACTGCTTCAATGAGTTCGTCGCGCTTCCAATTCGGCATACCTTTATTGGGACAGTCGCAGTAATCCTCGAGTACAGCGGCCGTTCCACCTTCGAGAATGCCATCGGCAAAAAACTTCACCGTTCCTGCAGTCAGAAACTCTGGTGCCTCAGCATCAACACGTGCACGCATGCGATCAAAAGTCGGAAGTGTCTCGCGCCACTTACCTTCAGGTTCAGCAAGCCACGCCAAGTTCGCCCGAAATGTGAGCGCACCGGCCTTTGCCCCGGCAATCCACGTTTCCATGATGTCTGGTTCAACCCACGCGTCCTGAGCCCAGGTAACACCAGCGGAAGCGAATGCATCAGATGCTGCAGTAATAGCCAGCATGCGTTGAGCCGAAGTCAGCGGTTCAAGTTTTTCGTAGATCAAACCCCAAGCGCCCCATTCGCGCAGTGTTCCCATCGGTGTGCCGTCAGGCCGCAAAGTGATTTCGCCATCAAATGGCTGAGGGGTATTTGCGGTGATACTGGCAAGTTCAAGAGCCTTGGTATTGACCCAGGCTGTGTGGTAATCCATGGCGCGCAATACAACGGGGCGATCGGGCACGATGGCATCCAACCACGCCGCATCGAACTCACCGCGTGGAGCAAGTGATGGATCGTAGCCCTCGCCGCGCACGATTGATACGTGCGGATTGTCATCTGCATATTTTTTGACAGCAGCTAAAAGTTCTTCGAGTGTTTCATGTCCGCGCACTGGGGCAAACAACGTTTCAATTCCACCAAACACGGGATGCGCATGTCCGTCACCGAAACCTGGGACGAGCGTGCGGCCATTCAGGTCGATTACTTCAGTTGCTTCACCGAGCAACGCAATTGCGTCGTCGCCATGTGCAATGACTTTGCCACCCTGAGCTGCAATTGCACTGGTGCGTTCATCTTTGCTAATCCATACTGGTCCGCCGTGCCACACAGTAAGTCGAGAACCCATTGGTGCCTCTTTCGCATTTACAGAGTTTGAGAAAATTCGAACAACTACTGCAGGTTACTGTCTCGTTAATGTGCGCGTGAGCGTTTCTGGCGAGGTTTTATAACGTTTGGTTTCACACCATCAGCGTGAGGCCGAATGCCACGGCATATCGATGTCCAAGTTTGCCTGCCACGTTGCCGCGTCCAAGACCGCCAAGACCCGATTGTTCCGCAATGACCGGAAGTAATTCATCATCAGCCGCAGGTCCACCAACGACGATGACGTCGATTGCGTGTTCAGGATGAAGACTTGCCAGTAATCGAGCAATGTTGTCGCCAAGTACCGCAGTCTTAAGCGCCTGACGCATGATGCGCCATTCTGCGGGCGCAAGGTGTGCCCCGAAGGGCAGGTAGCCACTAGGGCCCGGTGCAACTAGAGAGCCAACCAATGTTGACGGGATGCTGCCATCGTCGATGAACGTCTTACTGCCATTTTCGGTGAGCACCACTGATGGTGACTCAACGCGCTGTGCTGGCCCGCGCTTAATCCAGTCGGCGGCACCACGCGGCACGTCCAGACAATACGCGACTGCCGCTGTCAGCAGATCTCCCGCACCCGCGGCCGACAATGTGACTCCATCATTGGTGATCAGGTCGATTGTGCCGCCACCGATGTCCAACACGACTGCGGAATCGTTACTTCCTGGCGTGGTGTGAGCGCCTAATGCAGCTGCATGTGCCTCCGAAATTCCAACGTGAACCGGGACGCCAAATACATCAGCAAGGTCCTCATGGAGAGCTGCTCGATCGTTAGTCAATGTGGCAACTGCCAGTGAGCGACTGTGAGATCCCAAGCGCAGTCCGCGCGTGCTGAGTTGTTGAGAAATGTCGACTGCCCAGAAGTCCCGGACCTTCACGGCGTTTTCATGTGCCAACTGCAGCGAGGCGACATGGCCGATTGGTTGTTTGTGCAGTTCGCTGACATAGGCAAAAAGGTCATGCGCACTAGCGTCAGCCAGTTCAATCATTGACGGCGTTTGAGTGTGAATGTGGGTGACGCGGTCAGGGAAGTATCCAATGACAACTGCACGTTCGTCGCGTACCCAGCGACTGATTAAGCCAAGTGCTTCATCGTGCGAGTCCTCCAGCGATAGCCCACTCTTCAAGGCCCACACATCAGTTGCAGTTGTCACGCCGCTGCCGGCAGGTCGCACTTCGATGAACAGCGAGCTGGCGGTCAATGCTGCGACAACATCAACACGATCAACCATCGGCACATCGGCATTCACACGTGCCGAGATCAGTACAGCTTCGTCATTGGCAATGGCCACACCGCACACGTCAGCACCAGCACTCACGGCGTCATTAATAATTTGTGCAGCCGTTTCAAAACCAACGTGTGAAGGAACGATGGCGATTGCGGTCTGCGCGGGCAACGGCGTCGTGATGTCCCACGGAATTCCGATTGCATGCGCATTACCCACGACACTGTGCGTCGCATTGGCAATCAGTTGAATCGCGCCGGTGTCTGGTGGAGTCTCATGAACCGTCGTAGTTCCTGTTGTCACTGGGAACCATGGAGCAACAACTACGCGGTCAGCTTTAATTGCGTGCGTGCGTTCGATGGATCGCAATAATGCAGCAGCGGCCTGTACCGAGGCAACTGAACCCTTGTGCCCGCGCGTTGGTCGGCGGTCCCACGCAACGGGAACCCCATCGCGAGTAATCACGATTTCCGTTGTTGAGTTCCCGACGTCCACGCCAGCAATAAGGGTCATGCGTTTTACTTCTTAGTCAGCCCGCGACGCTCGTAAGCAGCGGCAGCTTGAGCAAACAATTCGGCATTCCGAGTAGCGCCTTGAGCGGTCAAACGGTCAGCAATGGCCGTAAGTTCAGCGGTACTTGATC
>Ga0114964_10003637_pt1 | contig 10369 bp, 8 predicted proteins | sample C_131016_MF_Meta_FD_92638 | JGI IMG/M metagenome (GOLD analysis project Ga0114964, IMG submission 92638) | Freshwater microbial communities from Lake Croche, Canada to study carbon cycling - C_131016_MF_MetaG | ecosystem: Environmental > Aquatic > Freshwater > Lake | place: Lake Croche, Canada... | reverse complement strand
TAATGAAATAGGCGCTAACAAGTACAAAAATTGCAGAAAGTGATATGTATAAAAGTCTCATCAATAAATTATTATGTAGTTTTCTATGACTCTTTGTAGACTTATTCTCAAGATTATTAAATGAGCCGGTATTCCGCAATACTGGCTCATTTATATAATGAATTTCTTTATTTACAACTTTGGCATTATGTTCAGAATCTCTTAAATTGTGATTCATAAATACCAGGCTAGTCTATCGACTAGCGATTCATAAACCAAACTGCAGCTACTGCAACTGCAACAACAACTAGTACAACTACTAGGATAAGCGTAAGTTTTGAACTTTTTGGTTTTGCAGCTGTCATTTGTGGAGTGCTAGATACTGTGCTTTGTGAATTAGTGAAGTTAACTGATTCAGGTGTAGTGCTTGGACTATTAGCTGGTGCGCTAACAGTTGGAGATGCAGGCTGTTCAGTGACAGGTGCCGCAACTGGTGTGACATCTTGAGGTTGATTTTGCATAGGTGTTGTTGGTTCTGATTGATTTGGTTCCATATTTTTTCCTTTTATATTTTCTTACTTATAAATATAATGCTTATATTTTATTTGTCAACTTTTCCTACTAGGTACGCCTCTATAAAGCCCGAGATGTTCCCGTCAAGCACAGATTGGATATCATTAGTCTCAAACTTAGTTCTAGTATCTTTAACTAATGTGTATGGATGCATCACGTAGTTTCTAATTTGAGAACCCCAATTAGCTGACTCTCCGGCTCTGAGTTCATCAATCGAGTCTGCGTGCTGCTCAAGCTGCATTTGAATAAGCTTTGAACGTAAAATCTTCATAGCTGTTTCCTTGTTCTGCAATTGAGATCTTTCATTCTGGATTGCAACTACTATTCCTGTTGGAATATGTGTAATCCTTACAGCGCTATCTGTCGTATTTACAGATTGACCGCCATGTCCCCCAGCCCTATATACATCGACTTTCAAGTCTTTGTCTTCGATTACCGCTTCTTCTGGAGTTTCAATTTCGGGTAAAACTTCAACTAGAGCAAAACTGGTTTGTCTTAAATTATCGCTATTGAACGGACTAAGTCTAACAAGCCTATGGACACCGTTCTCGCTGCGTAATTTTCCGTAAGCATATGGTCCAGATATTTCTAGTACAGATGTTTTCAGACCAGCTTCTTCACCAGCAGAACGTTCAAGTATGTCTGCCTGCATGTCTTCTTTTTCGGCCCACCTTAAGTACATACGTTCCAATATTTCAGCCCAGTCTTGTGCATCAGTACCCCCGACTCCGGCACTAATTCTTATGACTGCATTGTGGTTGTCGTAAGGCTTATCTAAATATAGTTGCTTTTCTAAATCTTGTAGCTGCATCTTAAAGGCATCTATCTGTGAATCAAGCTCAGGTTCCATTGAACTATCTGCTAAATCTACTAATTCGTTCATGTCTTCAATTTGAGTTTTAAGTATAATCAAAGGGTCTATAGTTTTTCTAAGACCGGCAAGTATTTTATTCTTTTGCTGAGCTTCCGTTGGGTTATTCCAAATCTCGGGTCTTGCAACTTCCATCTCAAGCGAGGCTATTTCTTTCTCTTTACTAGAAATTTCGAGCTGCAAAAAAGCCCTATCAATCTGCCCTCTCAATTCAAGTAGTATTTTTTTATATTTATTCATACTATAAATTATTCACGCAGTCCTTGAATTGATTACCTCGATCATAATAATCTTTGAACATATCAAAACTGGCACACGCAGGTGATAACAATACGACATCGCCACTTATGGCATCTTCATAGGCATGTTTGACGATTTCTGTCATGGTTTTATAGGTAAGCAAAACTAGCTTAACGTCCGGATTGTTCTTGGAAAGAATATCGTAGAAGAATTGTCTAGAATCTCCTATGAGCAAGATCTCGTTAATCGAATCTTTCTTTTCATCTATAGCCATGATCAATGATTCCAGTGGTCCGCCTTTATGTTTGCCGCCAATAATTACAATTTTAGGTTTATCAAATGACATGATAGCGGCCGCAGTTGCAGCAGGTGCAGTAGCGCATGTGTCATTATAAAATTCGATTCCCTCAACTGATTTAACATATTCAAGCCTATGAGGCAATCCTCTGAAGGTTTCTATACCTCTTTTAATTTCATCGACTTTAGCACCTGCAAAGTAAGCTGCGCTAATGGATGCGCATGCATTTTCTAAGTTGTGTTTTCCTAGAAGATGTAGACTCTCAATTGAGCAAATAATTTGTTCATCAATCTTGAAATTTCCATCCTCTATATAAGCCCCTCCCTCACCTTCGCTTGAATATGCGATTCGCTTAGAGTGACTAGATTGCAGTGAAACCTTCCTTGAATTAGAATCATGAGGATAATAGATACATATATCTCCGTCTATCTGATTACGTGAAATTCCTCCTTTGGCTTCTAAATATTCATCAAAATCAGTGTGAACGTCTAAATGCTCAGGTTCAATAGGTAATACTACGGCTATACTTGGTGAAATCTCCAGGTCCCATAGCTGAAAACTCGAAAGTTCGAATACAACTATATCTTCAGGTTTTATATCGGCCAGTTTACCCAAGGGCGGTATGCCAATATTACCGACTAGCCATACCCTTTTACCTGTTTCTTCCATAATAGAAGCTATTAGGCTTGATGTCGTTCCCTTACCTTTTGTACCCGTTACTCCAATGATTTTAGCAGGGCATTTTGCAAAGAATTCATTCGTAGATGACCATATTTTAGCATCAGTTTTTATATTACGAGGTGGCATTCCAGCAGTTCTGACAACCAAATCATATCCGTATAAATCGTTTAACGATCCTGGTCCTAGTATTGTTTTAACATTTTCAGGTAAAACTTTGCTTGGATTAAGATTCTCATCAACTATGGTAATATCGTCGGTTAGTTGAGACCAGTAATTATAGTTTGACTCTCCTTCAACTCCGTAACCAACTATAGCGACCTTCATAATTATCCTTCTTTGTTAAAAAGCGGCTGGATTCTATCATTTAGCTCAATAAGTTCGGTTCGATCGCCGCTACTTACTGCAGCGAGTACCCAAATGTCCTGTTCGATGAATTCCCTAGCTGTAGTAATCATTTCTTGCAGATTAACTTTCTTGATTAGATTAGGAACTGAGTAGTAATCCTTTATTTCATCATCCGCGAAATAATAGCCAGTATAAAATCCACTTATTTGAGATACCGTCTGAGCACCCATCTGATACCTACCAAGCATAAAACTCTGTGCAGCATCAATTTCAGACTGAGTAATATCACCGTTTAGGACGTGTCTGATTTCACGAGAAATAATATCAAATAACTGTCCGGCCGTATCGTGATTTACCTGACCGACGATATCCCAACTGCTGTCATATTTTCCTGATCCAATATGTGCACTGACACTATATGCTAGTCCTTTTTTACGAGCTGCCCCAAAAATCCTAGAATACATTGTACCTGTTAGTATATGATTTAGCTGGTACATGGCATCAAGTTGCTTATCGTCAAGTTTTTTTCTTAGCATCATTGATAGGCTAAAAGTAAGATTAGATGCATCTTTTCTCCTAATGACTGTAGGCGATGAGCTATGAAGTTCATCTGTAGGGACCTCAAATCTTTCGCCTTCTTCTAGCTCAAAAGTCTCTAGCTGTCTTTTGATCTCAGTCTTGCGTCCACTAAGTTTTCCTGCGATAACAAATCGCATATTTGCTGTCGTGTGGGTTCGCTTATGATGCTCGCGAATGTCTGAAATTTTAATATTTGCGATTGTTGCAAGAGACTGACGATATGTAAGTACGTCTTCGCCTAGCAGCTGTTGCACCCTCGGCCACAAAATTCTATGATGATCGTTAAGATAGTTTGTTAATTCACTGCGGACGTTACCTTTTTCGGCTTCTAGTTCTTCGTTATTAAACCGTGGCTGACAAATCGCTAATTTTTGGAGCTCCAAAATTCTATCCCATTCGAAGTCTGCGCAATCTGCTTCGTAAACCATCGAAAGATCACTAGTGTAAGCATTTCTATATGCACCATTTTTAGTAAATTCTATTTCAAAATCATGTTCAGATTTGAATTTTGCATTTGCACCAAAAGCCATGTGCTCCATAATATGCGCTACTTGCTCTATATCATTATTTCTAGCATACCTGCTACCGGCACGAAACTGAAACTGCATACTCATTACTGTTGCGCCAGGAATGTCTATAAGTAGACCCTTTGCTCCGTTTTTCAATTTTACTTCTTCGACTGTGTGATGCATTATTTACCTTCGATTTTTCTTTTTATTCTGCCTGGAGTTTTTTTTCTTTTTTCTTAAATCATTTTTCTTTTTGTTGGCTGCATTTACTGTTACTGCCTTTTTAGCTTTAAAGTCTGAATCCCTATTCTGTTCACCACCTGTTATCTCATTGACTCCTCTTTCAACTGCGTTTTCAGCTAGTCTTGTGAGTTCAGTCTCGTATTCTTCACCTTCTTGTGCAATAACGTCATGTTTATGAACGTGCATGATGGAACGTATGACTTCATCACGCAAAGTTGACTGAAGGCTATCAAATAGTTTTTGACTTTCTGAACGATATTCTACTAGTGGATCCCTTTGTCCAACACTTCTCCAGTGTATTCCTTCTCGGAGGTGCTGCATGTTTTCAAGATGTTGCATCCAAAGTGTATCTAAAACCTGAAGATAAACCTCACGCTCAACTTTTCTCAAAATTTCTGCTTCAAGTTCTGCTTCCTTATCACTGTATAATCTAGATATCTCTTTTTTGGCCTTATCTAAACGATCTTTGTCTTTTTTGATCTCACCAATCTGATCGATAGCCGCTTCCTCGATTGGGAATACTGATGTAAATTCGGCTTTGTATTTAGGATTATTTTTAGCTGGTAGGACAGTAAGCTCTTTAGCTTTAAGGTCCAACAGCCTTTCAATTTCAACTTTGATATCTACTCCTTCGAGGATTTTTCTACGAATCGTATATACAACTTTTCGATGTCGGTTGATTACGTTGTCATACTGAACAACGTTTTTACGTGTATCAAAGTTATAGCCTTCCACTCTCTTTTGTGCAGCTTCAAGAGTTTTTGTTACGGCCATATTTTGTATTGGAGTATCTTCATCTACGCCAAGCCTGTCCATCAAGGATGCAATTCTTTCACCTTGGAAAATACGCATCAAATCATCTTCGGTCGAAACATAGAACTGGGTCTCGCCTGGGTCGCCCTGACGACCACCGCGGCCTCTTAGCTGATTGTCAATTCGTCGGGACTCGTGTCTCTCAGAACCAATAACGACTAATCCACCAAGCTCAACAACACCTTCGCCTAATTTGATGTCAGTACCACGACCAGCAATGTTTGTAGCGAGAGTAATGGCACCTTTTTCCCCAGCTTTTTCGATAATAGCAGCTTCACGTTCATTGTTTTTAGCATTCAGAATCTCATAAGGAATTTTTTCTTTATCAAGCCAGCTTGCTATAAGCTCATTTTTAGCGATTGATGCAGACCCTACTAGCACTGGTCGTCCTTGTTTGTGATATTCTTTGATCGCATCAGCAACGGCTTTAAGTTTGCCCTTTTCACTCTTAAAAATAAGATCCTGTTTGTCATTTCGAGATATTGGTCTGTTTGAAGGAATTTGGATAACATCGAGACTGTAAATCTGTTGGAACTCTTCTGCTTCTGTAAAAGCGGTACCTGTCATTCCAGAAAGCTTATTGTATAGTCGGAAATAATTTTGGAAAGATATAGTCGCTAGAGTCATACTTTCTTGCAGAACAGGAACGTTTTCTTTAGCTTCGATTGCCTGGTGCAAACCTTCATTATATCGTCGGCCTTGCATTAAGCGTCCAGTAAATTCATCTACGATAATAACTTCGCCTTCCTTAGTTACAACATAGTCCTTGTCGCGCTTAAATAAAGTTTCTGCTCTTAAGGCTTGGTCAAGATGGTATACAGATCTTACATGTTCTGGACTATAAAGATTCTTCACGCCTAACATCTTTTGAACTTTATCTACACCGAGATCTGTTAGTGATACACTTCTTCGCTTTTCATCAAGTGTATAATCAGCTTTTTCTAGCTTTGCAGCAACTTTAGCAAATTGATAATAGCTATCAGGATTTTCTGCAGCGGGCGCGCTGATGATAAGAGGCGTCCTAGCTTCATCAATAAGAATACTGTCGACTTCGTCTACTATAGCGTAGTTTAGCTCTCGCTGACGTAGCAAATCAACCTCGTTAACCATGTTATCTCTAAGATAATCAAACCCAAACTCATTGTTTGTACCATAGGTTATGTCAGCTGCATAGGCTTCTTTACGAGTTACGGGTCTGAGCTTACGCATCCTAGGGTCGTAATGAGCCTCATTATCATATTTAGGGTCATATATAAATGAAGCCTCGTTGATAATAACGCCAGTACTCATACCCAAATAATGGTACAGCTCGCCCATCCAGCTTGCATCACGCTGAGCTAAATAATCGTTAACTGTGACAAGATGCACACCCTTGCCTTCGAGTGCATTCAAAAATACCGGCAAGGTAGCGACCAAAGTCTTACCCTCTCCGGTTTTCATCTCTGCAACGTTTCCTAGATGAAGTGTCATCCCTCCAATAAGTTGCACATCAAAATGTCGCATACCAAGTGATCTCACGCTAGCTTCACGAACCAATGCAAATGCGTCGGGCAGTATTGTATCCAGTGTGGTGTTTTTATTTTTTAGCTTTTTTCTTAAGGCTTCTGTCTGAGACGTGAGTTCTTTTTTTGACATAGCCTTATACTTGGGTTCAAGTTGATTGATTGCGACAATCTTTTTTTGCAGACCTTTAAGAATTTTGATCTGTGGGTCACCAAATACTTTAACTAAAACTTTGTTTCGCGTGATCAACGCCATAATCCCTCGCTTCCAGTCGGAAAAATCTCTAAATACTAACCTAAATTATACCTTGAAAAGTGGCAGTAAACAAGAGAATTTAAGTTTATTACATGAATTATTTAGCGGAACAGAAACCGAAATTTCCCGAAGTGCCAGAGTAGCTGTTCCCAATATCTAAGCCCAAAACTCCGCCCCATGTATTGCTCGATCCATACCAACCGCTTCTCCAAAAAACCCTATTTATAGAGTCGTAGCAGTCGAGATATTTTCAAAAAACGCTTAAGCGCTATAGTTCTCTCTGAAAGCTGCGCTTAAATCTGCTCATTACAGCGCGCTTTGAAATGTGAGACACTGACTCTTCTTTGTATTTTCTAATCTGAGACAATATCTTAGCTTCAACTATGTCTACAGCCGCCATCATGTTTACTGTTGAATCTTTGGCTGTTATGGTTTTGTCAGGCACAGCAAATATGACTTCGGCTTCGTACTTATTGCCGTGGTCTTTATTTACTTCCTTAAGTTTTACCTTTACAGAAACGCTATCTCTAGCGTGCCTAGGTAGATATCTATCAAGTCGGGAAATCTTTTTCTCAATATAGCTTTTCGTTGCTTCGTCAATTTCGTAACCAATACCGCTAATTTCGATTGTTTTGATCATTTCCGCTCCTTGTTAATGTTACAAATCTATTATAGCACTTCGAGGTTTTTGAGGTACGGGCTTAGTACTTCGGGAATTGTTACAGTTTCGTCCTCGTTCTGGTAGTTTTCGATGATTGCAATCATTATTCTACCTAGTGCCATAGCTGTTGCATCATTGGTATGCACTAGTTCGACTTCTCCGCTACTTTTCCTGACTCGCGTCTTTAAGCGTCTTGATTGGTAATCTGTCATGTAGTCGGCTGTGTGAGTCTCTCGGTATTGATTTTGACCAGGCAGCCATGCTTCCATATCGACTCCACTTGCGTTAGGTTTACCAATGTCAAATGTACACTTCTTAATCACCCTGTAAGGAATACCTAGGCTTGAAAGTATATGTTCCTGGAGAGCAATCATAAGCAAGTGCTCCTTGTACCCATTTTCTGGAGTGCTGAAAGATTCGAATTCGAGTTTATCGAACTGATGCATTCTCATGATGCCTTCCATGTCTTTACCATAAGTTCCGGCCTCTCGTCTAAAGCTCGTAGCATAGCCAATGTATCGAATTGGGAGGTTAGTCTCATCAATTATTTCATCTGCGTGCATACTACCAAGGACATGCTCAGCGCTTCCCTGCAGCCACGAATCTTCTTGTTCAATTTTATAACGATCTTCGCGTGGCTCAAGCCTGTCCATTGCGTCATAAAGTTCAGTCTTAATAAAGTAAGGAGGAAGCACCGGAGTAAAAGGCTTCGTGTTCAAATCTGATATTCCAGCTTTTTCGACAATAGTTCTAATCATATGCTCATCGCTGAAAGTATCGAATGCAAATTGTATCAAAGCCATCTGGAGCTTAACCATATCGCCCTTAATATATGCAAAGCGGCTACCGGCAACTTTTGCTGCGCGTTCTTTATCAATCCATCCACGGCTGGCAGCTATTTCTGCATGGTTCTTTACAGAAAATGTTTTGACGGTAGGTGCACCGATAGTCTTATCTACTACATTTTCGTCTTCACTTGCTCCGACAGGTACGCTATCCATAGAAACGTTCGGAATAGCCTTAAGTAAAGAATAATATTCTGATTCAACTTGACTTAGATCAGATTCTAAAACACTTAATTTCTCCTTGAGTTCTTTTACTTCATCAATAACGCTCTGTTCTGGACGGCCACCTTGAATGCTGCCTGAAAGCGTATTTCTTTTGGTTCTTAGTTCGTCAACTTCAACCTGTAACTGTCTACGTTTATCGTCAACTTCAATCAGTCTGTCGATTGACACATCATAGCCCTTGTTTTTAGCACTATTTTCTACAGCTTCTTTATTTTCACGGATAAATTTAATGTCTAACATATATAACCATTTTAACAGAAAAATATTATTCTACTCTGAGTGCTTCAATTGGGTCTAGCTTTGCTGCTTTTCTTGCTGGGAAAAATCCTGCTAGCATAGCTACTATGGTCAATGATATAACTAAAACGATTATATGCACCGGTACAAATATCAAGATATAGTTACCTTCTCCAAGACCTAGCTGTTCGGTGATTGTTGGATTTAGCGAATTGCCAGCTATTATTGCAGTGAGTGACCCGATAAGTCCTCCAAGGAGCCCAATCCATGCTGCTTCAAATTGGAATAATCTACTAACGTGTCTGCCGCGCATACCTAGTGCTTTCATAAGTCCAATTTCTCTTGTTCTTTCAAGAACTGAAATATACTGTGTGTTAATAATTCCAAATACGCTAGCTATCAAAGCCACGATTCCGAAGCCGAAAACAACACCTTGAAGAGTATTAACAATAGTAAATAGAAGACTTTGAAGATCCTTGGCAGTTTGGACACCGTATCCCTTATCAACTAGGCTCTTTTTTACAGTCTCTGGGTTAATACCTTCTTTAACGCTCGCAGTAGCAATTACATATTTCTGGAAAGATTCTGTACCTGTATTTGTATATTCTGACATAGCCTTAGCTTCATCATTTCCCACTTGGATAGTTGAAGTCGATGTAATGGCTGTAATATTTTTACCTGTTATAGCGACGACTGTGAATTCAAAGTCCTTAGATTCACTAAGTGCAAGTTTTTGTAAAGCAGCGATGCCTTGAGCGGCAGCAGCCTGCACTTCTGCAGCCGTAAATTGAGGAGTTCGCTCTAAGTGAATAATTACTTTCTTGCCTATAATATCGGAGTTCCGATCATAGCCAAGTAATTTTACGTATGTATCCGGAAGAACGATTTCATTTGCCCCAATAGGCTGATGCAATTCTGGAAGTTGACCAGCCAGCACATTCTGGACTACACCCCTATTGTACTGAGATACGCTTAGAGTATACTTCCTGCTATCATATGATTTTATGTATTTTGCGTTTATTGTATACGCCGGGCTAACCACTGAAATATCATCTCTCGCGGCGATGAGATCTATATCTTTTTGATTCAATACTTCAATTGTCTGACCGCCTGCTGGTCGAGTTATGGTATCGGTACCAGTTGTATACTCAATAGGGCTTGAAGATGAGCCAGGTGTTCCACCTTCAAAAAAACTTTTCCTCTTAGCAATAGCCAAAATCTGAGGATCAATATTACTGTTAATTAATTTACTTGTGTACTGTCTTGCGCCTTCACCTGCAGCGAGAGAAATAGTCAATGTAAATGCTCCTACTGCTATCGCAAGCGAAGTAAGAGCAGTACGGACCTTGGCATTTCTTAAGCTACTTGAAGCTCTTTTTAATATATCTAATGTCTTCATTTATTCTATGCCCTTTACTCTGTCAATTTTTCCATCCTTGAGATATATCTTAATATCACACTTATTTGCTAGGTCTTCGTCATGAGTAACTATTATCAAAGTCGACCGTTCAC
>Ga0114964_10003635_pt1 | contig 10371 bp, 5 predicted proteins | sample C_131016_MF_Meta_FD_92638 | JGI IMG/M metagenome (GOLD analysis project Ga0114964, IMG submission 92638) | Freshwater microbial communities from Lake Croche, Canada to study carbon cycling - C_131016_MF_MetaG | ecosystem: Environmental > Aquatic > Freshwater > Lake | place: Lake Croche, Canada... | reverse complement strand
CCCAGGACAACGGTGAATTTCATCGGTTTCTCCTTTTTAAGATGGGTGTTCAACTCAAAGACGCGATCTCAAGCGCTGGGTTTTGACGCGATCGATGTCATGCGAGGCGCCAAGCACCACTTGGTAGGTGGCCTGGGCCTGGTCAATCGAGATGTAGCCGTTTTGAAGGTCGTGCTCGATCTTCTCGAAGTCGCGCTTGATGGGGTCCCCAAAGCCACCGCCGCCACCAGACTTGATGACGACGCGATCATTCACCCGCAAATGGTGGTTGCCTTTGAAGACTCGCTCCACGCTTCCATCCGTTCGGATGATTTCCACATCCGAGGTCTGCCCGTCCAGACCCCCATTGAGTCCCCAAGGGGGGCATTTTGTGCGATCGATTTTGAGGTTCAATTGGCATGGGCCTGTGATCAAGTACCGCTTGATGGCCCCAACCCCACCCCGCAAATGCCCCGCGCCCGCCGAATCGGTTCGGATTTCATAGGCTTGCAAGCGGTAGGGATGAAAAGCCTCTTGCATCTCAACGGGCACATCCGAGGTGTCCCCATGCACGTTGGAGCGTGATGGCCCGTAGCCATCCATGTTTTGTGTGGCGCCCCAGCCGCCCACACACGTGTCCAGGTGAAAAAACGACGACTCCGTCACGGGACTGATGCCGTGAAAGGCATGCACACCGTAGGTGCCGTGGTGGGCTGCAGCCACACGCTCGGGGTACGCTTGCCCCAAAGCTTTCAAGATCGTGTCCACCACCGTGGGAATCATGTTGCCCGAGCCACCGATGGCGGCCGTCGGTTTGGCCGAGAGAAACTTGCCCTCGGGGATGATGACCTTCAACGCCCTGAAGTCACCATCATTGACCGGGTCGTTGGGAGAAAACATGAACTTCATGGCGATTCGGGCGGCGGCGACTGCACCCCCATTGCGCCCCGCATTCAATGGGCCTGGCAACTGCTCCGACACATTGGAGAAATCCATGGTGATCGAGTCGCCGTCGATGACGACTTCGATGTTGATGGGGACCGTTTTGTCCAAATAAATGCCATCGTTGTCCAAAAAGGAGGAGGCGGTGTAGACACCGCTCTTGGCCGATCGGATGGCCAGGCGGGTCTTTTGATCGGCTTGTTCCCACATCAAGTGGATGGCCGCGTCAAACGACGCATGACCATATTTGGTGATGATCTCCGAGACGATGTCCCGACCCAAAAAACACCCCGCGATTTGCGACTCCACGTCGCCAAGCAAGGCCTCGGGAAAGCGGGTGTTGTACTCAATCATGCGAAACATGTCGTTGTTCCTCACCCCTTGGTGGAATAACTTCACGCTGCGAAATTGAATGCCTTCTTGGAAGATTTCAGTGGTCGTGGTCGAGGTGCAAGACCCCACCATGATGCCGCCAATGTCCATCCAGTGCATCAAGACGCAGAAAAAAGCAACCGTCTCTGGCCCGTGTGCTGTGTCTCGGCAAATCGGGGTGTTCATGACGACATTGTTCAAATGCTGGCCCAAGGTGCACGCGTGGTTGGAGATGATCACGTCACCTGGCACGATGTGCTCCAAGCCGTGGATGTCCACGCCGTCCTTGACCGCCGTCCCCAAGGCATTGGCCACAAAAATGGCCAGTGAGCCTCTTGACTGGGAGATGAGTTTGCCCTCCACGTCGACAATCCCCACTGCATAATCTTTGTACTCATTGATGAGTGGAGAAAACGCCGTTCGGGTGATGTTTTTGTCGATTTGGTTGGGTATGGAGATCAACTCATGCTTGATGATCTCCAGCGTGATCGGGTCCAACGTGGTGCTCATGGTGGGGGTGCTCAATTCGCAAAAGTGATGATGATTTCACCGAGCTCGCCAATCATGGCGTGGTCGCCTGGGTAGAGCACGGTGGTGGAGCTGTACTCCTCAATCAATGCCGGCCCCACGGTTGAGAACCCCGGGGACAGGTCATCGCGCTGCCAAATGGGGGTGTCGATGCGACCCACGGGCTTGGGGAAATAAATGGAACGGTGTGAGCACTGCGGTGCCTGGCCTTTGACGCGCGCTTTGAACAAATCCGCGAGCTCGGGTTTGGGGATATCAGCGCCAGCGACCAGCCGGATGCCGAGAATTTCAATAGGGTTGTTTTGATTGGCGTGGCCGTAGCGCTTTTTATAGATGCTCTCAAAGTCAGCATTGATGGCGTGCACTGCGACTGCGCTGCGGTAGGGGACTTTCACGGTGTGCTTTTGACCCCGGTACCGCATCTCCAAAAATCGATCGAACAAGATCTGGGCATCTTTGAGTTCAGCCTTGAGTGTTTGCTCGGCTTGTTGCTCCAGCTCGCCAAAGGAGGATTCAATGAGCGGGAGGGCATCGTCATGGGACTGAACCACCAGGGTTCTGGCCAAGTCCACACGCGCGCCAGCGATGAGCATGCCCAGGGTGGAGAAGTTGCCGGGTTGCGGTGGGACGATCACTTTGGGGATTTTGAGCTGTCTGGCCAAGACCGAGCCAAACAGAGGGCCACCCCCGCCAAAGACAAAGAGCGTGAATTCTCGGATGTCCTTGCCGCGCTCGATGGTGATCTCCTTGATGGCCGAGGACATGGTGGCGGTGGCCAAATCCAAGATGCCTTGGGCCACTGGGTCAACCGCGCGGCTGCCGGCACCGATGTCAAGTCCCAAGGGCTCGACAATCTTGTCAAGGAGCGCTTTCTCGGACGATTGGGTGCTCAGTGGCAGCTTGCCACTCATGAATTTATTGGAGGAGATTCGCCCGAGCACCAAATTGGCGTCGGTCACGGTGGGCTCGGTGCCCCCTTTGCCAAAGGCGACCGGGCCAGGATCGGAGCCCGCACTCCTGGGGCCCACACTGAGGCTGCCGAGCGCGTCAACGCTGGCGATGGAGCCGCCCCCCGCACCCACTTCGACAATGTCCAAGACAGGTGTTTTGAGCGGAAAACCGTGGTCATACCCACCCACGTAATAGATGGACTGAATCTCAAAACTCCCGTCCTCAATCAAGGCGCACTTGGCGGTGGTGCCCCCCATGTCAAAGGCGATCATCTTGGACTGCCCCAGCGCTTTGGCGTACTCGGCCGCGCCAATGCAACCCCCAATGGGGCCCGATTCCACCAAAGCGACGGGTTGCTCCAGGGTTCTGTTCACCGACAAAATCCCGCCATTGGACCCCATCATGTAAAACACACCTTCAAAGCCTTGCTCTTTGATTTTTTCATCAAAGGTGGTGATGTAGTCCTTCATTTTGGCGCCGACATAGGCGTTGGCCGCCGCTGTCGAGGTTCTCTCAAATTCAAACCACTCTCGGCTCACCGAGGTGCCCGAGCTCACATAGACGCCGGGGAGTTGGGCTCTGAGGTGGTTCACCGCTTGAACTTCGTGAGCGGGGTTGGCGTAGGCGTTCAAAAAAGAGACCGCAACGGCTTCAATTTTTTCCTCCACAAAGTGCTTCACCAAGGCATCGAGTTCAGCCAGGTTCAAGGCCGTGATGACCTCGCCATTGGAGGCCATTCTCTCGTTGATTTCAAAGCGCAGGTGGCGAGGGATGAGGGGGGCATCGCGTCGGTACTCCAGGGCAAACGGAATGGGGCGGTTGCCGCGTCCTATCTCCAGCGTGTCCCTAAAACCTTGGGTGGTGATGAGCGCGGTTTTGGCGCCTTTTCGTTGAATGAAGGTGTTGATGACGTGGGTGGTGCCGTGCTTGAGCACCTTGGCGTCTTGGATGTGGGTGCCTGTGCTCTCGATGGCATCCAAAGCGCCCAAGACCAAATTGTTGTAGTTGGTGAGCGTCTTGCCGTATAAAACTTCTTTTTTCTTTGAATCAAAAACAGCAATATCTGTAAATGTTCCACCCGTGTCGACAGAAATCAGGAAATCCATTGAGTTTCATTCGCAATTGACCAAGCAATTATTGTCGAGCTATTGGAATGGGGCAGGCTTGGGAGATACCCTAGACTTTGGCTGCACGGGGTCTTTCTGGTTGTTCAGACCTCACGGCGGAATTTTCATTCAATGGATCTTGCGCATGGATGAGATTCAAACCGTTGAGGCTGAATGTCAACCATCAGTGGGCTTGGGCTTGGCAAGACTACAATTTGAGGCAGCCATCAATCCCAAGCCATGGAGACCCTTCAAGACCCGTGAGCGCTGGGCTTGGGTTCAGGGTCACTTCAAACGTGTTTGAGCAATAATCTCAAGTCTTCCTCCCCCCTCTTAAGATTGAATCTGATCATGAAGCTCAATGCAACTGCCAGCGGTGTGTTTCCCATCGCGCCAACCCCATTTTTTGATGACGGTCGCATCGACTCCGATTCCATTGACCGCTTGGCTGACTTTTATGTGGAGTGCGGTGCCACAGGACTCACCGTCCTTGGGCAAATGGGGGAGGCGCCCAAACTCACCCACGCCGAGAGTGTTGCCATCACTGCACAATTCATCCGCAAAACACCCCAACGACCGGTGGTGGTCGGTGTCACGTCTGCGGGGTTTGCGTCCATGAAGGCGCTGGCTCAAGAGGTGATGGGTTTGGGCGCAGCCGGTGTCATGATTGCCCCACCCAACACCTTGAGAACCGACGAGCAAGTCATCACCTATTACCAACAAGCGACCAAGGCCATTGGAGAAGACATCCCCATCGTTGTTCAAGACTATCCCTTGTCGTTCTCGGTCCAAATCAGCCCCAAGGTGATACGCACCCTGGTGCAAGAGATCCCGGCCATTCAAATGCTCAAGCACGAGGACTGGCCAGGTCTGGAGAAGATCTCCACGCTCAGGTCCTTTGAGGCGGATGGCTCGATGCGCCGTTTGGCCATCTTGTGTGGGAACGGGGGATTGTTTTTGGACTTCGAGATGCGCCGAGGCGCGGACGGCTCCAACACCGGGTATTGTTTTCCTGACATGCTGTGTGATGTCGTTCGACTGCAAAAAGCCGGGCAACGAGACGAAGCCCACGATTTGTTCGATGCCCATTTGCCTCTTTTAAGGTACGAGCAACAACCCGGTGCGGGCATGGCCGTCAGAAAATACGTGCTCTTTAAGCGTGGTTTGTTGAAGAGTGATGCACAAAGGGCACCTGGCGGTCAACTGAGTGCTTCATCCAGGCAGGAAGTTGACTATTTGCTCAGCCGTTTGGCCAAGAAAGACCCCAGAGCAAACGTTCAATGATTCGTCATGGCAGACCGGTGACACGGCTCGATCCCACGGTCATCAAGCACGCTGCTTTCTACTCAAAGCTCATTCGCTCATTCGCCCATTGACTGGCTCTCATCTGCCACAGGCTCAGCTTGCATTCTCTGCCCTAGGGCCTGCACGCTTGCATTGAATGGATGTCGCACGGTCTTCGTGGGACTGCCCAACTCAGGGTTTTACTTGATTAAAACCAGAAGAATTGCGCTCACAATGAAATGGAAAGTGTTTTTCATTTTCGGCAAACAAAAATAATGCGCTCAATGTGCTCAATGCTCTGGTGGCGCTCAACAGGCAGACAACATGAATACAAATAGCAATTCCACGCTCAATGAGGACAACCCCAACGACACCGAGGGCTTGTTGTCCAAGAGTCGAACGGTGGCCCACGCCGGTTTCAATCGCTGGTTGGTGCCGCCTGCGGCCTTGGCCATTCACCTGTGCATCGGCATGGCGTATGGGTTTTCGGTGTTTTGGCTGCCCTTGTCCAAAGCCTTGGGCGTCAAAGCGGCCATCCAGTGCGGACCTGAGATTGGTTTCTTTCAAGAACTGTTCATCACCACGTGCGACTGGAAAATCTCCACCCTGGGTTGGATGTACACCTTGTTTTTTGTGTTGCTCGGGTCCTCGGCGGCGCTGTGGGGCGGCTGGCTTGAACGCGTGGGACCGCGCAAAGCCGGAGTCGTGAGCGCTGTGTGCTGGTGTGGCGGGATGTTGATCTCGGCACTTGGTGTGCAAACCCATCAGTTTTGGCTGATGATCTTGGGCTCGGGGGTCATTGGTGGCATTGGTCTGGGACTGGGCTATATCTCCCCCGTGAGCACACTCATCAAATGGTTTCCCGATCACCGCGGCATGGCCACTGGCATGGCCATCATGGGCTTTGGCGGTGGGGCCATGATCGGCTCCCCCATGGCCGCAGACCTCATGAAGTTCTTTGCCAGCGATGTGAGTGTGGGCGTGGTGCCGACTTTCATGGTGATGGCTTTGGTGTATTTTGTGTTCATGATGGGCGGCGCTTTGTCTTACCGCATTCCTCCCGCAGGCTGGCAGCCCAAGGGCTGGACATCTCCCGCCAATGCTCAGCTCAACTCCATGATCACCACGGGCCACGTGCACGTGAGCCGGGTCTGGGGGATTCCACAGTTTTGGTTGGTCTGGATGGTGCTTTGCATGAACGTCTCGGCTGGCATTGGCGTGATCGGCATGGCCTCGCCCATGCTGCAAGAGGTCTTTGGTGGCGGCTTGATTGGCTTGCCCACCAAATTTGTCGATCTTGACAAGACCCAGTTGACTGCCATCGCGGGTGTCGCGGCGGGATTCACGGCGCTCTTGAGCTTGTTCAACATTGGTGGGCGCTTTGTGTGGGCGTCGTTGTCTGACTTTTTGGGCCGCAAAATGACCTATGTGGTTTTCTTCGTGTTGGGCGCAGCGCTCTACGCGAGCGTGCCTTCGAGCTCTGCAGCGGGCAATCAAATTTTGTTTGTCTCGGCCTTTTGTTTGATCTTGAGCATGTACGGTGGCGGCTTTGCCACGGTGCCGGCCTATTTGGCCGATTTGTTTGGGACCCAAATGGTGGGTGCCATTCATGGCCGGCTGCTCACGGCCTGGGCCACTGCGGGGATTTTGGGGCCAGTGGTGGTGAATTACATGCGCGACTATCAATTGAGTCTGGGCATCCCGCGCGAGCAAGTCTACGATCAGACCATGTACATCTTGGTGGGCATGTTGGCGGTGGGGCTGGTGTGCAATTTGTTGATCAAGCCCGTGGATGCCAAGTTTTTCATGACGGCCGATGAGCTCCTGGCGGAGAAGAAACTCGCCCATGAAAAGGCTGCAGCCTCAGAGGCCCAGTTCACAGGACATCAGGAGTCACACACGAGCGGTGTGTGGGTGTGGCTGGCCTGGACCGCGGTGGGTATCCCCATGGCTTGGGGGGTCTACCGGACCTTGTTGAGTGTGGCCAAGTTTTTGGGGTAAAAGCCCTTGCCGGTGCGCATGCCATTGCGCTTGCGTGCAAGTTTGCATGGGAGCCCATCCTATAATTCAAGGGAAACGTTTTTTGTTTTTTTTGAGATTGCGTCTCCCTCCTATTCACCCTCAGCATCCACAACACCATGGCCATTGTCTCGTCGATTTCTGCTGAAGAAATGCGCCTCAAAATTCGCAAAAAAAGCCAACTCAAAGGCCGCCAAGTCGAGGAGAGTGCGCAGCTTGAGGTCTTGAGCCTGGTGGGGGCCGGGCCCTACCGGCGCGATTTGCTCATTGAGTATTTGCACTTGCTCAATGACCAATACCAAGGACTCCATCACCGACACTTGGTGGCCTTGGCCAAAGCGATGACACTGCCCATGGCCGAGGTGTTTGAGGTGGCCTCGTTTTATCACCACTTTGAGATCATCCGTGACGGCGAGCACGCGCACGCGCTCACCATTCGGGTCTGCGATGGACTCAGTTGTGAACTGGCAGGTGCTCAAGACTTGCTGCAAAAACTCCCCGCTTTGCTAGGTTTCGATCAGATTCAAATCATCCCGGCGCCTTGTGTGGGCCGGTGTGAACGCGCCCCCGTCGCGGTGGTTCATCAAAACCCCATCGATCATGCCACCCCCGTGCGCGTTCAAGAGGCGGTGCGTGAAAAGCGCATTCATCACGCGGTGCGTGACCACGAGGATCTGGATGCGTATGTGAAGTCGGGGGGGTATGCACTCCTCCAACGTGTGGTGGCAGGCAGCCTCACCAAGGCGGAGATCCTCACCACCATGGAGAACTCGGGCCTGAGGGGGCTCGGTGGTGCAGGTTTCCCGGTGGGGCGCAAATGGCGCATCGTGGGTGAGCAGTCGGCGCCTCGACTGATGGCCGTCAACATCGATGAGGGCGAACCCGGGACCTTCAAGGACCGCACCTATCTCGAGCGAGACCCGCACCGGTTTTTGGAAGGGATGCTGATCGCGGCCCACGTCGTGGGGATTGACGCCATCTACATTTATTTGAGAGACGAGTACCACGGCTGCCGAGAGATGTTGAGCTCCGAGTTGGCCCGTCTCAAAGCCCAAGCGCCGTGTGACTTGCCCACCATTGAACTCAGACGAGGTGCCGGGGCCTACATCTGCGGGGAAGAATCCGCCATGATCGAGAGCATCGAGGGCAAGCGCGGTGAGCCACGCATGCGCCCGCCCTACATTGCTGAGGTGGGACTCTTTGGCCGGCCCACCTTGGAGCACAACTTTGAGAGTTTGTACTGGGTGCGAGACATCTTGCAAAAGGGGGCCGAGTGGTTCACTGGCTTTGGGCGCCATGGCCGGCAAGGACTGCGCAGTTTCAGTGTGAGCGGTCGCGTCAAAAACCCCGGGGTCAAATTGGCGCCTGCGGGCATCACCATTCAAGAACTCATTGACGAGCACTGTGGCGGCATGCAGGACGGGCACACTTTTTATGCCTACTTGCCTGGCGGCGCCTCGGGTGGCATCTTGCCTGCGAGTTTGAATCAAGTGCCGCTGGACTTTGACACCTTGCAGCCCCATGGCAGCTTCATTGGTTCTGCCAAAGTCATTGTGCTGGGGCACCAAGACTCGGCCCGGGGAGCCGCACTCAACATGATGCGGTTTTTCAAGCACGAGAGCTGTGGCCAGTGCACCCCTTGCCGGGTGGGAACGGCCAAAGCCGCCACCCTCATGCAAGCTCGGGTGTGGGACCGAGCCACACTCACCGACTTGAACCAAGTGATGCTCGATGCGTCCATTTGTGGCTTGGGGCAAGCCGCGCCCAATCCGGTTCAAAGTGTGCTGAACTATTTTTCGCATGAGGTGGTTTGAATCATGAGTGTCAATGCTTTTGCAACTTCAGCCCCAACCCCACCAGCCATGACGGTGAGTCTGGCGTTGAATGGACAAACCGTTTGGGCCCACGAGGGTGAGACATTGCTTGAGGTGGCCAAGCGCCATGGCCAGGCGATCCCCCACCTGTGTTTCAAAGAAGGCCTGCGTGCGGATGGCAACTGCCGTGCGTGTGTGGTGGAGATCAAGGGCGAGAGGGCCTTGGCGCCGAGTTGCTGCCGCACCGTGCGCGAGGGCATGGAGGTATCGAGCAGCAACGCGCGTGTGAAAAAAAGCCAAGACATGGTGCTCGAACTCTTGTTGTCTGACATGCCGGACCAAGGCCACCATTGGATCGAAGGCGAGGAGGGCGGCACCAGCGCCCTGAGTCCTCTTGGGCAGCACGGCGAATTGAGCCACTGGGCCCATGAGTGCGGTGTGACGGTGCGCCCCGAATTGAAAGCCTTGCGCCGCCAACAACCCGCTGCCGATGTCTCCCACCCGGCCATGGCGGTGAACCTGGATGCGTGCATCCAGTGCAACCGTTGTGTTCGCGCTTGCCGCGAGGAGCAAGTCAACGACGTATTGGGGTATGCGCACCGAGGAGATGCGAGTGCCATCGTGTTTGATCTGGGCGACCCGATGGGCGAGAGCACGTGTGTGGGCTGTGGTGAATGCGTGCAAGCGTGTCCGACCGGTGCCTTGATGCCCAAAACCCTGGTGGGCAGCCAAGTGGTGGACCGCACCGTGGACTCGGTGTGTCCGTTTTGTGGGGTGGGGTGCTTGCTCACCTACAAGGTCAAGGACAACACCATCGTGGCTGTTGATGGGCGAGACGGCCCAGCCAACCACAACCGATTGTGTGTCAAGGGTCGATTTGGTTTTGACTACATCCGTCACCCAGAGCGTTTGACGGTTCCGCTCATTCGAAAGACAGGCGTGCCCAAAGACCCTGCCATGCTCATGACGCTCAACCGCGATGCCAGCGACTGGTCATCAGTTTTTCGAGAGGCGAGTTGGGAAGAAGCCTTGAGCCTGGCCGCCGGGGGCCTCAAAGCCCTCAAGGACACGCATGGCCCCAAAACCCTGGCCGGTTTTGGGTCGGCCAAATGCTCCAACGAAGAGGCCTACTTGTTCCAAAAATTGGTGCGCACAGGGTTTGCTTCCAACAATGTCGACCACTGCACCCGCTTGTGCCATGCCTCGAGCGTCTCGGCCTTGTTGGAAGGCGTGGGGTCCGCCTCGGTGAGCAACCAAGTCAACGATGTGGAGCATGCGGAAGTGATTTTTCTGATCGGCTGCAACCCGACCTCCAACCACCCCGTGGCGGCGACTTGGATGAAAAACGCCGCCAAACAGGGCACCAAAATCGTCGT